>Ga0180216_1000591_pt1 | contig 37144 bp, 29 predicted proteins | sample eDN3rd37CBELigMG_FD_128879 | JGI IMG/M metagenome (GOLD analysis project Ga0180216, IMG submission 128879) | Enriched Miracle-Growth compost microbial communities from Emeryville, California, USA - eDNA 3rd pass 37_C BE-Lig MG (version 2)... ... | reverse complement strand
TCAGCGCCGGTGAGGCGGATGTGATACTGCTTGCGGGACATGGCAGACCTCCAGGGATGGACGGGGCGAGTCAGAATCCCAGTCTACAGGACACACAAGACCTGACACGCCACTCAGAATGACGGAGAGGCTTTGTAGAATGCTCGCCGGTTGCCGTGATGCCGCTCCGCACGCATGGGTATGGGCATGTCTCGGGCACAGGACTCGAGACTACAGCTATGTGGGTTGACTCGCGATGGATCATCCGGATTCCGTATAACAACCGTTCTGCAACTCGCTTTACAAGGGAGCCTCGGTCGTCGTGACAGATGCTCCGGTGATACCGACCAGGGGCAGGAAGATGTCGTCGATGATTTCCAGGATCGTCTCGTCCGGCACTGGCTTCAGGGTCATGATGAGCTCCATCCGGCAAAGATCCCACGGCAAATTCCGGATCCGTGGGGTCAGTCGTGCGGGATCGACTTCTCCACGCGCAATTGCCCGATCGAAGATAACCTGCTGAGAGTGTGTGTTGTCGCCCAGAATCTCGCGGCGAAAATCCGCCATGCTCTTCCCGGAGTCCCGATAAAAGGTTCCGATCTGGATCATCAGTCCGGTCACCAGCGGTGCCCGGGCGGTATTCGTCCGCCGGAGCATCTCAACCATGTCGCCGCGCAACGACCCGGTATCTGGCACAGCAGGACGCCCCCGCCGCACCATGAACTCAATCGTCGCTGCAACCAGCTCCACCTTGCCCGGCCAGCGCCGATACACCACGGCCCGGCTCGTTCCGGCGCGATCGGCGACGCCGTCGATGGTCAGGGCATCATAACCTCGTTCTTCCAGCTCGAGCCATGCTGCTTCCAGCAATGCGGTCTCAAGTTGTGCTCCACGTCGTCGCTGCACGATCTCCTCCATTAGAACCATTGTGTATCTTATCATGCAGCGATATACTCCGGATAAGATACGGCATGTATCCTATCGAAGGACGTATAGATATGACAGCACCAGTCTCTTCCCCCGATCTCGCGGTAGCCAAACGAACGGCCTGGACGCTTATCGTCGGTGGCATGGCAGCCGTCTTCGATTCCACGATCGTCAGCATCGCCCTGCACACGCTGGCGAGCGAGCTTACGACCAGTGTCGATGTGATCCAGTGGGTAATCACTGCCTATCTGCTTGCGCTGGGCGTCGCTGTTCCGACGGTTGCCTGGGCCCAACGTCGCATCGGGGGCAAGCGCCTCTGGATGCTGGCGCTAACCATCTTCCTGATTGGATCGGTCTTGTGCAGTCTGGCCTGGAATGCGCAAAGCCTGATCGCGTTCCGGGTGGTGCAAGGTATCGGTGCCGGGATCATGCTGCCGTTGATGGCGACGCTGGTCGTCCAGGCCGCGGGAGGACAACAGCTCGGCAACCTGATGGCGACGGTCAGCCTGCCGATCGCGCTCGGCCCGATCCTCGGTCCGGTCATCGGTGGCATTATCCTGAATTTCCTCACTTGGCATTGGCTCTTCCTCGTCAACGTCCCCTTCTGCATCGCCGGTCTGGCGTTGGCCTGGCGTTTTCTTCCCGACGAAGCCCCCAGCCAGACGGCAAGTCTGGACGTTATCGGACTTGGCCTGCTCTCCCCCGCCATCGTCGGCCTGCTCTACGGCCTGGGCAACTCGAACAAGCCAGGTGGCTTCGGTCGCACTGACGCCGTAGTCCCGCTCGTCATCGGCATCGTCCTCCTGGCGATCTTCATCGCATGGTCCCGGATGCGAGGCAAGAGCGCGCTGATCGATATCAGTCTGTTCCGCCACTGGCCGCTCTCCTCGGCGTTTCTCCTCCTCTTTTTCACCGGCATCGCGATCTACGGCGCCATGCTCCTGCTCCCCCTCTACTTCCAGGACATTCGCGACGCCGATGTGCTTCGGGCCGGTCTGCTTCTCATCCCGCAAGGACTCGGCACCTTCTTTAGCCGGACGATCGCCGGGAAGATTTCCGATCAAATCGGAGCGCGCTGGGTCGCGGTGGTGGGGTTCGTCATCATCGGTCTCGGTACGATCCCCTTCGCGATGGCGACAGGCACGACACCTGTCTGGGTTTTGCTCATCTTCCTGTTCGTGCGCGGGTTCGGACTGGGGGCGGTCACGATCCCGGTCATGGCCGTCGCCTTCCAGGATTTGGCCGGGGGCGAGGTTCCCGAGGCAAGCATCCTCACCCGGCTGGCCTCGCAGATCGGCGGCTCATTCGGTGCAGCGGTCTTCGCAGCAATCCTCACCGGGGCGATAGCAAGCGGAAGTAACGGCGTGGATGCGTTCCAGCATGCATTTTGGTGGGCGACCAGTCTGACCGCGATTGCTGCCGTTCTCGCTCTGGCGTTACCTGGAGGCGCCCGCCACGTTCAACCGGGGTTGGCTCCGAAGAATACGTAGAGCGGGCGCCTGTCATCCCGAGCGGAGCGAATGACGAGGTGTCGAGGGATCTTTGCGTCAGTCTGACACGGTAGCGGGGACGAGCCAGGCCTCCTCGACTGCGCTCGGAATGACGGGGCGCGTGACGTTTGTCACCGCGCCCAGCCTCCGGATCACCGGCGCTTGCGGTTCGCCTTCCAGCGCTGGTTGTCGAGGTAGCCCTGTAGGATGACCGCGGCGGCGACGGCATCCACCTGCTGCTTTCGCTTGTTCCGGCGGGTGCCCTGCGCGATCAGCGACTGCTCGGCGATGGAGGTCGTCAACCGCTCGTCCCAGTACTCCAGCGGCAGGCCGACCTCGGCGGCGAGACCGTCCGAATACGAGCGCGTGTCCTTCGCCTGTGGGCCCTCCTGTCCGGAAAGACTGATGGGAAGGCCGACAACAAGCCGGGAGACGCCATACTCGGCGATCAGTTTCCGGAGCTGCCCGGCGACATCGCTTTGACGCTCGATCATCGCGATCGGGCTGGCGATCGTCCCCAGCTCATCGCTGATGGCGACCCCGATCCGTCGCTCGCCGATATCAAGTCCGAGCAACCGCTCTCCAATCGTCACGATCCCGCCTCCTCCGGCGAGGGCTCCGGCGTCGATGTATTCGGCCCGGAAACCGGCACGGTAACGTGGATGGTCACGCGATCGCCTGCCTGCGGCATCCGCTTCGTCCACCAACCCGGCATGGTCTTCATATCCCACGTCTCGAACGCAGCCACGCCATCGAGCCGCGATTGCGCTTCGGACCAGGAATGACCGGCCAGGTCATTCGCCAGCCGGTTGCGGGCACTATCGTCGAACGACGCGATTGCCGTGCCCGTCGCCTCGACCTGATACTGCACGTTGTCCGGCGCTTCGGCGATCACCGACGGATCGCTCAGCGTGACGCTGTCCGGATCGAGCGCATACCCGTCCGGCACCCGTTGCTGCAAGGCTGTCCGGAAGAATTCGAGCGTCTGCTGCTGCACGGAGGCCTCATCGAACACCAGCCCGGTCGCATCGACGGTACCGGATGCCGTGACCTTGTCCACCTGATCGCCGACCGCGTTATTGACCTGGTAGGTCGGCTCGCCGGTCTCGACCGATGGTGTCACGACCGATTGCCCCTCGGGAAGCTGCTTTTTCCACCCCTCGGCGGCGGCACGATCCAGATCGGTGCCGAGCGCCTGCTGCAGCTTGTCGAGATCGCCCTGCGTGGCGATCTTGATCTCGATGTCGGTCCCGCCCTCGATCGCCCCGTCCCGGTTACTGTAGAAGACGCCGAGATCGGGAACCTGACCGGTCAACATTCCGGCATCGGCATTGCCGGATGCACCGGGCTCGGTCGCGGTGACACCCACAGACGCCTCGCCCGCTTCGCCATCGGCGGCAGCCGGGACCTCGATCGCCTCATCCGTCGTGTAACTCGGGCCGGCGAACATCTGTAACGTCGTCCCCGCCGGGACGGTAACCGCCGCATCGCCGGGGTTCCGCAGCAGCACCGTTCCGGCGGCCGTTTTGTCGGGCGTGCGATCGACGCCAGTGGTCGGGACGGAAATGGTGAAATCCACCGTCGCCGATTCCTGCCGGGCATCGGCCGAAAAAGCGATATCACTCGGCAGCGTCGCACCGGGAGCGGCCACGCTGTACAGAAGCTGCTCCGTCACCGACTGCTGTCGCAGGGTGGCATCGATCCGCACACCCGGCATGTAGTACCAGGCCAGCGCGAACAGCAGCAGGACAACCAGCACTCCTGCACCTGCGATGCTGCCGATATTCCTCGCCGTCCAGAATGTCTCCGGCTCGTCCAGGTACGTCAGCGAGTTACCCGTCTCGTCGTCCGGATCGCGTTTCGGGACCGTGTTGGTCTCAATGACCTCACCACGGCGACGGCGACGGCCCCGCGTGCCGGGCTCCAGCTCGACGATATCGTCCTCGCCCGCCTCGACGCCGGCAGATTTCCACGTCCCGTAGGCCCGCGAGGAGCCGAGCATCGTCTCCGGCGGACGCCAGTCATCGACGGCCGTCCTCTCGCTTTTCTTGCCGAGGTTGCGAATCCCGAACATTGACGAGAGCTGGTTTCGCAGGCGGTCGTCGGTCTGGAGCGTCAGCCCCACCTTCTCCCGGTCCGCCAGATCCTTGAGCGTGCGAAACTCCGTCGCCGTGAGCAGGACCGGGCAGTGATCGGGAATGACGAGCACGACCGACCGGCCCGCATTTTCCCGAACCCGATGCAGGATCGAGGAAAATGCGTCGTCGGGATCGACCGTGATCGTGACCGGTGATTGCTGCCCCTTCCCCGCCATCAACCGGCATCCGTCCGCGCTGAGACGATGCTCGTGACGGCCGCCAGCGCGTCATCAAGACCATCGGGGTTCTTGCCGCCGGCCTCCGCCAGCTCGGGTCGTCCCCCGCCTCGCCCGTCGATGTGCGGCGCGATCTCGCGGATCACATCGCCCGCCCTGATGCCTTGCTTGACGACATCCGGCGTCACCATCGCCAGCAACGAAGGCTTGCCATCGACCGCCGCGCCGAGCACGATCACCCCAGACTGCATGGAATCGCGCAACCGGTCACCGAGTTGCCGCAGGCCACCCTTGTCCGCGACCTCGACGCGACTCGCGAGGACCTTCACGCCGCCAATATCGACTGCGTTCTCCAGCAACTCGCCGGAGCGAGCCCCGGCCAGTCGTCCCCGAAGCTCGCCGATCTCCTTCTCCTGCGCCCGGATGCGATCCTGCATGGAACGGAGGCTCTCCGGCACATCCGACCATGTCACCTTGAGATCGCGCCCTATCTCCTCCAGCAATCGCTGCTGCCCGAGCATTCGCTCGACCGCCGCATTGCCGGTCAGCGCCTCGATCCGGCGCACGCCGGAGGCCACGCTCCCCTCGCTGGTCACGATGAACGGACCGATCTCGCCGGTGCGGGCGACGTGCGTGCCGCCACAGAGCTCCTTCGAGAAATCGCCGATCTGAACGACGCGGACCGTTTCGCCGTATTTCTCGCCGAAGAGCGCCATCGCGCCGCTCGCCAGGGCCTCCTTCTGCGACATCAGGTTCGTCTCGACCGGGATGTTATGCCCGATCTCGTTGTTCACGATCTCGACGATCTCGCGTACCTGTTCCGGCTCGACCGCCTCCAGCGACGTGAAATCGAATCGCAATCGTTCCGGCGCGACCAGAGACCCCGCCTGGTGCGTTTCCTCTCCGATGACCGTTCGCAACGCCTTGTGCAAAAGGTGGGTCGCGGTGTGGTTACGGCGAATCCGCATCCGCCGATCGACATCGACCTGCGCCGTTGCCGACTCACCAACCCGCACGAAACCCTCCTGGATCGAACCCTGATGAACGAAAAGGTCCGGCAGAGGCTTTCGGGTATCGTCGATATCGATCAAACCGGTTTCCGTGCGAATCTTGCCGGTATCGCCGACCTGACCGCCGGACTCCGCGTAGAACGGTGTGCGATCCAGCACGATCTCGACGGTCTGTCCCGCCTCGGCCTGCTCCATCTCGCCATCGGGCCCGATGATCGCCACGATCGTGGCGTCGGCGCGGGTCTCGGTGTATCCGAGGAACTCCGTGCGCGGCGTGATCGCCGCGTAGAGCGACTCCCGTTCGCGGCTGGTCTGCTTGAAGGTTGCGCCACTCCGGCTGGTCTGCCGTTGATGCTCCATCGCGACCCGGAAACCATCATCATCGACGGAGAAGCCGTCCTCGGACGCCAGCTCCACGGTCAGGTCGTACGGGAAACCGTAGGTGTCGTAAAGGCGAAAAACCTCTTCCCCGGGAATCTCCAGCAGGGCCGCCATGTCCTCTTGCGCCGTCTCCGGCGTGGTGGCCTGCGCTTCCGCCTTCTCGCGAATCTCCGACATCAGCGCCTGCAGCCGGTTCATGCCCGACTGGAGCGTCTTGCCGAAGCTCGTCTCCTCATATGCGATCACCTTCACGATCTGGCTGTGCCGCTCGCGAAGCTCCGGGTAATCATCCTCGAACTGGGTGATCACGACCTCGGCGAGATCGGCCATGAACGGCTTGTCGATACCGAGCAGGCGACCGTGACGGATCGCCTTGCGCAGTACCCGGCGCAAGACATAGGCGCGGCCCTCGTTCCCGGGCAGCACGCCGTCGCCGATGAGGAAGACCGATCCCCGGACGTGATCGGCAACGATCCGCAGCGAGCGGTCGGTCTGCGGATCGACATCGTAGGTGACCTTCGCCAGCGAAGACGCTTTCGCGATGATCGGGATGTACATGTCGGTCTCGTACATCGTCCGCGCGTCCTGCGACAACAGTGCGAGACGCTCAAGCCCCATCCCGGTATCGACACAGGGTTTGGCAAGCGGGGTGCGAACGCCGTCGTCGGTGGTGTTGTATTGCATGAAGACGTTGTTCCACGTCTCAAGGTAGCGTGGGCAATCGCAACCCGGCGCACACTCCGGACGACCGCAGCCCCACTGCTCGCCACGATCGACGTAGATCTCGGAGTCCGGACCGTTCGGGCCGACCGGGCCAGCCGACCACCAGTTGTCTTCCAGCTTGCCGATCCGCTCCTCCGGCACGCCGATCTGGTCCCGCCAGATCAGGAACGACTCCTCGTCATCCGGATGCACCGTCGGGTAGAGGATGTCGGCGGGGATGCCCATCCACTCGGTGAGAAACTCCCACGACCACGCGAGCGATTCCTTTTTGAAGTAGTCACGCACCGAGAAGTTGCCGAGCATCTGGAAGAAGGTGCTGTGGCTCTCGTCGCCGACCTCGTCGATATCGACGGTGCGGAAACACTTCTGGACGGTGCAGAGCCGGTTCGCGGGCGAAGTTTCCAGACCGAGGAAGAACGGGATCATCTGCTGCATGCCGGCGGTGGTGAGAAGAACGGACTGATCGCCTGCTGGCGGGACCAGTGACGAGCTTGGCCAATGCAGGTGGCCGCGTTCTTCGAAGAACTCAATGAACTTCTGCCGGATTTCCTTCGTGGACATCCGGCACATGCCGAGATCGTTAACGGGGGTCATGATTCAGGCTCCAGTAGGGGCCAGGCGCAGGATATGCCGCCCGGTGTGTATCAAGGAAGGGATGTCAGCAGGCCACGGATCAGGCGGCGCGAGCGCTCGCGGCGGCAGCCTCGGCCTCGCCGCCGAAGGATGTTGGCGAGAGGAAGAACCGGAAGTGGCATGTGACTGCTGACATGGTATGAACGCTCTCCGGGCGAAACGATCGGCCCATCATCCGGGCGTCGGAGTCCCGAGCCCATGACAATACCCCCGGACCCACGCCGGGATGCCCGTTCATTGTGCCAAATCCGGTCAATGAACGGCAATTGCCACAGGAAAGTCAGAGGAAACCCGGAGAAACTGGAGAGCCCGTCACGTCAATGGATGAATCGGGGCGATGATATGCATCGCCCGTGTGACTGAATGCACCGCGCATGATCTCCAGCCGATCTTTTTCTCGAGACCAATCAGCCCTCAATCAGCATCGAGTATTTCCTGCAACTCATCCTTAAGGTTCGGAACCTCAGCTCGAACCGTCGCCCAAACGATGCCAATATCGACGGATTCATAACCATGGATCAATCGATTCCGCATATCGACTGCCAATCGATAATCTCTGATCTCCGGCTTGAGTTCAGGAGCGTGCTTCGTCACGAGATTGAGAGCCTCGCCGAGGATAGCAAGCGCGTAGAATGTCGCACGTTGCCGCATCCGATCGGAAGCAAATTCTGTAAAATCGATGTCCTGTGTATATTCCAGAATCTCGTCAGCCGCACCGAGCGCATCACGCAGCAGCTTCCGTGTCCGGAGATCCATACAGCAATACCTTCGTCGAATTGACTTCTTCGAGGAAATACGGATTCTCAATAGAGTTGATGGTCAAAAGATCCAGCGGACGACCCGTCAGGTCTTCAAGATCATGCAGTAGCCCGAAGAATCGGCGGTGAACCTGCGCATCGTACTCACCCAGATCAACGAGAAAATCGATGTCACTGGTCTCCGGATTCCACGCCTCGGTCGTGGCCGAGCCGAAGACCCAGAGCGCCCGTACCCTGTGTTTCCGGCACAGCGCGACAATACCGTCCCGATGCTGCTCGATGATCCCGGCAACCACGATACGCACCCCTTTCGACGACATCAGGACTCCATCATAGCGGAGCTCGACGAATGGTGGGCGATGTTCGTCATCGCCCAGCCGCACATCATGCCCCGGAAGGGTCCAGCACCTGACCCAGGAAGAGCACGGTGCCAGTCACCGTATCACGAATGGCAAAGTGGAACGGATGGTCGGCACGAAACACGATCGAGCCCTCTGGAGGGGCCGGGGCAGACGTTGGCCCAACCACCACTGTCGTGGCTGCCGTCGCCTCCGTCCCGGCCTCAGTGACATCAATCGTCGCTTCATGAAGCACATCGCTCACCATCAACCCCTCATTGAGTCCCGGGTCGATGGGGTCGATCATGCCAGAGAGATCGGAGAGATCCGGGTCGAACACATCCGTCATCCCCAGGGCCGCAAGCATATCAACCAGGCTACGGGCGACGTTGAAGGTAATGGAAGGAAGATCGACTCGAATCGTGGTCGAGGTCATTGAGTCCAGAATCTTCCGGAATGCGTCGCCATCCAGCTCCTCATCCCACCCCTCGTCTGGCAGGACAACGGTCATCGTGAACCCATCGATCATGTAGGGAAGCTCGATCGCCTGTATCCCATTTTCCTGGACATAGGGAACGTATGACGACTTGCTCATAAATGGAACGTCAACTGTGGTTCCATCGAGAAGATAAAAGGGACCATCCTCCGTGTCTTTGGAGTCGAATTCGGAGACCCACTTGCTGGAAAAGTACACGGCATTGGCCAGTACCAACCGAGTCAACGCCGTAATGACGCCCTCGGGAACGATCTCCGTAATGTGATCGTCCGTTTCCCCGGCAACCCAGCTATTGATCTCATCCCGTGCAGCTTCCGGCGCATTCAGGAAATCAACCGATTGCACTTCGGCACCATAGGTGGATTCCATTTCCTGCATGAACGACGCATCAAACGAGAACGATCGATCCCCCCACAACGCGTTGGCGATGCGAAGCTCGCCCCCGGTGCGCGACGCCAGATCCGATGTCAACGACGCGAATGCGTCGTGGATGGCAACATCAGGCTGGGCGAATCCGAGGACATCTGCCATCTGCTCCGCCGTGTCACCACGTGCTCCCGCAAACACCATCGCCATCGCCAGGGAAACGCTGTAGGGAGAAAACACGATGTTGCCATCAACAACATCTCGGTATTGGCGATACAGATCGAATGCAAACGCCGTATTCCCGGCCACGAGTTCCGCGATGCCCTCGGAGCTCGTGGCCGGACTGGGCGACGCCTGCCTGGCAAACGCCTGCTGACGCAGGAGCCCGGCAAACACGGCGGCTGCGGCTCCACGAGCAATCAAGGTACGGCGATCGAGCGGATGAGGATAGCGCGTTGTCATATCGGAGACTCCTCGCGTTCACGGTCTGTGTTTCATGCAATTCAGCGTCCGTTTGATTCGAGAACGACCGGAATGCTGTATACGTTCCAGCGAGACACGATCCGCTACAACCTGCCAGCAAACAATGTGGCCATCACTGATCACAGTGATGGCAACACTCATCGACCTAGCTCAAGCGGTTGTGCAAAAGTCTTTGTGCATCACATCTTCCGTGCTCAGGCAATCACCGGCCATGGTGGACAGGCAGGTGCTCAAGAACATCTGCAAAACCGCTTAAGCCCCCCGATCCCCCGAATACTCCCCTGTCATCCCGAACGACGTGAGGGATCCCCCGGTGCCGCAGCGCCGGTTTCTCTGCGGCACTGCCGCTGGCGGATTCCATCCCCTTTGCTTACAGCGAATCGCACAATGGTTGACGTGGTTACCTGGTGATCGACTCCCTCCGGGAGTCGATGGGCGGCGAGTCCTTCGGACCGCCCGCCCCTCCACCCCGTGAGGTGAGCCTCGCAACCTTCTGCAATGCGCTGTAGAGAGCAATATCAGCGGTTGACACGGGGCGGCCTGATGATCGATCCGTTCGCTTCGCTCAGGGCAGGCTCGGGCGCCGAGAGGGCGCCTTGGGCCCTGATACCCTCGGAGACAGCTTCAATCCCTGGCCGGATTCATCACCCGGCCGAAGAAGAGAACGGTGCCGGTCTCGGTATCGCGGATGGCGAAGAGGAAGGGACGATCGACTTCCAGGACGACCGTCTCCTCCGGAACCGGTGCGGAGGTCGCCTCGATCGCCACCACGGTCGCGGCGGCCGCTTCGGTTCCCGCCTCGTCGACGCTGATGAATGCTTCGTGCAGGACATCGCTGACCGCCAGCTTCTCGTCCGTCCCCTCACCGGTCATTCCGCTGAGATCGGCCTTCTCCGGATCGAAGAGCGCCGTCATGCCGAGGGATTTGAGCATCTGGTTAAGACTTTGGCCGAGATCGAACTCGAACTTCGGCAGATGCAGCTCCACCGTGGTCCATTCATATGACCCAACCAGTCCGGCGAACGCGGCGGCATCAAGTCCATCCTCGAACGCGTCGAACTGCCCTTCGTCCGGCAGGGCGATCGTCATCGCGAAGCCCTCCGCCACGTACGGCAACTCCACGATTTGCGCTCCGTCTGCTTTCACGTAGGGGAACGATTTTGTCTGGACCATGAACGAGGTATCGACCGTGGTGCCATCGATGAGATGGAACGTCTCGTCAACCGTATCGTCTTTGTCGAATCGGGATTGCCAGTTGCTGGCGAAGTAGATGGCGTTGGCGAGCACGAGCCGGGTTGCGGCGGTGATGACACCCTCCGGCACAATGTCCTTGATGTGATCGCCCGTCTTCTCCGCCACCCAGGCGTTGATCTCCTCGCGCGCACCCTCCGCATCGCCCACGAAATCGGTGAGTTGCAGACCGGCCTCGTAGTAGGTCTCCATTTCCTTGATAAAGGCGTCGGAGAACGGGAATGTCTGCTCGCCCCAGAGCGCGTTGGCAATGCTGATATCCGCCTTGCCCCACTCCTCATCGACGGCTCCGCGCTTCGTGAGATCCGATGTCAGTGCCTGAAACGCCTCCTGCACCTCGGGATCGGACAGCGAGAACCCGAGAGATGTCGCCATCTGGTCGGCCGTCTCGCCACGTGCCCCGGCAAAGACCATCGCCAGCGCCATGGAGACGCTGTAGGGCGAGAAGACGATATTGCCGTCCACGCCATCCCGGAATTCACGGTAGAGATCCAGCACGAATGCGGTATTGCCCGCGACGAGCTGAGCTATCGCATCGCCGCTGGCCTCCGGGCTGGGCGATGCCTGGCTAGCGAACGCCTGTCGTTGCAAGAGTCCGGCAACGGCAGCGGCAGTCACGCTCCGGGCGATGAGGCTGCGACGGTCGATCGAGCGAGGATGGCTGGTTATCATGTCAGGACTCCTCTGGTTAGGCGAAATGCATGGTTCGCGAAGCGCGTCCATATGCTTTCGATAACGCGCAAAATCCCGGATTCGTTCCTGGCCGCAATGAGAATCGCGCTACGCCCCCGGTTTTTTCGACGTAACGCTGTGCTCGCGATAGTGCGACTCGATCTCCCGGCGGAGCGGCGGCAACGCGTCCACTATCGTCCCGAGACCAGATTTCATCTGCTGGATCTGCGACGGGGTACGCGAGGGGTTCTGCACCACCGGCGACACCGTCCCCGTCAGCGCATGACGGAAGGTCGACAGGAAGCCTTCGATCTGATCGGCAAGATCGGGAGACAGGACGATCCGGTCGCGATTGAAAATCTGGCCGAAGGCATAGGCTCGGTCCCCGACATCGCTCCAGTTCTCCCAGTCCAGCGTGTCATCGAACAGCTCGTCCGGCACCTGCAAGGGCTCGCCCGGCAAAAGCATCGGATTGATCACCGCAGCCAGCGCGGCATCCATCTGGGCGAGCGACGCGTAGAGCTCGGCAAGCGCCTCAGCCCGCCGTTGCCCATACGGGCTGTCCGCGACCCTGGCCGAACGGAACTCGACCTGTAATTGATTGAGCTCGACCCGCGTTCGTGTCTCGACTTCCTTCACCGTCTCCCGAACCGAACTGTCGATCTCCTCCGGCAGTTGCCGGGCCGCCGTCAGATCCGCCTCCATCCGGGTCAATCGCATATCGAACTCCCGCGTCAGTCCAGCCGCGCGGGTCAGCTCGCCATGCAACTCCTCGCGGAGCTCGCGCAGGGCGTTTTCGTCCAGCATCACGGGCATCGAACCGGTCGATGTCGCGCGGTCTTGCCACCGGTCGCGCCACGCCGCCTCGCTGGTGTCATTTCCCGGACTGGGTGTCGTGATCTGACGGGCCTGCCGCGGGCTCGTGATCCAGAGCCTGGCGTTATCCCAGCCGGTCTCGCGCACGAAGAAGTAGCCGACGCCTCCGAACAGGGCGATCAGGGCCAGCAGAACCAGAATGACGATGAAGGTTTCCATGAAGATCCGCTTCCCGGCTCATCCACAACGGGCATCGCGCCCGGCAAATACATGATTCACCGAAGTATACGGTTCGGCGACAATGCCTGGCCGGTTCAGCAGAATGAACTGGCGGTGCTACACTCGAAATCATTATCGTGGCCGCCCTGTGACTCTTCCCATTGCATGCAAGGAGCAAGCATCCTATGGCGATCTTCCCAAGATCGGCGAATCCCTCTCCCTCACGGTCGAAGCTGCCGCCGATTTCCCAGCGACCACAACGCGCGGAGTTGGAGACGGCCAGCGTGCTTGAGGCGGAGTTGAAGGCGCGCATCCACGGGGAGGTCCGCTTCGATCGGGTGAGCCGGATGCTCTACGCGACCGACGCCTCCAATTACCAGATCGACCCGGTCGGCGTCGTGATCCCTCGCTCGATGGACGATGTCATCGGCGCGATCGAACTCGCCGCCAGCCATTCCGTCCCCGTGCTGCCACGCGGCGGCGGATCGTCGCTCGCCGGGCAGTCGGTTGGCGCGGCGCTGGTCATCGACACGTCGAAGTACCTCAACAAGGTGCTTTCCTTTAACCAGGATGAGAAGAACGTCACGGTCGAACCGGGGATCAACCTCGACGCGCTCAATCGACGGATGAAGCAGCACGGTCTCATGTTTGGGCCGGATCCATCATCCGCAAACCGCGCGACCGTTGGCGGCGTCGTCGGCAACAATTCGTCCGGGGCGCACTCGATCCTTTACGGGATGACGTCGGACCACATCGTCTCGGCGAAGGTCCAGCTTTCCACGGGCGAGACAGTCGACCTTGGCCCGGCCACGATGGCGGAGCACCTGCAGCGGGCGACGCAAAACGATGCCACCGGGCGCCTGCTGAAGGAGCTGCTGGCCTACCGCGAGAAACACGCCGAATTGATCCGACGCGATTTCCCGCCGCACTGGCGCCGGGCGACCGGCTACTCACTCAACCAGTTCACCACGGACGACGACGATTTCAACCCGGCCCGGCTGATGGCCGCCTCCGAAGGCACACTCGGGACGATCCTCAACGTCACGATGAAGCTCGTCGACTTACCGGAACGCACCGCGCTCGTGCTGCTTCAGTTCGACGATCTCGTCACGGCGATGGAAGCGACCAACGCGATCCTCGAAGTCGATCCTTCCGCGATCGAGCTGATGGACCGGATGTTGATCGATCTCACCCGCGAACAACCCGGGTACGCCAGCCAGATCGCGTTCATCCACGGCGAGCCGGAAGGGATCCTCGCCGTCGAGTTCTACGGTCGCTCCGACCGCGAGCTACAGCAAAAATGCGACCGCCTGGTCGAGCATCTGGCGCAACGCAACATCCCCCTGATGACCGATCCGCAGATCCTGATGGACCCGAAGCAGCAGGCGAACGTCTGGAACGTCCGCAAGGCCGGTCTCGGGCTCCTCATGAGCGTGCGCGGCGATGCCAAGCCGATCCCGGTGATCGAGGACGTCTCCGTCCCGGTCGAGCACCTGCCGGCCTATGTCGATGCGATGCAGAAGCTCGTCGCCAAGCACAACACGCGCGCCGCGTTCTACGCTCACGCCTCGGCGGGGTGTCTCCATGTCCGGCCGCTAATCAACCTGAAAACGATCGAGGGCGTCGAGGCGATGGTCGAGCTGGCGCATGAGGCTGCCGAGATGGCGCACCGCTTCGGCGGCGTCATGAGCGGCGAGCATGGCGACGGCCTGCAACGGTCCGAGCTCAACGAAATCATCTTCGGTCCCGAGCTGTATCAGGCGATGCGCGAGCTGAAGCGGATCTTCGACCCGAACCTCATCATGAACCCGGGCAAGAAGGTCGATGCCCCGCCGATGACCGAGCATCTGCGCTACGGCCCGAAGTACGCGCCACTGCAGATCAAGACGAAGATGGATTTCAGCCGCGAGGGCGGTTTCATGGGCGCGGTCGAGATGTGTAACGGCTCGGCCGTCTGCCGGAAGACGCACGCGGGCACGATGTGTCCGAGCTACATGGCGACGCTCGACGAGAAGGACACCACCCGCGGCCGGGCGAACGCCCTGCGCAACGCGCTGAACGGCGACCTGCTGACACCGGAGGACTTCGCCAACGACGCCACGATGGAGGTACTGGATCTCTGTCTCTCCTGCAAGGCCTGCAAGACCGAATGCCCGTCCAGCGTCGATATGGCGAAGATCAAGACCGAGTTCCTCAGCCACTACTACGACCGTCACGGGGTTCCCATGCGCGCCCGGGTGATGGGTCATATCCACACACTGTCGAAGGTCGCCGCCCCCGTCGCTCCCCTCGCCAACGTGATGATGAACAGCCCGCTTGCGAAGCCGGTGATGTCGATGATGGGCATTCATCGCGATCGCAAGATGGCGCCCTTCCAGCGCCAGACCTTCCTGCACCGGTGGAAAAACTACCGCCAGCGCAACCCGGTCCCGCCGGTGACACGAGGCAAGATCGTCTACTTCCACGACACGTTCACGATGTACAACTACCCCGATATCGGGATCAGCGCGGTGCAACTGCTGGAGGCGGCCGGGTTCGAGGTCATCATCGAACAGCGTCGCGCCTGCTGCGGTCGTCCGATGCTCTCGAAGGGGCTGATCGAGCCGGCGCGGCGGAATGCCCGCAAGAACGTGAGCGTGCTGGCGGACTACGCGAAACGGGGCATCCCGATCGTTGGCACGGAACCGAGCTGCATCCTGACCCTGCGCGACGAGTACCGCGACCTGTTGCCGGGCGACGAGGACATGAAGGCCGTCGCGAAACAGGCGTACATGTTCGATGAATTCCTCGCGAAGCTCGAGGCCAAGGGAGATCTCGGTATCCAGTGGAAAACGACAACCGGCCCGGAGGTCTTCTTCCACGGCCACTGTCACCAGAAATCGCTGATCGGCATCGGCCCCTCGATGGCCATGCTGAAAGCGTCCGGATGTCGCCCGACCGAAAGTGGCGCGGGATGCTGCGGTATGGCCGGATCGTTCGGCTACGAGGCGGAGCATTACGACGTTTCCCGAAAGATCGGGGAAGAGCGACTCTTCCCGGCAATCGAGGAGACGGCGATGGGCGTGCAGATCTCCGTGGCGGGCGTCTCTTGCCACCAGCAGATCGAGCACTTCACGGGTCGCGGCACCATGCATCTCGCGGAGGTGCTGGCCGATCGGGTCGATACACGGAAGACGTGGCAACCGGCCCCATCCCCGGTGCCGGACATCCCGGAGATGGCCGATCCGGCGGTGCAGCAGGAGGCGCCGACGAGCATCAGCTCCACCCACGCCAAGGAGCAATCCGACGGGCCGGCGTAGTACGGCCCCGAGTCAGTGGGATCTGCCGGTTAATGGCCGATGGGCAGCCAGCCGCATGGGTGGGGTGATGTCGCGCCAGCGGTCAAAAAACGAACGCGGCCATAATCGCCCATTGTCCGGGGGCGATTACAGCAACAGCATCCGAATCCGGCACCTCGCTCCGCAACAACTACTGTCATCCCGAGCGAAGTCGAGGGATCTCTGCTGCCGGCTACTTTTATGGTTTGGTAGAACCATGATCCCTCGACACGCTCCGACCGCTGCGCGGCCGTCACGGCTCGGGATGACAGTAGTTGTTGCCACGGATGCTTAATGGAGCTGTGGTCGCGTCCCTCAACGTCATCGCAATGACACACGCTTGCGGGTTGAGTCGCTGGGATCGGCCATAGTTGCCGACAATCTCCCCGCCACCACATCGTCGCGTCGATATCCCGACGAGAGCATACAAAAAGCCAGGCGCGTCGCAGAGGGATGGAACTCCGCGCTCGCGCCTGGCGGCCCCAGAAGGGAAGGCTGAGGTGTACGTACTGTATGCCGAATCCAGCACGGTGTCAAGTTGTCACCTCTCCGCCCATGTCTTCATTCACCACGAATTCTCCCCAATCGCCAGAACCGTGATAGCATTTGCTCCAGATTCGTCATCACGCCGTCACAAGTGCGTCCCGCATGAATTGGGCGGCATGCATGATTCCGGGATCGGCGTAACGCCCCTTGCATGGTGGCGTGTCGATCCGGGTCCAGACGCGAACGATTGGTCCTGGCGGGCGAGCGACGGTGCCGTATCCGCCGATGAGGAGGTTTCCTGACGATGTCCCAAACCGAGACCGGGCGCCCCAAGCCGAATGGCCTTGAAGGCGTTGTCGCTGCATCTACCGAGCTGAGCCATGTCTTCGGAGAAGAAGGCAAGCTGGTCTACCGCGGCTATGACATCCACGAGCTGGCGGGGAAGGCGTCGTTCGAGGAGGTCGCGCACCTGTTGTGGCTCGGCCATCTGCCGAACAAGGCCGAGCTGGCGGAACTGGAGCAGAAATTCGGCGAAAACCGCATCCTGCCGGAACCGGTGATCGAGGGACTGCGCCAGCTCCCGAAGAATGCCGACGCGATGTCGGCATTGCGCACCGGCGTTTCCCTGCTCGGCGCGATCGATACGGATCACTTCACCGGCACCCCGACGCTGGACGAAGCCATTGAGCTGGCGGCCCGCTTCCCGGCGATCATGGCGACCTTCTCGCGGCTACGCGAAGGCAAGGAGCCAGTCCAGGGGCGATCCGACCTCAACACGGCCCAAAACTACCTTTACCAGATCACCGGGAACGTGCCGGAGGAGAAGCATTGGAAGCCGCTCGAGACCTATCTCGTCCTTCTTGCTGACCACGGCCTTAATGCGTCCACGTTTACGGCGCGGGTCATCGCATCGACGGATTCGGACATGGCATCGGCACTCACCGGTGCCATTGGCGCGCTTAAGGGCCCCGCTCACGGCGGCGCCCCGGCCAAGGTGCTCGATATGCTGAACGAGATCGGCACCGTCGACAATGTCGAATCCTGGCTAACCAACGCGCTGGATAACGGCCAGCGATTGATGGGCTTCGGGCACCGCGTCTACAAGGCCGAGGACCCCCGCGCCGAAATCCTGCGCGGCATGGCGGAAACGGCATCCACGCCGGAGTTCTTCGCGTTGTCGAAAACGACCGAGGATCGCGCCCTGGCGATGCTGGAGGAGCGCAAGCCAGGTCGCAGGCTGTACACGAACGTCGAGTTCTACAGTGCCGCTGTCCTGGCGGCGGTCGGGTTGCCGGGCGACATGTTCCCGCCGACGTTCGCCATCTCCCGCTCGGTTGGCTGGAGCGCGCACGTGCTGGAGCAGGTGGCGAACCAGCGCCTGATCCGCCCGGCCAGCGAGTACATCGGCCCGACAGGGCTCACCTACACGTCGATCGACGAGCGGTAGACGCAACGAGCACGCGCAGGGATAAAAACGGACGGTTCCCGCATCGGGACCGTCCGTTTGGTCTTCACTGGTTTCAAAACATCGTTCCCTAGCGGAGGACATTGAACGCATTCACCGCCGAATTGATATGATGGGTTGTGCGTTCAAAGCTTGTCCTGAGCGAAGCCGAATAGGTCCTCCTATATGGACCACGCGACAACCTATGTCTCGTCCCTCACGTCCCCACCCTCGACACCGGGATAGGTGATCGTGGTCCCCTCGACATGTGCCCAGGGTGTGAGCTTCTCTGGCCGGTTGCTGGTCGGCCCCATGATGTCGATGACATCGATCCCCCGCACCAGCAGCGCATCTCCAACGAGCGACCGATGGCAGCGCCACGGCACCGCCTCCGAGCACATGATGACGGTGGTCGACGTTTTCGCGATGCCGATCAGCTCGTCCAGCGCCTCACGAAACTCCTCCGTCTGCATGTGGTCGGCATAGCCCCGGAACGACATGTTGCGCCAGGCGGTGTTGATAGAATCCGGCGAGGCCCGGCGGCGTCCCCCGAGTCCCGGTAATCGCGTGTAGGCGATCCCGGCCCAGGCGAGGCTCGCAGCCAGCGCATCGTGCCAATACTGGGGATTGTGCCGGGATTTCGGGATCGTGCGGATATCGACAAGAGTCTCGATGCCGTTTTTCTGCAACAGATCGATGAACTCCCCGATCGGTCGCGTCGAGTGCCCGATCGTGTAGATCGTCAGCGGGGAACCGGTCAGGTTCGTTGATCCTGTCATGCTCGTCCTTTCGTTGCCACAGGAGCGCAAGGTCGCCCATTCGACACTTTCGGATGACGAGAAGGGAGCGAAAATCCCACCCCCAGGACAAAACCATCTCGGAGGGATGAGAACATCGACTCCACTTGGCGAAAACTGCCGCCGACCCCGAATCGGGAACCCGAAGTGGTGTACCATTCACGACAGTTTACAGTCTTGCTCCTTTTCGGGGCGTGTGGACGCGCCCTCAGTCAGTATCGTTCCCGATGGAAACGGACAACACATGGCATCAACCACCGCCGACCACGCGCCGGCCTCAGCAGACGTACCCCGGCAGACGTCGAGAAACACCCTCGGTAAGCGGATCTGGGCGAACCGGGCCGTCTACCTCTTCATGTTGCCGGGATTGTTGTGGTATGTGGTTTTTCATTACCTGCCGATCCTCGGGAATGTCATCGCGTTCAAGCATTATTCCGTCTTCGTCGGCATCCTCGACAGTCCCTGGGTCGGACTGGACAACTTCCGGAAGATGATCAATGACCCGGATTTTCTCCGGGCGCTGAAAAATACGCTGATCATCGACGCGCTCCAGATCATCTTCGCCTTCCCGGCCCCCCTCTTGCTGGCGTTGCTGCTACACAGCATCATGAGCACACGCGTCAAGCGATCGATCCAGAGCATCGTCTATCTCCCCCACTTTCTCGGCTGGGCGATCGTCATCGCCATGTGGCAACAGGTGTTCGGCGGCACAGGATTCGTTAATCAGGTCCTGATGGGCTGGGGCTTCGACCGCGTCAACATCATGAACAATCCCGATATCTTTTACGGGCTCGTGGTTGCCCAGAGTATCTGGAAGGAAATCGGCTGGGGCACGATCATCTTCCTGGCAGCCCTCACCAAAATCGATACCCAACTCTACGAAGCGGCGGTTATCGACGGCGCCAACGGCTTCAAACGCCTGATCACGATCACGCTGCCGGGCATTCGGTCGATCGTCGTGTTGCTTCTCATCCTGAGACTCGGCTCGATCATGACCGTCGGCTTCGAGCAATACTTCCTGCAACGCCAGGCCGTCGGCGCAGAGGTTGCCGAAGTGCTCGACACGTTCGTGTACTTCCGCGGTATTGGCCAAAACGACTGGAGCTTCGCGGCGGCTGTCGGCTTCGTCAACACCATCGTCGGCGCCGTGCTGATCTTCACCTCGAACATGCTTGCCAAGAAGTTCTTCGACGAAGGGATTTTCTAGTCATGGCCATGACTGAATACCAGGCGGGCGAGCTCGAATCCGCCAATCCGGCCGCCGCCATGTCGACACTGACCGCCGGTACCGCGAAACGTCGCCGTAAAGACGACGACCGTCCCCCGTGGATGGAGAAGCCGCCTCTTTTCATGACGGTGTTGAAAGCATTGGTCCTCATCTTCATCGTTGTGGTGATGCTCTTCCCGTTCCTGAACGTCCTGTCGGTCTCCCTCTCGAACTACGATGCGATCCGGGGCAGCGGCCTCATCCTCTTCCCGAAAGACCCGACGCTCGACGCCTACAAGATGCTGTTCAGCGGTGGCATCGTCGTCCGCGCGCTCGAAGTCAGCGCCGGGCTGACGATCTTCGGCACCTTGCTGCAAATGATGTTCACGACCACCATGGCCTGGGGGTTGTCACGTCCGAACGTCCCGGGGAGCAGGATCGTCCTGCTCGTCGTGCTCCTCGCCATGCTGGTCGCCCCGGGTCTCATCCCGATGTTCCTCCTGATCAAGGAGCTCGGGCTGCTCAATTCCTATCCGGCCTTGATCGTTCCCGGGATGATCAGCTCGTTCAACCTGATCATCGTCCGCCAGTTCTTCATGAACCTGCCGCAGGACCTGATCGACAGCGCCCGAATCGACGGCGCGACCGAATGGTCGATCTTCACGACGATCGCCCTGCCGCTCTCCAAGGCGGTGCTGGCGGTGGTGGGTCTCTTCTACGCTGTCGGTATCTGGAACAACTGGTTCAACGCCCTGCTCTACATGAGCGATGCCACCAAATGGCCGATCCAGCTCGTCCTTCGCCAGTACGTCCTGATGGGCGCCACCGTCAGCAGCCAGGACTTCAACCAGGCGATGCCCCTGCCACCGCAGACGCTGCAGATGGCGATCGTGGTCGTGGCCACGCTGCCGATCCTCGCGGTCTACCCGTTCCTGCAGCGTTACTTCACGGAAGGCGTCCTCACCGGAGCGATCAAGGGATAAGAGCTCAGATCACCGGTAGCACCGACCCGCAGTGGTCGGTGCTACCGGTGTCGATCGATTTTCACACGAACACCGGGCACTGGCGGCCCGGTGCTACCGGTGGAGGATCCCGTAAGTGCAACAAACCGGGCGGGGATCATGCAGATCCCCGCCCGGTTTGCGTTCGTGAACTGTACAGAATGCGCTAGCCGGCGTTTTCCTTCGCCGTCTTGATCGCTTCCTCGTACTCGGATCGCTGGTCATCGCCGCCACGCGAGCGCCAATCCTCGATCACCTGATCCCAGGACTCAAGATCGGCACGGCCGGTGACGATCTCGGTGTACTTGTCCAGGATCAACTGGCCAGTGGTTGCGCCGGTATCGGCAGCGGCCTTCGAGTAGATGCCCGCCGTCGGATTCCCGATAGCAACCTTGGCCATCTCCTCGTTGAATTTCTGCGCCTTCTCAGCCTCGCCCGGCAGGCCAGGATAGTAGAAGTAGTTCTCGCTCAGGAACGGATACACCAGCGCGCTGCGATCGGCGATTCCCTTTTCATTGAGCTGGAATCCACCACCCTCGAGCTCGTCCGAGTGCACGCCGATCTCGCCGTAGTTGAGGAAGGTGAACTCCTCGGAACCAAACGGGGCGAAGAGGTAGTTGAGAATCCGCAGGAGCTCCTTGAGCTTGTCCTCGTCCTGCGCGGCCTTGGCGGAGATCGCCGTCAGACCGAAGAATCCCGGTGTCCGGTAGGTCACACCCGCGCCGCCATCGAACCCGGGGAGGACGATCGGCTCGACGTCGGCGTCCGGCACAACCGTGTTCACGGTGTGCAGGAACCCGGTGGCCCCGAAGACCGCAGCGAAGCCATTGTTGGCCATACCCGTCTGGCCGGCCTTCATCAGGTCAGTCGACTGCTCGACGGTAAGGTTGGCCGCGTCCGGATGATACGCTCCGGCCTCGTACAGTTCGCGCGCAAAGGCGAGCGTCTGTTTGTACTCATCCGTCTCGATCGCGTTCGTCAGGCTTCCGTCATCGTTCAGGCGCCAGCCATAGGGCACGCGGAAGACCTGGTTGAGCATGAACGAGTCCCAGTTTCCGCCGTATGGCGAAAGCCCGAACGTGTCCGCCTTTCCATTCCCGTCCGGATCGTCCTTGGAGACACCGGTCAGGAAGGCCTTCAATGAGTCGCCGTCGGTGATATCGATACCGAGAGTGTCCGCGAAATCCTTGCGGTAGTAGGTCGGGTCGTTATTCCGCAGCACCGGCTTCGGAATACCCCAGACGCGACCGTTGATGCGTACGGCGTCCCACAGGTAGGCGGGCATGGCCGCGAGGTTCGGATACTCGTTGATCGCATCCGACGTCACGAAATCCGTGAGGTCGTAGAATGCACCCTGCTCCATCGCCTCGTAGATGATGGGGCGGGAGCTTCCGGGCAGCAGGTAGAAGAGATCCGGCAAATCGCCGCCGGCGAAGACGGTGGCGATCTTCTCGCCGTATCCGGAGATCGGCACCACATCGGCCTTCCAGGTCACGCCGAGGCGCTCCTCAAGACCGGTCCAATAGGTGTTCTCGTCGTGCGGCGTTGGCGGCGGTGAATACGACAGCGTCAACATCGAGACGTCCCCGCCGCTGCCGGGCACCTCATCGACGGTTGTGAACGGTTCCGGATACTCGGTATACGCGTTTGGCACGCCCTCGACGTCAGAGACGATCGCGCCCGCCGGCACCTGCGGCGTCGCAGCATCCTGCGCCCCCACATGGATGGCAGACGACGCGAGCGCGACCGACGCAGCGGTCGCCGCACCGGCCTTCACCGCCGTACGACGAGAGAACGTACCAGAAGAACGGAGACGATCAGTACGCTGATCCGACATGATGACCTTCCTTTCTTGCAGAACTTTTGCTGGCCTGATGGTACCATGCGCACCAGAGGAGATACCGCTCCGCAAGGCATTCATCAATGATGAATCGCCCAAACGGGGTTCCACCGCAGACAGCTCGATCGCCGATGCGCACGCAGAAAGGTCCACCTTCCGGATGTCACCCTCAATCACAATTCGTCCCTACGCGGGCACCGACGAAGCGGCAGTGCTGGGCGTGTGGAACGCGGCGATGTTCGCCGATCCGATCACCGCAACCACATTCCGCGCGAAGGTGCTGCTGGACCCGAACTTCGACCCGGATGGCTGCCTGGTAGCCGAGGTCGATGGCGAGGTCCGCGGCTTCATCCTCTCGATCGTCCGGCGCGTCCCGTTTTTCGCGATGGGCTACCAGGAAGATCAATCCTGGATCACCGCCTTCGGTGTGGATCCGGCGTTCCAGCGGCAGGGTATCGGCACCGCTCTGCTGGAGGCCGTGGAATCGCGACTCGGCGATTTCAGCACGAAGACGATCGCGATCTCGCCGTATGTCCCGAATTACTTCACGCCGGGTCCGGATGTGAACACCTACGCGCACGGTGTCGAGTTCCTGACGAATCGCGGGTTCGATATCCTCAACAAGCCGCTGAGCATGCGGAACGAGCTGACCGATTTCCGCCTGCCGGACGAGATGGTCGAGCGTACCGCGGAGCTCGCTGCAGAAGGGATCGATGTCCGCCCCGCGACGCCGGCGGACATCGTATCGGTCCTGGATTTCCTGGTGGAGCATTTCGACTGGGAGTGGCATCGTGAGGCATCCGATATCTTCAATTCGTTGTTCAACGGGGATGGCCGCCATGTCGGCATGCTCGTGCTGACGAAAGGTGAGGATATTCTGGGTTACGCGCAGTATCGAAACGAGCGTTTTGGCCCGTTCGGTGTCCGCCCCGATCTGCGAAGCCAGGGGCTCGGCCGGGTGCTGCTGACGCACACATTGCGACAAATGCGGGCCAGTGGCTTCCACGTGGCATGGTTCCTCTGGACGAGCGACCAGGCCGCGAAACTGTACGCCCGATACGGCTTCCACGAGGTGCGGCGCTTCGCCGTATTGCGGAAGATGCTGGGGTAAATCGTCATTCTGAGCGAAGCGAAGAATCCAACGCGAAGCGGTCTTCAAGGAACGCACGGCTGCCCAGGCCACCGCTTCCACGGCAGATCGCGGCGGACAACGAATCGCCCCGATTGTTCGTACCGCTTCGCGCAGGACGCATCGCGAACGCGCTGATGACGGGTCTTGAGTTTGCGGTCGAATTGAAAGGACGTTCACATGCCAGACAACAACGACAAATGCATCATGGTAATCGGCGCGCATGCGGCCGATGCGGAGATCATGGGCGGCGCGGCCGTCCTCAAACACGTTGACGCCGGATGGCGCGCGGTCAACCTGCATCTCACCGGAGGCGAAAAGGGACACAAGAGCCTCTCGCCCGAGGAATACCTTGAGATCAAGAAGCAGGAAGCCGCCGAGGCCGCGAAACGGCTCGGCGCCGAATCCGTCTTCCTTCCTTACAAGGATGGCGAGCTCCCGGTGAATGAGGAGGTCCAGATGGCGATCGCGGATGTCATCCGCGAGTACAAGCCGACGATCATCCTGACGCACTGGAAGGGCAGCATCCACGTCGACCACACCAACACCTACGAAAACGTGCTGGCGTCGCTGTTCTATGCCGGTCTGCGCACGTTCGAGCGGGAATACCCACCGCACTGGGTGAGCAAGATCTACTTCGCGGAGAATTGGGAGGATGAGGAAGGCTTCATCCCCGAGGTCTACCTCGATACCACGGACGTTTTCGACCGCTACATCCATGCGATCCATGCCTACAGCCTCTTCCGGGGCGAGGCCGCCTCATTCCCCTACGAACAGTGGTATCGAGGTGCGAGCCAGATGCGAGGCGCTGAAGTTCGCTTCGAGCGAGCCGTCGCATTGATGAATCACCGGACGTACTACGGCTCCCGCTCCAAGGCGGAACTGCTCGGTCCGGAGACGAAATAATGTCCCTCGTCGCGACTGGCCTCGAAGTCCTACTCGACGAGGGACATCCCCTCGTCGACAACCAGCGAATCGGCCTGATCACGAACCACACCGCCATTGATCGCGAATTGCGCTCGGCGGTCGACCTGCTCCACGCCGATCCGCGCTTCGAGCTCGTCCGTCTCTACGGCCCGGAGCATGGGGTACGGGGCGACGTGCAGGCGGGCGATCATGTCGATTCGGAACGCGACCCGCAAACCGGGCTCCCGGTCGAGAGCCTGTATGGAGCAACGCGAAAACCAACGCCGGAGATGCTCGACGGCATCGATGTGCTGATCTTCGATATCCAGGACGGCGGCGCGCGCTTCTACACATACATCTCGACGATGGTGCTGGCGATGGACGCGGCACGGGAACAGGGCATCCCCTACGTCATTCTTGACCGGCCGAATCCGGTCTCCGGCGCGCATATCGAAGGCCCGATCCTGGATCCGGCGTACACGTCGTTCGTCGGCATCCACCCGATCGCGACCCGGCACGGGTTGACGATGGGCGAGCTCGGCCGGCTCGTCGCGGCGGACCGCGGCTGGCCAGCGCCGACGGTCGTGCCGATGCGCGGTTGGGAACGCGGCATGTGGTGGAACGATACGGGGTTGCCATTCGTCTCCCCCTCCCCCAACCTGCCAACACCCGATTCCCTGACCGTCTACAGCGGAACGTGCATCTTCGAGGCGACGACAATGTCCGAGGGTCGCGGCACGACCCGGCCATTCGAGTACATCGGTGCGCCATGGATGGACGCATCCGCGCTGGTGGCCGATCTCCGGACCCGGGATCTGCCCGGAGTTGGATTCCGCCCGATGTCGTTCGTGCCGATGTTCTCGAAACATCGGGGTGAGACCTGCCACGGCGTGCAATTGCATGTCACCGACCGCGAGGCGTTCCGCCCGGTGGCGACTGGGGTGCATCTCGTCCATGCGATGAAGCACCTGCCAGGTTCGGCTTTCGAATGGCGCGCGGGGACAGCGCTCGGGATGTCCGCCAATCTGCTGTACGGCACCGATGACCTGCACACGATGATCGACGCCGGAGCGACTCCGGATGAGATCATCGCGACATGGGACGCCGGGCAGGACGACTACCGGCGAAAGGTGGAGCAGGCGCATCTGTACTGATCTGCTATGATCACAAGGAATCGTCAGAAAGGAGGCGCATCATGGTAACCGTTAAACTTCAAAGAAAAGATGACCAATGGGTCGTCATATTGCCAAATGACGAAATCGATCGCCTCGGGCTCAATGACGGGCAGTCTGTCGAAGTCCAGATCAACCCCGCTTTAGAAGCATCCGAACGCCTGCGACGCATTGACGCCATCATGGATGACGTCGTTGTGGAGTATCGGGAAGCATTCGAATATCTGGCACGGTAAACAACCGTGTCAGATACCTTGTACCTTACGCCTGCCGAGATCATACACATCCATGCCCGCACCATGGAATCCATGGGCTGGAATGAAGCGCCGTTGAGGTCAGCGGGTGAACTCGAATCCGCCGCTGCCCGGCCGCAACATGCTGCGTACTATGGCGGGGCGGATATCGCCTATCAGGCGGTGACGCTTGCTGTAGGCATCTCTCAGAATCAGCCATTTGTCGACGGGAACAAACGAACAGCACTTGCCTCGCTGAGAGTCTTCCTCGAGTTGAATGGTTACCAGATCAAATCAGATCCGCTGCCAATCGCGCTCCACCTTGAAGCGACGGCGGACCGACTGGGCACGTTGGACGAGGCGATAGAAAACTTCGCCACCTGGTTGCGCGAACGCCTGGTTCCCCTGGGCGAGTAACTCCAGCAATATCATCGACCTTCAACCGATCCGCCTCCGCGATCGCGGTGATTGAGTTGGCTGAGGGTATTTACCTCGATATCGGCACCGAAGTCCCCCTGTTCGCTTCGCTCGACAGCCTCGCGTCATTCCTGAGCCTCCCGTCCTCGATATGGACAACCCGGTCGCAAAGATCGATCAGGCGTTCGTCGTGGGTGACGAGGATACCGCCCTTGTTCCGCTCGTGGACCTCATTGGCGAGCATCTCGACGACCTGTCGCGCCCGGTGCGAATCCAGGCTTGCGGTCGGCTCATCGGCAAGGATGATGCGCGGATCATTCATCAGCGCCCGGGCGATGGCGATCCGTTGACGCTCGCCACCCGAAAGCTCCTCCGGATAGTGATGCGCCCGCTTCGCCATGCCGAGATCCTCCAGCAAGCGATCGGCACGGGAACTCGCCTCATCTTTGCTCAGGCCAATCAGGTCGGAGATGAACATCAACTGCTCGCGCCCGGTCAGGTAGGACACAAGGTTCGATCCCTGAAAGATAAACCCGATCTTCTGCAGCCGTAGCGCGGCCCGTACCTTGTGCGACTCCTGCGTAATGTCATCGCCGTCGAGGTACAATCGTCCACCCGTGGGTGCAAGCAGCGCTCCGGCGATCGAGAGCAACGTCGATTTCCCGGACCCCGAAGGCCCGATCAACGCGACGAGCTCGCCTGTATCGACATGGAGATCGACGTCGACGAGCGCATCCACCCGCGCATCACCTTCGCCGAAATGCTTGCTGATATTCGTGAGCTCGAGAACGCGGTCTTTCATGCTGTTCCGTCCCTGTTTTTCCTACCGTTTTCCGAACCGAAGGCCTTGCGCCGCCACTACCCCGCCTTGTTGATGGCATCGAGCGGATCGACCCGAGCGATACGGAACAAGGAAAGAACGGTGCCGCCAATGGCGACCAGCAACAACAATCCACCGAAGATGACCATCCGCTGTGTCGAAATGCTGTAAGGAACCGCATTGCCAATGATGAGCGCGACCGTGTCCGCGATCGAGATACCGAGCAGCACTCCGACGACCGCGAGCACCAGCACCTGCGCGATCATGTTGCGGGCGAGATAGCTCGTCTTCGTGCCGATCGCTTTCATCACCCCCAGCTCCGGCATCTTCTGGAGCGTCATGATGTAGAAAAACGATGCGATAATGCCGGCGGCAATGACCACGAGAAAGACCTGGATCAGAAGCAGCGTCCCGTTTTGCTCCGATTCGCCCGGGATATTGCTGATGATCTGGCCCTTGCTCGCGATCATGGTGGAATCCACCGTCGCCGGGATCGTCTCGATCGCATCGCGATCGCCCCTCACCAGGATCGCGCTGACGGCGTCAGGAACCGCACCTTCCTGCGTCGGCTGCAGTTGTTGCCAGAGATCGAGTGACATGAATACCGTGGGCGCAAGACGGTACGACTGGCCTGAGGTAATGCCAACGACTTCCAATTCGACGTCACCCGGCTCGGTCACGATCGTGTCGCCCAGGCCCACACCCTTCTCGGTGAGCGTCTCGTCGATCACAATCCCACGATCGTGGTGCTGCCAGCTCTCTCCCTTGTCGATGTGAGGCTGGATCATGCCATCTGGCATGACTCCGAAGAAACTGACGCCGAGAATCTCGGTGCTGCCGTCTTTCCTGATGTTCGCGCTGGAAATGCCGATCGGATCGGCCCTGTCGATACCATCCATCCCGGCGATGGTCTTCGCATCTCCGGCGGCAACGGCGGAGCGGTCGAGTAGGTAATCGCTACCGTCGCTGATGACCATCGCATCGATCGGCATCGCGTCGATCGCTTGCTTGTTTCCGGCGCTCAATCCGTTTGCGAGCCCGGAAAGAATGAACACGAGGCAGGAGACCATGACGATGACGCCGGTAATGAGGACAAACCGGAGTTTGGAATGCCGAATCTCGCGAAGGGCGAGGAACATGGGCACGACCTTTCCACTGTTCAATATTCATGACTAGTCATCGTTGACTAATCAGATAAAGAGGATAGTCTCTTTGGCGGGATTGGTCAAGCGTGACTATACTTGTGAAAGATGAGGAGATGGCGAGGCTTTATGGAACCAACACGGAACTGGGACGATCGGGCGCTCCTGCTGCTCGGCGTTCTCATGACCCAAAGCGGTCACGGCTACCAGATCAATGAATTCATCGAGCGGCAGCTCTGCAATGTGGTGACGATGAAGAAACCCACCGCCTATGCCCTGCTCGACCGGCTGGCCGGCGACGGCTACATCAGCGTACATCTCGCGCAGGAGGGGAATCGTCCGCAACGGAAGGTCTACACGATCACCGAGGCGGGGCAAGCGTTATTCGATGAGTTGCTCAAGGCAAACCTCTCCTCACTGGAAACACCGGTGTTCAACGACGATATCGGGCTGATGTTCCTGAAGCACCTGCCGCAGGAGCAGGTCATCGCGCTGCTTCGCCAGCGTCTCGCCAGGCTGGAAGCGGCGATCGAGAACACGGTCGACATCCCGCCCCACGGTGGGATGCTGACGCTGGGAATCGCGCTGGACCATATCGCGACATTGCGCCGCGCCGACCGCGACTGGATGGTGGCCACCATCGCCCGGCTGGAGCAGGACGCCACAACAGCCGTCTACAGCGAATCGCACAATGGTTAGCCCATCGCACGTCGGGGCGGGCAGTCCGAATCTCACCACTGCAGGCGGTATCCGGAACGAGATGCCAAGAATATACGGGGTGTCGTCGTCTCGGGTCCTGTGCCGAGACATGCCCATACCCATGCGTGCGGAGCGGCATCACGGCAACCGGCGAGCATTCTACAAAGCCTCTCCGTCATCCTGACCGAAGGGAAGGATCCCCCGGCGAAGCCGCTGCCCGCAGGGCAGAACGGGATGCCCCTCGCGCCGTGGATGTGCTTCGCACGGGAATCCTTCGCTCCACTCGGGATGACGGACTGGTGAGTGCCAGCATGGTGGTGATGATTGCGCCAGGCAGATCGCGCCCTCTGGACAGACTCCGGATGCTCGATCAGGGCATCGATAGGGCGGCCATGTCAACCATTCTGCACCTTGCGTCTCCCGGATCTTGCGTCCGGGAGAGAGCGCGACGATCGTCATTCACTCCAGGCGCAGTGGATTTTCCGGCAGGCCGCGAGGGCGTCGTCGATATCGTCATCCGAGCCGAGCAGCAGCGTCTGCTCCAGCCAGACGGTATCTTCCCCAGCCTGTTCCGCATGAGGGATCGGTGCCTGTCGATCGAGCGCGCTCGCCCCAAATCGCGCCGTCAGGGCATTCCGGATCGCTTTCTGCGCTGGCAATGGCCGGTACCCCGGCATGCATGGGACTCCCTCGGCCTGCAGGGCAGACATGAACTCCGCTCGGGATCGCCCACCAAACGCCAACGGGTCGTACCTCATCTGGAACAGATGCCAGGCATGGCGCGTCACTCGGGAGTCGATCTTCGTCGGGGTCAGGCCCGGTATCTCGCCCAGGCCATCCATGAGCCGGCCTGCGCTCCGGCCGCGCCGGTCCATCGCTTCGGGCAGACGTTCCAGCTGGGCGGTGAGAATGGCGCCCTGCCACTCTGTCATCCGCAGGTTCCGTCCCGGAATCTCGTGCTCGAACGTTCCGCCCTCCGGCGAACGGCCAGTGTCGTGGATTTGCCAGGCGAGGTCGAAGAGTGCCAAATCGTTCGTGACAACGGCCCCTCCTTCCCCGGCGTTGATGTTCTTGCTTGCCTGGAAGCTGAATGCCCCCATCGCGCCGATCGCGCCGACCGGAGTTCCGCGCCAGGCCGCACCCCATGCCTGGCAGGCATCCTCCAGCACGGGAATTCCATGCCGGACACCGATCTCCATCACCGCGTCGAGATCGGTCGGCTGGCCGCCGATGTGAACGGGCATGATCGCTCGCGTCTTCGGCGTGATCGCCCGCTCGATCGCGTTCGGATCGATCAGGTTCGTCGCCGGATCGATATCGACGAAGATCGGCCGGACACCCATCGTCAATGCCGCACCGGCGGTGGCGATGAAGGTCCAGGCCGAGGTGATCACCTCATCACCGGGGCCGAGACCGAGCGTCTCCAGCGCAAGCTCGAGCGCGAGCGTCCCGTTCGGCACGCAGACCGCATGGCGGGCGCTCTGGAATGCGGCAAACTGGCGGGCGAACGTCTTCGTGACATCACCCGTGATCTCTCCCCAATGTCCGCTCTCGAGGACCTCGTTCAGCAGATCCCGCTCGCGATCCCCAAAAACCGGCCACGCCGGGAAGGACGTGGTTCGCACCGGCGATCCGCCCTCGATGGCGAGTCGTGTGGTTGTCTGTGTCTCCGTCATGATGTGTCCTTCCTCGTCACGCCAAACCGTTCCGCAGCGCCCAGGCGACAGCAGCGGTGCGGCTCGACATCTCGAGTTTCCCCAAGATGTTCGTGATATGCGTCGCCACCGTCCGTGGGCTGACGAACAACATCTCCGCGATCTCGTTGGTGGAATGCCCCTGTGCCAGCAGCTTCAGGATCTCAAGCTCCCTCGTCGTCAAAGGATGCTCGACCCTAGTTGCCACCGGCTCGGCAGGGATCGGGGATTCGTGCTGACGGCCAAGCATCTCCCGCACGATCGTGGTCAGACGGCGCGGCAACGTCTCCAACGTAATCTGACGTCCAGCCTCCTCACCCCGCTGAATCGCCGCCGGCCCGAGTGCGTTCCGTGCGTCCGCCATGAACGGCGCGAGGGAGCGCTCCATGCTGGGTGTGCGTGGGGAATCGATTACCTCGCGCAGGGCGATCTCAGCCGTGAGCAACTCGATGACGACGAAATGGTTCCTTTGTTTGGCCGCAAACTCGACCGTCAGTTGGGCGCATTCAAGCATCGAGTGAGGATCGTCATAGGCGGCGAGAATCCGGATACCTTCGAGCAGGTAACGCGCCGCTTCTGGCTCATCATCCTGTACCAGGGCAAGATGAGCCAGCCCGTGCATCGCGATGCCAATCGACGCCTCATCATCCGCATCCCGGAGCAGGGAGATGACTTCAGCCAACGAATCATGTGACAGGGTATAGTCGCCAAGGAGACGAGCAACTTCCCCAAGGTTGATCAAGGTGCGCGTCAGGTCACGTGTCAGGTTCGCCTCACGCTGAGTCCTGAGGGCCTGCTGCAGATGCTTTTCGGCCAGCTCGAATTGCTCCAACTCGATATAGGCCGCACCCAGATTGCTGGAGCCGACGGCACAACCAACGAGATCGCCAATCCCGGCGAGGATCTCCTGTCCCTCTTCCCAGTACCGGACCGCGCTTTCGAGATCGCCCTGGAAATAGGCGACGCTCGCCAGGTTTGCGAGGCCAACCGCAACGCCCCGATCGTACTGGAGATCGCGGGCAAGAGCCGTCCCTAATTCGTGAAAATGGATCGCGGTATCGTATTCGCCCCGATCGTGGGCAATCGTGCCGAGCCCGATTAAGGCCCGGTGCTCTTCCTCCTGGGCGCCGATCGCCACGGCAAGATGCCGCGCCTGTTCCAACAGGCTGTGGGAAACATCCAGATCGCGCTGGTCCTCGGCCATGAGCCCGGCAGCGATCAGGGCGCGCGTCCGGTCGAGCGCGGTCCCGGCTCCCCGTACGTCCAGCGCCCGGGCTAACCAGGCACGGCTCTCCGTGACCATGTTGCGACCGGACAAATACCGCCAGATCGCGCCGCCGATTCGGCACACCAAATCTTCGTGCCCATGCTCGAGCGACCACTGGACGGCCTCGCGGATGTTCTCTTTCTCGGCGTCGAGCAGGGAGATCCACATGCCCTGCTCGTTGCTGGTCAGGTGAGACCCGGCCTCGACCGCAAAATCCGTCAGGTACCGGGCGTGGATCAACCGCACCTCATCCAGCTCGCCAGTTACCTGGAGCTGCTCCCTTCCGAAATCGCGGATCGTCGCCAGCATGTCATAACGTGGACGCTCTGGCAGCGAGGACACGGAACGTACCAGACTGTAATCGACCAGGTCTCCAAGCAGGTCGTAGGCATCGTGATCTTCACCAAACTGGTCGACGACAAATTCGACCGCATCCAGCGAAAATCCATTGCTAAAGACCGAAAGGGACCGCAGCAGCCGTCGTGCGGGCTCTCCCAACAGCTCGTAACTCCATGCGACCGCATTGCGTACCGTATGCAGTCGTTCGGGCAAGTGCTGACGTTCTCCGCCGCCGAGCACGTGCAGCCGATCACTGAGACGGACCAGTAATGCGTCAGGCGAGAGGATGTTCATCCTGGCGGCGGCGAGCTCTATCGCGAGGGGAAGTCCATCGAGCTGGCGGCAGATCTCGGCGACGGCCCGGATCGATTCGCGACCGACATCGACCGACGGGTTCATCGCCTTCGCACGGTCGAGAAAAAACGCGACGGACCCGGATTCCACGATCATGTCCGGCAACATCGCATCGTCCGGTGTATCCAGCGGCTCCAGGCGATACACCCGTTCGGCGCCGATGCCCAGCGCCACCTGACTGGTCGCGATGATCCGGATGCCGGGACACGCGGCCAACAGCCGGTCGACCTCTGGTGCGACGGAAATCACCTGTTCGAGATTGTCCAGGACCAGCAAGGCGCGTTCGGAGGCGAGACGATCGGTCAGGAAGACGCTGTAGTCGCCATGCGGATCGCGAGTGTAGCCGAAGACCTGTCCGATCTCGGGCATCACGAGGTGCGGATCGCGGATAGCAGAGAGACCGATAAACGCCACCGACTCGCGTCCCCGCTCCGCCGCCAACGTGGCGAGCTGCAATGCCAGACGAGTCTTGCCGACGCCTCCCGGCCCGATGATCGTCACCAATCGGCACTCATCATCGGTCAGCAAGCGATCCAGCTCCCCGATCTCGCGATCGCGGCCGATCAACGTCGTTGTCATCACCGGAATGGTGCCGATCCATCCCGATTTTTCTACTGCGACATCCATCCGACCTGTCCCGCTTCGCTCTCGACCGTCGCTTCGTGTTTTTCATCTCGTTACGCTGGCTCCATTTTGCCCGATACCAACCCAAAGGGGTAGGAAAACATGGTGCCAGCCGCAACGCCCCATCCTGACACAGGGTATTCTTGACGAGGACCCGTCATGGCCCGCTGAATCACGATGACAGGTGAGCAAGATGACTGCAGCCCTGCCACTCATCCATCACATCGAACCGGGAGAACGACGATCATGCATGGCATTCTGGGCGCATTCGCAACCTGGGCGACGGATTTTATGGAGAAGCTGGGGTATCTCGGCCTCGCGTTGCTGACCGCCCTCGAAAACGTGATCCCGATCGTCCCTTCGGAAGTCATCCAACCCCTCGCCGGCTTTCTTGCCGGTGAAGGACGGATGAATTTCTTCCTGGCATTGCTCTCCGCCACAATCGGTTCCGTCGCCGGCGCGGTCTTGCTCTATCTGCTCGGGTACTGGTTCGGCGAATGGCGGCTTCGCGCGGTGGTTCAACGCTGGGGACGCTGGGTTGGCCTCCATGAAGGCGATATCGACAAGGCCGATGCCTGGTTCAACCGCTACGGTGGTCTGGCCGTCATGATCTGCCGGGTCATTCCCGTTGTCCGGGCCCTGATCTCGCTACCCGCAGGTCTGCGCCGGATGCCGCTCGGGATGTTCGCCCTCTACACCGCCGTCGGCAGCCTCGTCTGGAACACCTTGCTCATTAGCGCCGGCTGGATGCTCGGTGACAACTGGGACAAGGTGGAAACCTACCTCGGCCCGCTTTCGTACGTGGTCGTCCTGTTGATTCTCGCCGCCGGTGTCTGGTGGGTCTGGCACAGGATTATCAAGCCTTACCGCGAACTGGCCTGATCCTCGATTCGGCAACAGGAATCTGACGCCTGCAGGCAAACCGGCTACCATTGGCCCGGATGCATCGGGACCTCCCCATGCGACCTCTGCTCCGACGCTGCACTACGCGCGACGCCGCCGCTCTGGCCTCGCCCATCGGGAGAACCTTGTGATAAGCGATCTGCTTTCCGCCTTTGTCAACTGGGCCAAGGATGTTATCGAAGCCGTGGGATACCCCGGCCTCGCCTTCCTGATCACGCTCGAAAACGTCTTCCCCCCCATCCCCTCCGAAGGCGTCTTGCCCATGGCCGGATTCCTCGCCAGCGAAGGCAAGATGAACCTGCTTCTCGCGATTGTCGCCGCCACCATCGGCTCCGTCGTTGGCGCGCTCATCCTGTACGGCATCGGCGTCTGGTTCGGCGAAGATCGGCTCCGAACCGTGGTCCGACGTTGGGGAGCGTGGCTGGGCGTCAGCGAACACGATGTCGACAAGGCCGACGCCTGGTTCGATCGCCACGGCGGTCTGGCCGTCATGATCTGCCGCGTCGTGCCGATCGTCCGCAGCCTGATCTCGATCCCGGCCGGATTGCGCCGCATGCATCTCGGCACATTCGTTCTCTACACGGCGCTCGGCAGTGCCCTCTGGAACACCATCCTCATCGGCGCTGGCTGGATTCTGGGGGATCACTGGGAACGCGTCGGCGTCTACGTCGACTACTTCGAATACGTCGCCATCGCCGGTGTCCTGGTCTTCGCGATCTGGTGGGTCTGGAACCGGATGATCAAGCGCCGGGTTCCCACAAGCTGACGCTCCGGAATCAACGGTCGCGTGGGGTGAGAGTCAGGCTGGCGATCACCCCGGCGAGACAGCACAGTGCCCCCGTGAGAAACGCAATCGTATACCCCCGGTTATCGGGCAAACTCTCGCCCGCCAGCGTGAAACTGCTGAGGACGGCGATGCTGGCCGCGCTGCCGATCGCCCCGCCAACCGAGCGGAGCACGGCATTCAACCCCGTGGCGCTCCCGGTCTCATGCGGCGGCACCGCACGGATGATCAATGCGGGCATCGCGGCAAAAGCGGTGCTGATGCCGAGCCCGAGAACCACCACGCCGAACAGGATCTGCCACACCTCGGTACGCGCAAAAGCCAGAAACACCCCGACCAGCGCGACGATGCCGCATCCCACGGGAAGCACCAGATACGGTCCGATATGATCGTTCAGCCAGCGCGAAAAGAATGTCGATGCCAGGCTTCCGAACGAGAGTGGCATCAACATTAATCCGGCTAACAGCAGACCCGCATCGAATCCGTATCCCGCGGACTCCGGGGCCTGAACAAACCGGCTGACCAGCGAGGAAACCGCGAAAAGCCCCATCCCCATAAGAAACGCGGCCACGTTGGCGCTCATCACCAGCGGGTTCAGCGCCAATCTCAATTCAATCAGCGGATGCGCGACGCGAAGCTCCGTGACGATCCACCACGCGGTAAAGGCGACCGCCCCCAACGCGAACCCGGCGATCGGTAGCGACGTCCAGCCCCACGCTCGGCCTTGACTGATCATGAGCAGCAGGCACACCAACCCGAGCGACAGCAACACCGCTCCGGCCATATCCAGCCGCGCCGGACCGCTTGGCGCATGATCCGGGATCGTGCGCCAGGTCATGATCACGGCGATAAGACTCACGACCGCAGCAAACGCGAACGGAACCTGATAACCGAAGGCCTGTCCGAGCAATCCGGTCAACGGATAACCAAGCCCGGTGCCGATCGCAGTCGTCACCGAAAGCACCGCGATACCGTTCCGGGCCCGCTGTCGTGGCAACGCGTCCCGCGCGACGGCAATGGCCATCGGTACGATCGCGAGCCCAACGCCCTGCAATGCACGTCCGAAAAGAAATACCGGGAAGTTACGAACCAGGGCCGCGATAACCGCGCCGATGCAGACAAGCCCCAGCGAGCCGACGATCACCATCTTGCGGTATTGCCCGTCTGCCAGGCGCCCGGCGACAGGCGTAACGACCGCCCCTACCAGCAGCGTCACGGTCAGGAGCCATTGCGCCGTCTCCAACGACACGCCAAGCTCGTGCGAGATCGTCGGAATCATCGGCGTGCCAAGCGTCGATACAATCGACATGTTCAGCGCAGAAAAAATAAGCACCGGCAGGATATACCGTGCCGATGCGCGCCCTCTCGTAGTTTGTCTCGAGCGCCCAGGCGCGTCCTCAAGATCCATCGCTCCGACCGTCGTACCTGTCCCGTGTTGCATCCGCGTTCGACCCTGTTCGTCTTCCGTGACGACGTCATTCATCACCGGTCCCTACTGTACCGCAGGAGAGCAAGCCGCTCACGAATAACAAGGGAAGATTCCAAAGGAAGGGGGGATGTGCTGCGGAAGGGATGTAGGGAGAGGGGGTATGGGGGGATGCAAAAAGGGCCCATCCGGGACGGATGGACCTGGGACCTGGGGGATCGCTGGACAACCGGTAGCGGGGGAAGGATTCGAACCTCCGACCTTTGGGTTATGAGCCCAACGAGCTG
>Ga0180216_1000586_pt1 | contig 37465 bp, 27 predicted proteins | sample eDN3rd37CBELigMG_FD_128879 | JGI IMG/M metagenome (GOLD analysis project Ga0180216, IMG submission 128879) | Enriched Miracle-Growth compost microbial communities from Emeryville, California, USA - eDNA 3rd pass 37_C BE-Lig MG (version 2)... ... | reverse complement strand
CGCCCCCCTGCATCGACAACACCTTCGAAATCGCCGCCGTCAGACTCGTCTTCCCATGGTCCACGTGCCCGATCGTGCCCACGTTCACATGCGGCTTCGTCCGCTCAAACTTCGCCTTGCCCACTTGATACTCCTTGGCAGAGATGCTCTCGCCTGAATGCGCGCCGGCCCGTATCCGGCCGGCCAACTGTGAATACTACTACGCTAGTCCCGGTTCGCCTTCGCCACGAATTCCTGGGCGAGGTTCTCCGGCAACGGTGCGTAGTGATCGAACTCCATCGAGGACACCGCGCGTCCCTGGGTCATCGACCGCAGGTCGGTGGTGTATCCGAACATGCTGGCCAGCGGCACGAAGGCGTTGACCACCTGCGCGCCGGCACGATCCGTCATGCCCTGAATCACGCCACGGCGAGCGTTCAGGTCGCCGATAACGTCGCCCATGAACTCTTCCGGTGTCGTGACTTCGACCTTCATCATCGGCTCGAGGATGGCCGGGCGACCGCGGCGGATCGCTTCCTTCACCGACAGCGAACCGGCGATCTTGAAGGCCATTTCAGACGAGTCGACATCGTGGAACGAACCGTCGACCAGCCGCGCCTTGATGTCGACCACCGGGAATCCGGCCTGTCCACCCGTCTCCAGCGCCTCGCGGATACCCGCGTTGGTCGGGTTGATGAACTCGCGCGGAATCGAGCCGCCGACGATGCCGTCCTCGAAGACGTATCCGGCGCCACGCTCCAGCGGCGAGAATTCGACGATGACGTGACCGTACTGGCCCTTACCACCGGACTGGCGGACATGCCGCCCCTCGGCCTTGACCGGAACGGTGATCGTCTCGCGATAGGCCACCTGCGGCCGGCCGACATTCGCCTCGACGCGGAACTCGCGCATCATCCGGTCGATCAGCACTTCCAGATGAAGCTCGCCCATGCCATCGAGAATCGTCTGACCAGTCTCCTCGTCCGTGTGGACGCGGAAGGTCGGATCCTCTTCCGCCAGGCGAGCAAGGGCGTGGCCCATCTTGTCCTGGTCGGAGCGGGTCTTCGGCTCTACAGCCTGCGAGATCACCGGTTCCGGGAATGTGATCGACTCAAGGACCACCGGGCTGTCCGGATCGCTCAACGTATCGCCGGTGGTCGTGCTCTTGAGACCGATCACCGCGCCGATGTTGCCGGCTGCCAGCTCGTCCACTTCCTCACGGTGGTTGGCGTGCATGAGCAGCAGGCGGCCGATACGCTCGCGATCACCCTTGGAGGTGTTGAGCGTGTACGAGCCCGACTTCAGCGTGCCAGAGTACACCCGGACGTAGCAGAGCTTCCCGACGTGCGGGTCGACCGCGATCTTGTAGGCAAGCGCCACCAGCGGCGCGTCCGGATCGGCTTCCCGCTTAACTTCCTCGTCGGTCTTGGTATCGATCGCCGTGACCGGCGGGATATCGAGCGGCGACGGCAGGTAGTCGACGATCGCGTCCAGCATCGGCTGGACACCCTTGTTCTTGAGCGCGGTACCGCAGAGAACCGGCACGATCTCGCTCTTCAGCGTCGCGGCGCGGATCGCGGCGACGAGAGTCTCGGCGTCGATCTCTTCACCTTCGAGGTAGCTCATCATGAGCTCCTCGTCGGTGTCGGCGACCGTTTCGACCAATGTCTGGCGCGCAGCCTCGGCCGCTTCCTGGTACTCCGCCGGGATCTCGCCGACGCGGATGTCCTTGCCAAGGTCGTCGCCGTAGGTGATCGCCTTCATGTTGATAAGGTCGATCTCGCCCTTGAAGTCCGTCTCGGCGCCCATCGGGTACTGGACCGGAGCCGGCACAGCCTTGAGGCGATCCTTGATCATCTGGACGGTGCGCTCGAAGTTCGCGCCCGTGCGGTCCATCTTGTTGACGAAGCAGATGCGCGGCACCGAATACTTGTCGGCCTGGCGCCACACGGTCTCGGACTGCGGCTCAACACCGGCAACGGCATCGAAGACCACCACGCCACCGTCGAGCACGCGCAAGGAGCGCTCCACCTCGACCGTGAAGTCGATGTGGCCCGGGGTGTCGATGATGTTGACGCGGTGCTCGCGCCAGAAGCAGGTGGTGGCAGCCGAGGTGATCGTGATACCACGCTCACGCTCCTGCGCCATCCAGTCCATGGTGGCCGCACCTTCGTGCGACTCACCGACCTTGTGCACGCGGCCCGTGTAGAAAAGGATCCGCTCGGTCGTCGTCGTCTTGCCGGCGTCGATATGAGCGATGATCCCGATATTTCGTGTCCCGCGAAGCGCATTCATGGCAGCATCGTGGGCAGTGGAACCTGTTGAGGTAACTGTACTCATTGAAATGGTCTGTCCTCGCGATTGGGATGAGCCCGGTCATGGGCGCGAACACCACTGTCCGCGCCTGCGGCGAGCGCGACCGGACTAGACGCGGAAGTGCGAGAAGGCCCGGTTCGCTTCGGCCATGCGGTGCGTGTCCTCGCGCCGCTTGATCGTCGCGCCCGTTCCGTTGAACGCATCGAGCAGCTCGTTGGCGAGCTTCTCGGACATGCTCTTGCCCGAGCGTGCCCGGGCGGAGCCCAACAGCCAGCGAATGGCCAGCGACTGGCGGCGCTGTCCCTCGATCTGCACTGGCACCTGGTACGTGGCACCACCGACGCGGCGCGGCTTCACCTCGAGCACTGGCGTCGCATTCGACACCGCCTGCTCGAAGACCTCGATCGGATCACGACCCGTGCGTTCCTGGATGGTCTGCAATGCGTCGTACATGATCCGCTCCGCCAGGCCCTTCTTGCCTCGCTGCATGATCTTGTTGATGAAGCGCGACACCAGCTCGTTGTTGTATCGGGCGTCCGGTGTCGGCACGCGACGTTCGATTTTTGCTCGTCTCGGCATTGGTTCTCCTGCCTCAGCTACGGGTGGCTTGTCGGATCCGGGTTGCGTTCGCCTTCGAATCCCTGGCGCACACCCGCGTCTCTCCGCAGCCATCAAGCGGCACATCCGCCTGGCTGCCGCATTCCTGCGTTCACGTGCCCCGGCACACGGCATGCCATCCACCGGAGTCCTGCAATTCTCGAACGGTCTACTGGTCGATGCTGGCGTAGAGGCAGATGGCCGAAGGCCCTCCGCCCTGTTGGCGCCTGCGGCGCCAACGTCCTGCCGCACCGATGCATAGCCCGTTTGTCCTATCCACGTCTCTGGCTCGCAAGGCGCAAGAGCGATTGACACACGAAAAAGCGGAAGCACCTGACGCCAGATGCCACTCCGCTCCTCGTATCCACTGCTCTCTCAGTTCCGCATCAGCGGAAACACCCAAACCACCGGCATTGGGCCGGCGTTATTTGGGAGCCTTGGTTCCGTACTTGGACCGCGCCTGCTTGCGGTTTTCGACGCCGCGAGCATCCAGCGCACCACGAACGATGTGATACCGCACGCCCGGGAGATCCTTCACCCGGCCGCCGCGGATCAACACCACGGAGTGCTCCTGGAGATTGTGCCCCTCGCCCGGAATGTAGGCGGTCACCTCGACACCACTGGTCAGGCGAACACGGGCAATCTTGCGCAGTGCCGAGTTGGGCTTCTTCGGCGTCATCGTCTTGACCTGCGTACACACACCGCGCTTCTGGGGGGAGTAAGTCCCCGAGCGCAGGGTGCCCGCGTAGCGGCCCAGCGAGCTGTTGGTAAAACGCAGCGCTGGCGACTTGGTCTTCTTCTTGACGCTCTTGCGGCCCTTGCGAACCAACTGATTGATCGTCGGCACGAAAAGCTCCTATCCGTGCAGAGGGAAACCGTGCTCTGTGGAAAACCACAGCTGCGGCGCCGACTGGCACGTCTCGGTTGATACAATTGACCTCGGGATTATCGAATCTCCGGCAAGAGGCCACCACCGGAGAACGCGACGACCGGAAGGCAGTCACGACTCGCAATATTACCCGATTTCCGCCGCTGCTTCAACCCCCTTGCGGCATCCCGCACCCGGCCCTAGGATGCCACGAACAACCTTCGGCATCACAACGTAGTCCAGGGAGGGACCCATGACGACCCTTGCGAAAATCGGCATCTCCGGCGCCGGTGTGATCGGCCAACTTCATGCATCTGCCCTCGCCGGTATTGATGAGGCATCTCTCGTCGCCATCGCCGAGCCGCGTGAAGATGCGGGACGCGAGCTGGCAGGAAAATACGGCGTGGACTGGTACCCCTCGTTGGAAGCGATGCTCGCATCCGCCGATATCGACACGGTCATCGTCGCCACCCCCTCCGGTCTCCATCCGGATCAGGTCATCGCTGCCGCCCGTGCCGGCAAGAACGTGATCACCGAAAAGCCGATGGCGATCACCGCCGAGGGCGCGACCGCGATGATCGACGCCTGTGACGAGGCCGGAGTCCGCTTCGCGGTCATCTTCCAAAACCGGATGTCGACCGACGTCATGAAGGTGAAACGGGCCATCGAATGGGGCCTTCTCGGCATCCCGATTCTGGCCAATGGCACCATGTACTGGTATCGCAGCGATGAGTATTACGCGGCCAACGGGGGCTGGCGCGGCACCTGGGCACTGGACGGCGGCGGCGCATTGATGAACCAGGCGATCCACACCGTCGATATGCTCCAGTGGATGATGGGGGGTGTCGCATCGATCCAGGCCCACACCGCCACCCTCGGGCACGACATCGAGACGGAAGACGTGGCCTCTGCCAGCTTCCGATTCAACAATGGCGCCCTCGGGTCCATCACCGCCACGACCTGTGCCGCAAAGGACTACCCGGTCCGGATCGAGATCATCGGCACGAAAGGTCGCGTCACGCTTGAGAACAACGCGATCACCCTTCAGGAATGCGAATCGGAGCTTTCAGACGATCTCCTTACTCCCGAAGATCACGAACTTGCCGACGGCTGGGCCGACGGGGAAGACTTCGGGCTCGCCCATCGACGCCAGCTCCGCGCGATCCTCCATCACTTCGCGGACGGTACCCCGGCGGAGGTCCCCGGCAACGAAGCCCGCAAGGCGGTGGATATAATTCTGGGGATCTACGAGTCGAACCGGTCCGGAACGCGGATCATGGAGGATAGCCAGGCATGAAGTACGCCGTTTTCACCGTTTCCACTCCAGCGATGACGCCGGAGGATGTCGCGCCGAAGCTCAAGGAATACGGCTACGATGGTATTGAATGGCGCATCGTCGATGAGGAACCAAACCCACCAGGCATGGGGTTCTGGCACGGCAACAAGGCGACGGTTCCCTTCACCGGAATCGTCGAGAAAGCACCCGAGATTCGGAAACTCGCGGAAGACAACGGCCTTGAGATGCCCGCTCTCGGTACCTATGTGGCCGCGAGCGATCCGGATAGCGTCGAGACGGCGATGAAAGCCGCCCAGGCGTTGGGGGTTCCCAAACTCCGCGTCAACGTCGCCCGCTACGATGATTCGCAGCCGTTCCGGACCGTGTGGGACAAGGATCGCGAAGCCTACAGGCACGTCGCCGATCTCGCGGGGAAGTACGGCGTGCAAGCGTTGATCGAAATTCATCATGGATCGCTCTGTCCGTCCGCCAGTGCGGCGCGTCTCTACGTCGAAGGGATGGATCCCGCGAATGTCGGCGTCATCCACGACGCTGGAAACATGGTCTACGAAGGATACGAGAACTACCGGCTCGGCTTGGAGATACTGGGCGAGTATCTCTCGCACATTCACGTCAAGAATGCGAAGTGGCTTCCCCAGAAGTACCGTGAAGACAAAAGCGTGATCTGGATGTGCACGGCAGCCCCGGTTCACAAAGGCATCGCCGACATGCGCCAGCTCTTCCGCACCCTCAAGGCGATTGGCTACGATGGGTGGATCAGCGTCGAGGATTTCTCCACCGAGCGTCCACTGGAAGACCGTCTGCGGGAGAATCTCGCCTTCCTCAAGAAGGTCGAGGCAGAAGCAGAGGCATGAACCACCAGGATGACATCCACATCCGACCGGCACAGCCGCGCGAGGCGGACGCGCTCTCCCGCCTCGCGATGCGCAGCAAGGCACATTGGGGCTACGACCAGTCGTTTCTCGACGCGTGCCGCGACGATCTCACGGTATTGCCGGAACGCTGCGACGGGACACATCTAATGCTGGCCGAGACCGACGGCGTGATGGCCGGCTGGGTCGAGGTCCGCGGAGACCCCCCAGTCGGAGAGCTGGCCAATCTCTGGGTCGATCCATCATTCATGGGGAAAAGCATCGGTAAGGCGTTATGGAATGCCGCGCTCGACCTCGCCCGATCGCTGGCCTTCACGGAATTGAACATCGACTCCGACCCACACGCCGAGGGATTCTACCGGCACATGGGCGCCACCAGAATCGGCGAAACCCGAAGCACCGTCTACCCGGATCGCCGTCTCCCACTTATGAAGGTGACGTTGTAATCCGGGAATGTTTGAGCGGGGCGCAGGTAGGTTGACCTCGCGTCCGGATGATCGACCCATTCGCTTCGCTCAGCGCAGGCTCAGGCGCCCCAACGTCTAACATCGAATCCGGATGATCAATCGTGGAGCGGCGCACATGACGAGACCGTAGTCTCGGGTCCTGTGCCCGAGACATGCCGCGGAGCGGCATCACGGCAGCCCTCAACAAATCACCCGGATTCTGTATTGTAACCGTCTGTCGGGGGCTAAATGGGCGGACATAAAAACCAGCTCCTACAACATTTTGGCCGTTTCAAGAGGATATCCGGAAGAACCTACAGCGAATTGCCCGAGGGTTGACATGGACCACACACATTGTGTTGAATCCGGATGCATGCTCGCGGGTCGCCGTGATGCCGCTCCGCGCCATGTCTCGGGCACAGGACCCGAGACTACGATTACGAAAATCGTCATCTCGCATATCGCGCAGCCACGGTCCGGGCGGTCAATGATCATATTCGCGACGACTCATCATCATTGGTACGGATTCGGTATCAAAAGGCGCCCGGCCGCACCGGAAGCGATCTCTTCCGCGTCTACTTCAACCCGCTCATCGCGATGCCTTCAACCAGTTGTTTCTGGAAGAAGAGGAAGATGATCAGCAGCGGGAAGGTCGCCATATTCGCCGCCGCCAGCAAAACGGCATTGTTCGTGAAGTACTGCCCCTGGAAAAGCGCGATCCCGACCGACAACACCTTCATGTTGTTCGAGTTCGTGATCGTCAGCGCCCAGAGAAACTCGTTCCACGACCACAGCAATGTCAGGAACCCGAACGCCGCCAACGCGGGTCGTGCCAGTGGCAGATAGATGTCCCAGTAGATGCGTAGCGGGTTCGCACCCTCAAGCGTCGCCGCCTCCTGGAAATCCTTGGGAATGCCGAGAAAGAACTGCCGCAGCAGGAACACCCCGAACGCGCTGAACAACAGCGGAACGATCAGTCCCTGGTACGTATCCAGCCATCCGAACTCCCGCATGATGATGAAACGCGGCACGATCAGCACCTGATCCGGCACCATCAGACCGGATAGCAGGATGAAGAAGAGCACGTCCCGGCCAGGAAAGCGTAACTGCGCGAATGCATACCCCGCCAGCGACGCGATGAGCACCCCGCCAACCGTCCGCGCAATCGTGACGATGATCGTGTTCGCATAAAACCGCAGGAATGGCACGCTATCCAGCACATCCCGATAGTTTTCCCAGCGAATGGTGCTTGGGATGAGCGTTGGCGTCGGCGAAAAGAGATCGTTCATCGGCTTGAGCGACGTCGAGAGCGACCAGACGAAGGGCAGCAGAAAAATCACCCCGACCGTCAGCAGCAGCGCATGCAACGCCATCCGCGATAGCCAGTATCCGATCGATCGATGCCTGATCATGATGCACGTCTCATTCCCCACGGAGGGGAGATCTTGAACGCGCTTGAAAATCGATTAACCGGGGTACGCAATGCGCGTTCAATGGTCTCCCTGGTTCTGACCTGCATGTCCATCATGTGTAACTCACCCATCGTCGCTGCAGGCGGAACTGGACCAACGTGAAGACGAGGATGATCGCCAGCAACGCCCACGCTACCGTGATCGCGTATCCCATGCGGAAATTGCGGAATCCTTCGTCGTAGATGTAGTAGACGAGCGTCGGAAGGCGGTTTGTCTGGTCCAATCGGGTCATCACGTAAACGAGGTCGAACACCTGCAGGGACGAGATCACCGCGATCACCAGCAGGAAAAAGGTCGTCGGCGTCAGTAACGGCACCGTGATATCGCGGAACTGCCGCCACCCCGAGGCACCGTCGATCGCCGCCGCATCGTAGTAATCGCGGGGAATCGCCTGCAGACCGGCGAGAAAGATGATCATGTCGTAGCCGACCCCACTCCAGAGGAGGACGATCACGACGGCGATGACCGCGGTCTTCGGATGGATCAGCCATTCCGGACCCGCGATCCCGACCTTCCGCAAAAAACCGTTGATCGGACCGAAGGACGGATCGAACAACCACTTCCACATCGTCGCCGTCGCGACCGGCATCGTCAGCACCGGCAGGAAGTACAGCACGCGATAGAACGTGCGAAAAGCGATCTTCGAATTCAGTGCGACGGCCAAGCCGAGGGCAAAGATGATCCGGAACAGCACGTTCGGGATGGCGATCGCAAATGTGTTGATCAGCGCGGTCCGGAAGTCGTCATCCCGGAAAAGATTGCGGTAGTTATCCAGTCCGATCCAGACCGGAGACGTCAGCATATCCCAGCGCGAGAAACTGAGGACGAAGGAGGCCGCCAGCGCGATGACGAAGAAGACCAGGAAGCCGATCATCATCGGCGCGATCAGGATATAGCCCCACCGGGCCTCCTGCCGTTGTCGTGGATTCCGCCAGAACCGGGCGATCTTTGGCTGCCGTGTGCTGGCGTTTTCCATGTGAGATCCTCAAAAAGACATCGATCCTGCAAACCCGATCGGCGAGCACACTCGTCATTCAGAGGCCCTGGTTTCTTGAATGATGAGTGTGCGATTGACCTATCCCTCGCCGGAGAGTGCCGTGTTGGCGGCTTCCGCGGCCTGGACGCACACCTGATCCGCCGGAATCTCACCCGCGAACCCATTGGTCACGACCGTGCTCATGGCAGTCAGCCACTCGGGTCCGGTCTTCGGGCTTGGCACCTCGACACCATACGAGGCGGCCTCGGAGAAGACCTTCGCGTTCATGTCCGGCAAGGCATCCAGCCAGGTTTGCTCCAGCCCCTCACGAGCGGGCAGTCCCATACCGCTCTCGCCGACGATCCGCTCCGCATCCTCGCTGGCGAGGAAGTTGATCAGCTCAAGCACCGCGCCCGGCGCCTTCGTGCGCGACCAGCCGACATGCGCGACACCGTGGATGACAGTCGCCCGGGTCTTGCCCTTCGGCAGCGGCGCGACATCGATGTTCGCGTCAGCCTGCGCGTAGGTGCTCGCGCGGAACGACCCACCCGGCAGCATCGCCACCGTCCCGGCCGGGAAGAGCGTGTCCGCAACCGGATTCGCCTGCTGGATCGAGATACCCGGCGTCAGCTCGTCGGTGAAGAAACCGATCAGGTACTCCAGTGCTTCGCAGGAAGCGGGCTCGTCGATGATGCACTTGGTGGCATCGTCGTTCATCAAATGACCTTCGTTCTGGAAAACGAAGTTGGAGAACCCTTCCTGGAAGCTCGTCTGGATACCGGCACCCCACTGACCCTTGCCGGAATCCGTGAGCTTCTCGGCAGCATCACGGAAGGTATCCCAATCCCACGTATCATCCGGGTAATCCATCCCGGCCGCGTCGAAAAGGTCCTTGTTGTAGAACAGCGCGATCGTGTCGTACTGGTAAGGCACACCGTACTGGGTGCCGTTGTAGTTGTACATTTCGACCAGCGGCTTTGCGATCAGGCTAGTGTCGATCGAACCGTCGTTGACGAGAGAGTCGATCGGCAGCAGGGAATCGGACGACGCATAGACCGGCAAGCTGGCTGCGTTGATCCAGAAGAGGTCGAACGCCTCGCCACCCGCGACGCTGGTCTGGAGCTTCGTCCAATAGTCGTCCCACGGCACAAGCTGCTCTTCAACGGTGATGTCCGGGAACTTCTCCTTGAAGGCAGCGAGCAACTGTTGCACGCCCTTTTGCTGCGCCGAATCCCAATACCCGTAGGAGATCGTGACCTTTTCGCCGTTGTAAGGCGTAACCGCGGCGGACGCCTCCGGCGACGCCTGGGCAAACGTTCCCTTCGGAAGTCCTGCCAGCCCCGCCATCGCGAGTCCCGCCGCACTCGTGCGAACCAGACCGCGCCGGCTCAGGCGCGTGTTGATGAATCGGTCCTTGCTCATGATGCCTCCTTGATTCCTTTCGGGAATGGGGGTCGATCAACCTGCCGAAAGACGTCGTCGGTGTCCCGTTCCCGATTTTTCTGTCGCATTCCTCATACCGACCTGATTGTACTGCACAGCCGTATCAATCAGTGGAGAGGCAGTCGGCCGCCCATCGCCCACAGTCGAGAATCGGAACACCAGTATGCGATTGCCACGATACGGGCAAAGGCCAGTCGGTTGCCGGTAATACCGCTCTCCCTCCGCGGCATGGGCGGCGAGCCTGCGGGAGCCGATCACCCAATGACCACCTCAACCTTCTTGCAAATAGCTCTAAAACACGAAAAGCCCCGACTCGCATTTTCAGCGAGTCGGGGCTTTGTTCGAGAGCGATCCCGAATCGGGAATTACTCCTCGCCGGTCACGGTCTCGTCGGCGAGATCACCGGTATTGATCTCGCCCGCATCCTCGGGAGCCTGCAGGTTGAAGCCGTCCTCTTCGTCCGGCGCGCCTTCCTGCGCGGCCGGGATGTGACCGCTGGCCATCAACGCCTCGTAATCCTCTTCCTCGGCCGGGGCCGCGCCCTGGCGCATCGCCGCCAGCGTGGCTTCCTCCAGCTCGTCCGGTTCCGGCTCGGCATGGAGCGCATCGTAACCGGAGCCCGCCGGAATCAGCTTGCCGATGATCACGTTCTCCTTCAGGCCACGCAGGTGGTCGACCTTGCCGTTCAACGCGGCCTCGGTCAACACGCGGGTCGTCTCCTGGAACGACGCCGCGGAGAGGAAGGAATCCGTCTCCAGCGAGGCCTTGGTGATACCGAGCAGCAGCGGAATCGCCGTCGCCGGCTCACCACCCTGAGCGAGCGCCTGATGGTTCTTCGTGTTGAACTCGAAGCGATCGACGGTGTCGCCTTCCAGCAGGTCGGTGTCGCCCGGATACTGGATCTGGACCTTCCGCAGCATCTGCCGGCAGATGACCTCGATGTGCTTGTCGTTCGTGTTCACGCCCTGCGACCGGTAGACCTTCTGCACTTCATCGATGATGTAGCGCTGGGCCTCCTCCGCACCAAGCGTGTGCAGGATCTGATGCGGATCCCGTGCGCCGAAGGTGAGTTGCGTGCCCGGGGTGACCTCCTGGCCATCCTCGACCAGCAACTGGTCACCAACGTTGATCGGGAACTCCTCACGCTCCTCGCGTTCGGCGTGAACGTAGAGCGTGCGGTCCTCGACGCGGAACACGCCGTCGATCTCCGGCGTCATCTTCGCACCGTCGGGGCCGGTCGCGATGACGGTCTTGCCCTTCACCACTTCCTGACCCTCGGCGAACGACACCTCCCAGCCTTCCGGCAGGAGCGCGCGCCAGGAATCTTCCTCGACCGACGTGATGATCACGCGGCGGCCGTTCTCGTCCTCATCGACCCGAACCGCACCTGGCTTGTTCGCCATCAGCGCGGCGCCCTTCGGCTGCCGCCCCTCGAACAGCTCCTCCACACGGGGGAGACCGGTCGTGATGTCGGCGCGAGCGACACCACCGGAGTGGAACGTTCGCATGGTCAGCTGGGTGCCCGGCTCGCCGATCGACTGCGCGGCGATGATGCCGACCGCCTCGCCCAGATTGACGAGCGATCCGGTCGCCAGACTCCGTCCGTAGCAGAGCTGGCAAGCGCCATGCTCGGCCTCGCAGGTCATCACCGATCGAACCTTGAACCGGTAATCGGCCTCCACGTCCGGATCATCCGGCGTGTAGGCATCCATGACTTCCTTGACGTTGTTGCGGAAACCACCGTCCTCCTGCGGGATGAACTCCGAGAGCTCCTCACCACGGGCCGCGATGATCTCGCCGGTCGACGGATCGACGATGTCCTCGGCAACAATACGACCGATGATCCGCGCCCGGAACTCGTCGTCCGTCATGCGCTTGCCATCGGAGTCAACGTTCGTCGCCCAGATGCCATGATCGGTGCCGCAATCTTCGGTCGTGATGATCACGTCCTGCGCCACGTCGACCAGGCGACGGGTCAGGTAGCCGGAGTCCGCCGTCCGGATGGCCGTGTCGGCGAGACCCTTCCGCGCGCCGTGCGTCGAAAGGAAGTACTCGAGAACGGTCAGACCCTCGCGGAAGTTCGACTTGATCGGGATATCGATGATCTTCCCGTTCGGATCGAGCACGAGACCGCGCATACCAGCCATCTGGCTGATCTGGTTCATGTTCCCCTTCGCGCCCGAGTCCGCCATCATGTAGACGGAGTTCTGGCCCTTCAGGTTCGCTTCGACGTCTTCGGTCAACTGGTCACGGGCATCGTTCCAGATCCGCTCCAGCTCGCGCAGCCGCTCGTCGTCCGTCACCAGACCGCGCCGGAACTGTCGCTCGACCCGGGTGGCTTCCGCTTCCGCCTTCTCGACGACATCGTCCTTGGTCGGCGACATCGTGATGTCGGACAACGCGATGGAAAGACCGCCCTTCGTCGACATCCGGAAGCCGAGGGTCTTCATGTCGTTGACGATCTTCGCCGTCTCAAACGGATCGTCGTACGTTCGGAAACAGTCGGCCACCACGCCACGGAGCTGTTTTCGCCCCATGGTCGTGTTGTAGTACTTGCCGATCGAATCCGGCAGGATGTTGTTGAACAGCGCGCGCCCGACTGTCGTCAGGATGCGCTTGCTCACGCCACCGTCCCGATCGGTCCGCACGTAGATCATCGCCTGGATATCGACGATACCGGCGTTGTATGCCAACGCGACCTCGTCCATTGAGGCGAATGCCTTGCCCCAACCCTGAGGCACGGTGCCGTTCGCGACATCTTCCTCGTAGTTCCGCTCGCTCGTGATGTAGTAGATGCCGAGAACGATGTCCTGCGTCGGCGACACGATCGGCTCACCACTCGATGGTGCGAGCAAGTTGCGCACGGAAAGCATCCGCTCGCGCGCTTCGTCCTGGGCGGCCTTGGACAGCGGCACATGCACCGCCATCTGGTCGCCGTCGAAGTCCGCGTTGAACGCGGTCGTCACCAGCGGGTGCAACTGAATCGCCGAACCCTCGATCAGGCGCGGCTTGAACGCCTGGATACCGAGACGGTGGAGCGTTGGCGCGCGGTTGAGCAGCACCACGTAGTCCTTGATGACTTCCTCAAGGACTTCCCACACATCCGGGCTAACGCGCTCGACGAGTCGCTTGGCCGACTTGATGTTGTGGGCCAACTCGCGGTCCACCAGACGGCGCATGACGAACGGCTTGAACAGCTCGAGCGCCATCCGCTTCGGCAGGCCGCACTCGTCCAGCGACAGCTCCGGACCAACCACGATCACCGAGCGGCCGGAGTAATCGACGCGCTTGCCGAGCAGGTTCTGACGGAACCGGCCCTGCTTGCCCTTCAGGTAGTCGCTCAGGCTCTTCAGCTTGTGCTTGCCGGACCCGGAAAGCACGCGACCGCGCCGTCCGTTGTCGATCAGGGCATCGACCGACTCCTGCAGCATGCGCTTCTCGTTGCGAACGATGATATCCGGCGCGCCAAGCTCCAGCAGCCGCTTCAGGCGATTGTTCCGGTTGATGACGCGACGGTACAGGTCGTTCAGGTCGGAGGTCGCGAAACGGCCACCATCGAGCTGCACCATCGGCCGCAGTTCCGGCGGGATCACCGGCAATGCAGTGAAGATCATCCACTCCGGGCGGTTGCCGCTCTTGCGCAGCGCCTCGATCACGCGAAGCCGCTTGGTGGCGCGCTTGCGCTTGGCATCGGACGTCGCCTGCATCTCCATGCGGAGCTCAACGGCCAGATCGTCGAGGTTCACCTTCTTGGTGATGTACTCGTAAACCGCCTCAGCTCCCATCGTCGCCGTGAAGACGTCGGACGGCACCAGCTCTGTCAGCTCGCGATACTCGGTCTCGGTGAGGATCAGGCGCTCCTGCAACCCGGCCAGCTGCTTGACGATATCGTCACGCTGCTCTTCCTCAAGCCGAACGTTCTCATCGCGGGCCGCCTCGATCTTGCGGATCGCCTCATTCGCCTCATGGCTGATGAGATCGCCCTCGGCACCGGACATGATCGATGTACCCGTGCTCGACGATTCGGCCTCGGCCTGGATCTCGTTGATGCGCTCGTCGTACCGGTCCTGCAGCTTCTGCATCCGGTCCTCGTTGATCGCCTCGCCCTTCTTGACGATGACGCGGCGCTCCCACTTGATTTGCCGGTCGGAGTTCTGGCCGAGCCGGCTCTTCAGGTCTTCCTCGATCTCGAGGAAGGAGGTCTTCAGCTCGGCGAGCTGGCGACGAGTCTCGAACTCGACGCTCTCGATCAGCGTCGTCGCGCCCTCGGCGAGGTTGGAAAGGTCGAGATCGCTGTTGGAGAGGATCTCCTCGATCTTGCCCCGGGCCTCCTCGTTCAGCTCGTCGATCGTCTCCTGCGACAGCGCCTTGATGTCCTCGATCGCGGCATCCCGCTTCTCAGCATCGACATCCGTCACCAGGTACGAGGCGAAGTACAGAACGCGCTCGAGATCGCGCGGGGAGATATTGAGCAGCAGGCCAAGACGGCTCGGCGTGCCCTTCACGTACCAGATGTGCGCGACCGGAGCGGCCAGCTCGATGTGCCCCATCCGCTCGCGGCGCACCTTGGAGCGCGTCACCTCGACACCGCACTTGTCACAGACGGTACCGGCGTGGCGGATGCGCTTGTATTTGCCGCAATAGCACTCCCAGTCCCGGGTCGGGCCGAAAATGCGCTCGCAGAACAGACCGCCATGCTCCGGCTTGAGCGTGCGGTAGTTGATCGTCTCCGGCTTGGTCACCTCGCCGTGCGACCACGAGCGGATCGCTTCCGGCGACGCCAGCTGGATGCGGATCGCGTCGAAGTTGTTGACGTCCAGCACGCGGCCGCGATTGTTGCGATCCCCGCGGGAGTAACCGCCTCCCTGTGGATGCTGGTCGGCCAGAGCGGGCGTCGCATCATTGAAAATCGTGTCAGTCATAGTTCCTCCACTCGACGGCGACGTCGACTGATGTGGTGGCGACGACCACCGGCCCGAGACCGGCAGTCATCGCAGGATTTGGATGCAATGATGGGGCGTAGAGGCGGCTGGCCGAAGGCTCGCCGCCCTATCGATGCCACAGGCATCGATAATCACGCGCCATCTCAGTCAGACGTCCGCTCGAAGCCCATCAGGTTGATGCGATCGAGGTTCGACAGCAGGTCACGCGAGTTGTCCTCGGTGAAGTCCACTGTCTGCTCGTCCTCGTTGATCACATCGATCGACAGACCGAGGCTGCGCAACTCCTTGACGAGCACCTTGAACGATTCCGGCACGCCGGCCTCGCCGATCGGCTCGCCCTTGACGATCGCCTCGTAGGTCTTCACGCGGCCGACGATGTCATCCGACTTGACGGTGAGCATCTCCTGCAGCGTGTGCGCGGCGCCATAGGCCTCCAGCGCCCAGACCTCCATCTCGCCGAACCGCTGGCCACCGAACTGGGCCTTACCACCCAACGGCTGCTGCGTGACGAGCGAGTACGGGCCAGTCGACCTGGCGTGGATCTTGTCCTCGACCAGGTGGTGCAGCTTCAGCATGTACACCGTGCCGACCGTCACCGGACGGTCGAACTTCTCGCCGGTCCGGCCGTCGTAGAGGTCGACCTTGCCGTCGTACGGCAATCCGGCCTCGGTCAACGCGTCGCGGATGTCGGATTCCTCCGCTCCATCGAACACCGGCGTCGCCACCTTGAAGCCCAGCGTCTTCGCCGCCCAGCCAAGGTGCGTCTCCAGGATCTGCCCCAGGTTCATGCGCGACGGCACACCGATCGGGTTGAGGATGATGTCCACCGGCGTTCCATCCGGCAGGTACGGCATGTCCTCGATCGGCAGGATGCGGCTGATCACACCCTTGTTACCGTGGCGGCCCGCCATCTTGTCGCCCACGGAGATCTTCCGCTTCTGGGCGATCATCACGCGCACGCTCTTGTTGACGCCAGCCGGCAGCTCGTGATCCTGCTCGGAATCACGATCGAACGTCCGGACGTCGATCACCTTGCCGTGCACGCCATGCGGCACGCGCAGCGAGGTGTCCTTCACCTCACGCGCCTTCTCACCGAAGATGGCGCGCAGCAGGCGCTCTTCCGCGCTCAGCTCGGTCTCGCCCCGCGGGGTGACCTTGCCGACGAGGATGTCGTTCGGATGGACCTCGGCGCCGATGCGCACGATCCCGTCCTCGTCGAGGTTCGCCAGGCTCTCCTCGCCCACGTTCGGGATATCGCGCGTGATCTCCTCGGGACCCAGCTTGGTATCCCGGGCGTCACATTCGTGCTTCTCGATGTGGATCGACGTGTAGACGTCGTCCCGCACCAGGCGCTCGCTCAGCAGAATCGCGTCCTCGAAGTTCCCGCCATCCCACGGCATGAATGCCACGGTCACGTTCTGGCCGAGAGCCAGCTCGCCATTCTCGGTCGACGACGAGTCCGCGATCACCTGGTTCGCCTCGACCCGATCGCCAACGTGGACGATCGGACGCTGGTTGATGCAGGTGTCCTGGTTGGAGCGAACGAACTTCCGCAGGTGATACGCCCGCTTGTGTCCGGAATCGTTCTCCACCACGATCTCGTTGCCGGACGCCGCGAGGACGGTTCCGGCCTCCTGCGACACGACAACCTGACCGGAGTCGCGAGCGGCGAAGTACTCCACGCCCGTGCCCACGACCGGGGCCTGCGGGCGGAGCAGCGGCACCGCCTGGCGCTGCATGTTCGCGCCCATCAAGGCGCGGTTCGCATCGTCATGCTCGAGGAACGGGATGCACGCCGTGGCCACCGAAATGACCTGCTTCGGCGACACATCCATGTAGTTCACCTGCTGCGGCGGCACCTGCGGGAAGCGGTGGCCTCCGGTAACGAGTCGCGCCGTCACCAGATCGACGTTGATGCGGCCCTTCTCGTCCAGCGGCGTATCCGCCTGGGCGATCATGACCCCCTCTTCCTTGTCGGCCGGCAGGTAGTCGATGATGTCCGACGCCACCGGACGGATGCGGATGAGCTTGACGCCGGCGTCCTTCAACTTCGCGACATCGTCCTCGGTCAGCTCCGTCCCGGACGGCACGACAACCTCGTCCGAATCCGACTTCACCGCATCCTCACGGAGGATTTGGCCCGCCAGTGAAAGAACCGGGTTGTTGACATCCAGATGCGGGATCACCCGGCGGTACGGCGTCTCGATGAACCCGTACTGGTTGATCTTGCCATACGTCGCGAGATACCCGATCAGACCGATATTCGGCCCTTCCGGTGTCTCGATCGGACAAATACGGCCGTAGTGCGACGGGTGAACGTCGCGGACATCCATGCCCGCGCGGTCACGGCTCAAACCGCCTGGTCCCAGGGCTGAAAGACGGCGCTTGTGCGTCAGCTCGGCCAGCGGGTTCAACTGGTCCATGAACTGCGACAGCTGCGAGCCGCCGAAGAACTCGCGGACCGCGGCCATCACCGGCCGGGTCGTGCTGATCAGCGCTGCCGGCGTCACCGTCTCCGGGTCCTGCAGCGTCATGCGCTCGCGGATACCGCGCTCCAGGCGCTGGAATCCGGTGCGGACGTGCATCTGGATCAACTCGCCAACCGAGCGGATGCGCCGGTTGCCGAGATGGTCGATATCGTCCGGATGGCTCAGGCCGTTGTTCAGGCGGATCATCTCGCGGATGATCGCGATCAGGTCGATGTTGCGGAGGATGCGCTCCTCCGTCTTCGCTTCGTCATCATCGCCATGAAGGCGATTGTTCAGCTTGTACCGACCGACGCGCGCCAGGTCGTACCGGCGCTCGTTGAAGAACAGGTTCTCCAGCATCTGCTGGGCATTATCCCGGGTTGGAGGATCGCCCGGACGCAGGCGGCGGTACAGCTCGAGCTGAGCCTCTTCCCGCGTCTTCGTGGACTCCTTCTCCATCGTCGTCGCCATGTACCGGTGATCCGGGTTCGTGTCGACGTCCTCGAAGGCAGCCAGCAGTTCGTCGTCGCTCTCGACCCCGATCGCGCGGAGCAGGATCGACACCGGCATCTTGCGCTTGCGATCGACCTTCACGGAGATCACGTCGCGGTTCGACGTCTCAAACTCCAGCCACGCGCCGCGGTTCGGGATCAGCTTCGCCGTCGACAGGTACTTGCCCGTCGCCGGATCCTGCGCGCGCTCGAAGTAGACGCCCGGCGACCGCACGAGCTGCGACACCACCACACGTTCGGCACCGTTAATAATGAAAGTACCGTCCGACGTCATCACCGGGAAGTCGCCCAGGAAGATGCCATCCGGACCGGTCTCCTTGATCTCGCCGGTCTCCTTCATCACCAACCGGGCGGAGACACGCAGCGGCGCCGCGTAGGTGATATCACGCTCGCGGCAGAACACTTCGGCCACGCGCGGGTCACGCTTCGCGCGCTCCTGCTCCTCGCCCTTCGGCATCCGGGTCCACGGCTCGTCGAACCGCGGCTCGGAGATGTACAGCTCCATCTTCTTGTGATGGTCGGTAATCGGGGAGATCTCTTCGAGAAGCTCGCTCAGGCCTTCCTTGACGAACCACTGGAAGGACTCGACCTGGATCTGCACCAGGTTCGGCATCTCCAGCACCGTTGGAATGCTCGAATACGTCCGCCGGTTCACGCCCACATTGGACAGCACTTGCCTGCTGGCCAGATCTGGCGCAACCGCTGTGGTTCGCACATCACGATCTACAGCCATTCACCGCTCCTCATGTCATCGTGGCAGCACGAACCGGAGCCCGCTCCGCCACACCGTATCAGCGCATCCGTACCGGTTACGACTGAAACCGAAATCAAAACGTCACACATCATCTGGAAACGATCGGAAAAACAGATTGCGTTGCTGTGGAAACAAAATTGGGTCAAGAACTGGAGAGCGCCCCATCGCGGCAATACCCCGGGCATGCCAAAGCGGGAGGACACATATCGCCCCTCCCGTTTTCCCGGATTGTTTCGTGTGGTACACTCAGCCGCACGCGTCGCCCAGTCCAAACACTCAACGCCCTCGCGCCGGGCACGGTCGCTACGCGATTTCGCCCCATGCGCGAACATATAGTGTACAGTGTCGTGTTCGGCCTGTCAAGCCTTCTTGGGAACACCATGATATCGGGCGCCAGCCAGTATACCGGCGCCCGCTATTGCCCCTCTCAGGCGTGGATCACCTAGTTCGCGTCAAACCACGTGTACTGAATCCACCACGTCCCCGAATACCCATTCGGCAAGAAGTTGTGAACCCGAGGTTGGGCTGCGCTGTTCGAGCGCTTGAACGCCAGCACGCCAACGGCTTGATCGTCGTTGATGACATTCGACGCATCGATCAACAATTGCGTCCGTCGATCGGCATCGAGCTCCACCATTGCCTCATGATCGAGCTGGTCGTACTCCTCGTTGCAATACCCCATCCAGTTGAACCCGTTTGGCGGCAGCGAGTCGCAGTAGAACATCCGGCCCTGGAAGCCGTCCGAGCCCCAGACGAACTCGATGTACCCGGCGTCGAAATCACCGGCATCCAACTGCTCGACATGTGTCGTAAACGGCATCTGGTCCGCCTCGGCCTGCACACCGATCTCACGCCAGTACTGCTGGATGAATGTGAACGCATCGCGATAAAGCGGATCTGACGCGAAGCCCATTTTGAACGAAAACGGCTTCCCGTCTCGCTCGCGAACACCGTTGTCGCCCAGCACCCATCCTGCCTCATCCAGCAACGAAGCCGCCTTCTCGACATCGTAGTTGTAGGTCGTCGCAAGCTGGTCCGGCGCAAACGCGGGCGAGAATGGTGGCTGAGTTCCGGCGGCCTTCACACCGTACCCGTGCATCACTGCCTCGACGAAGACGTCCTTGTCGAGCGCGTATTGCAATGCCTGACGGACTCGCACATCGGTAAACATGTCGGTCCGATCGGGATTCAGGTTGAAGAAGAAGTACTCCATCACGCCGGTATCGTAGGACGCATACTGCAGATCGGGATTCGATTGCTTCAGACTGTCAATCTGCGAGGAACCAACCGCGATGAAGTCGCTCTCCCCGGACTTCAACGAGGCAACCTGCGTGTTTTCGTCCTGAACGACATTGAAGATGTATTCATCGATAACCGGCACCCGCTCCTGATCCCAGTAATCGTCGTTCCGTGCCAGTTTCACCTGCGCCCCGAGATCCCACTGGACGAACCGGAATGGCCCGGTGCCCACCACACGGGACACATCCTGCCCGGTCGATCCGTCATCGGCGGCCATCTGGTCCAGCGGCACATCGCCCCACACGTGCCTGGGCATGATCGCAAAGAGGTTCGCGGTGTTGTTGAGGAACATCGCGGACTGTTCCTTGGACACCAACTCGACCGTGTGATCGTCAACCTTGCGGTAGCTGGCGAGCGCCTCGGTCACGAGGCTCGTCCGGATACTCGGGCTATCCTCGGCAACGACGGCGTCGAACGTGAAGATCACATCATCGGCGGTAAACGGCGTACCGTCATGCCAGACAACCGCAGGATTGAGGTACAGGGTGTATGTGACCCCGTCCGGCGCGATCTCCCAGGAATCCGCCAGGCCAGACGGGACGATCGATCCGTCGATCAGGCTGTTGCCAACCAGTCCTTCGTAAATCCACCCACAGATCGACTGGGAATAAACATCCGACGCGATGATCGGGTTCAACGTCTTGATGTCGGTCGTATACGTATGGATGAACGTCCCACCCGGATTCTCCGGAGCCTCGAGGGGATAGGCCTCCGCCAACTGGGCGTAGTACTCGTCCCGCGTGATCGAGCGAATGGCGTCGCCTCCGGCCGCCGGGCTCGCGGTGGTTCCTCCCGCGGGGGTCGCATTCTGGGCAGCCGCGCTCGTCACGAGCAGGTTCGCCGCCGCGCTGGTGATGCCCAGCATCGCCGCCGATTTCAGAAACGTCCGGCGATCCACCTCTCCCGCGCGCAATCGCTTCACCAACGTCCTGATTCTGGCTCCGCCCTGTTCCATGAAACATGTCCCTTCGTCCGCCCGCGACGCGAGCCAGGCGGCATTCCGGACGATGTGACCCGGAAGCATGACGATCACCTGACATGTTCGGCGCGGGCCGCAAAACACATCAGCCGTCCGATACGTTCGCCATTCGGCCATGCTAGGAGGGGGGGAAACAACCGTCAAGGCGATCCCGGCACAAGGGCCGCGCCATAGTGTGCCTGTCTGTCACGATTGGCCAGAGCGCGATGCTATACTTCATCACCCGTCAAGCACCGGCGGCGCCATCTCCCGCAGGATGGATTCTGGTTTGCCGCCAACCGTGGAATCGTCGATCACCCGACGCACACTGGACTGTCAATGAACTCACGCACGCTGCGGATGTGGCTCAGGCCCGGCATGATGATCAAGCGCTGGCTCGCGCTGTTCATGCTTGCAACCGTGGTCACCAGCCTCGGCCTGGCGATGGGCCTCGCCTGGATTTACGAACACTATTCCTTCCCGAAGAGGATCCAGCCATACGTCGAATGGCTGACGCTTCAGCCAATCGCGCATCCCTGGCGAGAGATCATCATCGTCGCGATCGGCGTGATCTTCCTGTTGGGCGCCCTCTGGCGGCTCAGCACCTCGCTCATCGCGCCGCTCCTTGAGGCCGACACGAGCGGCCGGGCGTTTTCCGAGATCGTCAACGAACATCGCTTCGGCCCGGCCAAGGCGGAGTTCAACATCGTCGCCATCGGCGGTGGTACCGGGCTCAGCGCCCTGCTTCGGGGCCTCAAGCTCCAGAATGCGAACCTCACGGCGATCGTCACCGTGGCGGACGATGGTGGCAGCACCGGGCGTATCCGCAACGTCTTCAACATCCCGGCGCCCGGGGATATCCGGAACTGCCTGGTTGCGATGGCGGACAACGAATCGCTGATGGCCAAGCTGTTCCACTATCGTTTCGACAAGGAAGGCTCCGAACTCTCCGGGCACGCCTTCGGCAACCTCTTCATCACCGCCATGACCCAGGTCACCGGCAGCTTCGAGCAAGGGGTGATCGAATCCGCCCGCGTGTTGAACATCCGCGGACGGGTACTACCATCGACGCTGGAGAACATCACGCTCTGCGCCGATCTCGTCGACGGCACGGTGGCTCGCGGCGAGAGTGCTATCGCCCACGACAGCCATGCGGTCGAGCGCATCTTCGTCGAGCCGAATGAGCCGGATGCCTACCGCCCGGCCCTGGCCGCGATCCTGAACGCGGACCTCATCGTGCTCGGACCGGGCAGCCTCTACACCAGCGTGCTGCCCAACCTTCTGGTGAGCGGCGTGAGAGAGGCGATCCAATGGTCACGTGCCGCGACCGTCTACGTCTGCAACGTCGCTACCCAGCATGGGGAAACCGACAACTTCGGCTACGAGGATCATGTCAATGAGGTCGTGAAATACCTCGGCGATAACCATCTCGGTTTTGCGGTCGTCAACAGCAATGCCGCCGCCACCGCGGCCATCCGGCCAGAGTGGCAGGTTTCAGCCGTCCAGTACGACGGCCGGCAGACCGTTGCGGGAGGCGTTCATATCGTCCCGGCCGATGTGGTCAACGACCGGAACCCGCTCCGGCACGACCCGATCAAGCTGGCCGAGGTCCTCGTCTCTCTCGCTCGCGAACACCAGGCCTCCACCTTCGACCTGGAAACCGCCGATCTGGACTGATCTCCGCAAACCCGATTCGTGTCCGCGTTGGCATTGGCTGTAAACTGCAGTCACAGTGCGCGGTCACGCCTTGCGTCGACCCGCTGACCCAACCATGCGAAATCGTCCCGGATTTGACGGAGCAGGAGGAACTCGTGGTCTACAAAATCGGTATTAATGGATTCGGCCGGATTGGCCGCCAGGTCTTCAAGGCTGTCCAGCAAGGCGGCTTTGGCGACCTTTTCGAGATCGTGGCGGTCAACGATCTCACCAGCAACGACACGCTGGCGCATCTCCTCAAGTACGACTCGACCTACGGCATCCTCGATGCCGATGTCTCTTCCAATGAGGAAGGCATTACGGTCGATGGCAAGCTCCTCAAGGTCTTCGAGGAGAAGGATCCCGCCCAGTTGCCCTGGGGCGAGCTCGGCGTCGACCTCGTCGTCGAGTCCACCGGCCGCTTCACCAAGGCCGCTGCCGCCAAGGCGCATCTCGACGCGGGAGCCAAGAAGGTTGTGATCTCTGCCCCGCTGAGCGGAACCGCGGAGTCCTCGGAGGGCGCAGCGGACGCGATCACCATCGTCCTGGGCGTCAACGAGTCGGCCTATGATCCGGCGCAGCACAACATCGTCTCGAATGCATCCTGCACCACCAACTGCCTGGCCCCGGCCGCCAAGGTGATCAGCGACACGTTCGGCATCGAATACGGCATGATGACGACGGTCCACTCTTACACCGCCGATCAGGTCCTGCAAGATGGTCCGCACAAGGATCTCCGCCGCGCCCGGGGCGCCGCCCAGAACATCATCCCGACCTCCACCGGAGCCGCTCGCGCGCTGTCGCTCGTCCTGCCCGAACTGGAAGGCAAGTTCGACGGCTTCGCCCTCCGCGTGCCGACACCGACCGTCTCGATCGTCGATTTTGTCGCGACGACGACGAAGCCGGTGACCGTGGAAAGCGTCAACGACGCCTTCCGGAAGGCGTCGCAAAGCGACGAGATGGCCGGTATCATCGGCTACTCCGAGGACCCGCTCGTCTCGATGGATTACAAGGGCGACTCCCGCTCGTCGATCATCGACAGTCTCTCGACGATGGTTCAGGGCGAGAACATGGTGAAGGTCGTGTCCTGGTACGACAACGAGTGGGGCTACTCCTGCCGCGTTGCCGACCTCGTCGCCCTGATCTGCGAAAAGGGCTTCGAGGGCTAGAGCACTCCCGGAAACACCGTCCGCCATACCCCGTCATTCCGGGCCCGTGAGGTGACGCAGTTGCTGAACGGCATTGAGGGATCTTGAGTCGCTCGCGGCTCGAGATCCCTCAGCGGCGCCCGGGATGGACGGGGATGAGACCAGCCGGAGACATCACCTCATGCCAAAACGCTCCATTACGTCGGCCGATGTCCGGGGCAAACGCGTGCTCTGCAGGGTTGACTTCAATGTTCCGCTGGATGGCTCGACCATCACCGACGACACGCGTATCCGCGCCGCATTGCCCACCATCGAATGGTTGCGCGACCATGGCGCAAAGATCATTCTCTGCAGCCACCTCGGCCGTCCCAAGGGCAAAATCGTCGAAGGGCTCCGTCTCGCTCCGGCAGCGCAACGTCTCTCCGACGTGATCGGCCAACCGGTCACGGCCGTACGCTCCACCATCGGCGACGATGCGCGGGATGCCATCGCTGCCATGCAGGACGACGACATCGTCTTGCTCGAAAACCTGAGGTTCAATCCCGGCGAAGAGGCCAACGATCCCGGATTCGCGCGCTCGCTCGCGAGCCTCGCCGATCTGTACGTCAACGATGCATTCGGTGCAGCTCACCGCGCTCATGCTTCCACCGTCGGCGTCACGGAATACCTTCCCGCCTATCTCGGACTGCTCATGCAGCGCGAAGTCGATACGCTCGGCAAGCTGCTTCACGATCCGGAGCGCCCCTTCGCAGCCATCATTGGCGGCGCGAAGGTCTCCGACAAGATCGCCGTGCTCCAGAACCTCGTCACGAAGGTCGACGCCCTTCTCATCGGCGGCGGCATGGCGAACACGTTCCTCCTCGCCCAGGGAATGCGCGTTGGCGCTTCGCTGGTCGAGCCGGACCAGGTCGAAACGGCCCGGCAGATCATCCAGGCGGCACAAGACGCCGGAATCGACCTGCTGCTGCCGACCGATGTCGTCGTTGCCCGGGATATCAAGGCATCCGAGGGCCAGGTCACCTCTGTCGATGCAATCGCCGACGATGACGCGATTTTCGACATCGGCCTGGAATCCGCCCGCGCCTATGCGAAGACCATCGCCCGACAGAAGACGATCCTGTGGAACGGACCGCTCGGGGTCGCCGAAAACCCCGCGTTCGCGAATGGCACTCGTACCGTCGCCGAGGCGGTCGCCAACGCGGAGGGATTCACCGTGATCGGCGGTGGTGATTCCGTCGCCGCGGTCGAGCAAATGGGGCTCGCCGACCGGATCGATCACATCTCTACCGGCGGCGGAGCCTCGCTGGAGTTCCTTGAAGGCAAAACGCTTCCCGGAATCGCCGCCATCCCCGATCGAGGAGCAGATGCATGACGACACCGCTGATCGTCGGTAACTGGAAGATGAATACATCGCTCGATACCGCCCTCGCCCTGGCGACGGCAACCGCCGCTGCCAGCGATGCCGCCGGGGGGAGCGTCGATGTCGGGATCTGCCCGCCCTATCCCTGGATCGTGCCAGTGGCCAACGCCGTTCGTGGCGCGTCGCTCCGGGTCGGCGCGCAGGATTGCGCAGCAACAACGGACGGCGCTCACACCGGCGATGTCTCGGCGACGATGATCGCCGGGCATTGCACCTTCACCCTCATCGGGCACTCGGAGCGCCGCCACCAGCATCACGAGTCAGACGACATCATTCACGCCAAGCTCGGTCTTGCGCTTGATGCCGGTCTTTCTGTGATCCTGTGCGTTGGCGAGACGAAGGAGGAACGGGACGCCGGTCGGGAGCACGACGTCGTCAACGCCCAGCTCAGGACGGCTCTCGCTGGCATCGATCCCGACATGGCGGGCCGGCTCACCATCGCCTACGAACCGGTCTGGTCGATTGGAACGGGCAATGCCGCCACAGACGACGATGCCGCCATCATGGCGCGTGAGATCCGGGCCACCCTGAGCGAGCTTTTGCCGGACACAAGCGCCACCATACGCATCCTGTATGGTGGCAGTGCGAATGCGAACAACACGGTGGCATTCCTCGCAGCCGACGGTATTGATGGCTTGCTCGTCGGCGGCGCCAGCCTTTCGGCAGAGACCTTCGCCGCCATGATCGAGTCCGCAGCCAGCCAACGCTGAATTACAGATGTCATTGAACGCAAGGGTGCCATGATGCTACGCTGCCCCTGTGCATAGACGCAACAATGACGTGCACATCGGCATCCCCCGATACAAGGATTGGGCAACAATACGTGGATACCGCAATCAATCTCGTGATGATCATCATTTCGGTGGTGCTTACCTTCATTCTTCTGCTGCAGACGAAGGGCTCCTCATTCAGTGGCGCCTTCGGAGGCGGCGGGGAATCGATCCAACGCACGCGCCGTGGTTTCGAGAAGACGCTATTCCAGTTCACCGTCGGCATCTCCGTCTTCTTCGTGATCATGGCCGTCATCAGCAGCCTTGTCCTGTCCTGATATCTGGCGCTGAGGGGCGAAAGCGTTCGTCCCGCGCATCGTCAGGACAAGACGCGCCCATCCTGTTTCGGGTGGTGCGAATCGTGAACGGATCGCTATACTTGGCGTGTTCCGTTTGAGACGTGGTCAACACCGGCGGAGAGTCCGCAGTGGTCCCACAGCAGGAGGAAATCAGATGGGCCTTGGTTGGCAGGAACTGGCAATTATCCTACTCATCGTCATCGTCATCTTCGGTGCCGGCAAGCTCCCGGAGATCGGTTCCGGGCTTGGCAAGGGTATCCGGGGATTCAAGGAAGAATCCGGTATAGACGTAACCGGCAAGAAGGACGACAAGACCGCGATCGACAAGGGCGAGTCTCGCACAACATCCACGCTGACGGCGTCGGCTCGCGATTCCCGCGAGCAGGTGGCTGAAGACGCGAGCCGCGAGAAGCGCGAACAGGGCATCCGCGCCGACGAGATTTAGTCTCGCCGCCACCACACGGAACTGTGGGACGTCAAACCACAAACGGGCACACCGGGATGGAGGGGATGCTCCATCCCGGTAGCTGTTTAACCACATCCCACTCCCCCACCGGTACCCCGACAATGTAGTATCGTTCACGGGCAACGCCCGAGGACCACGACATCGCCGATCCCGGGGCCATCGCCCGGCGATTCGGCACCATGGGCTGCCCGATACCTGAGTTACTTCGCCAGTCTTGAAGGATGCACTGCGCATGACCGAGCACGATTCCCAGCACCCGTCATCGTCCGCTGCTGACACCCGTGCAACTCCACCTCCTTCCGGCGAAAATGAGCCGTCCACCACAACGGCACCCCAGAAAAAGCAACAGGCATCCATGGTTCGCGAGATCATCGAAACCGCCCTGCTGGCGCTCATCATTTTCGTCGCCGTCCGCGCCGTGGTCCTCAACTTCAAGGTCGACGGCGTCAGCATGAATCCGAGTTTCGATAACGGCGAGATGCTGTTGGTCAACCGCAACGCCTACCGTTCGATCAACGGCTGGACCTTCGTCGACTGGCTGCCGTTCGTCGGCGATCATGCCGACGCCGATGCGTGGATTACCTTCGGCAAACCCCAGCGCGGCGATGTCATCGTCTTCACCCCACCACCGCCAGGAGAGGACAAGCCATATATCAAGCGCGTCATCGGTCTACCCGGCGATACCGTCGAGATCCACGACGAAGGCGTCTACGTCAACGGCGTTCGTCTCGACGAACCCTATCTCGAAGGACGGACATCCAACTGCCGGTACAGCGATCCCCAGTACTGTGGCACGAAGGTGGTCGTTCCCGAAAACTCCGTCTTCGTCATGGGCGACAACCGGAACAACAGCGAGGACTCGCGCAAGTTCGGTCCAGTCAGCATAAATCGCATCATCGGCAAGGCATGGGTGACCTACTGGCCGACCAGCGACATCGGCGTCGTGCCGCATTGGGACTATCCCGATGTTCCGGAACCCACAGGAGAGTAATGGCGAGCAACCAAGGTCCAGGTAGCACAAGGTCGACGTGCTCTTCGTGCAACCTCCTGCACGATCCGCTCTCTTAAGAACCCGGCCACCAGCCTTCCACCGTCATCCCGAGCCCGTGAGATCGCGTAGCGGTCGAACGGCGTCGAGGGATCTTTGTTCCCGCAAACCGCCGTGGTGGCCAGAGGCAAAGATCCCTCGACACGTCGCCCCTCGCTCCGCTCGCGACTCCGGCTCGGGATGACACCGGGGGGAGGTGCAGGCGGAGATAATGAAGGATGATTGAGCGCTGATCGGGCTTGTGAGTGAACGGGCGGCAGTGCAATAGGTAGCACCGGGCCGCAGTGCCCGGTGTCCTGGCAAAGACGGGGCAACCTGGACGTCAACCAAGACCCACCGAGCCGGGTCGGCGCAACCGCTATGGCGCGACTGAATCTCTCGTTCCTCCGGCTCGCCACCCGGTGTAAACTTGTCGAAGGCACCGCATCTGCGATGTCGCATTCACGAACGCAAGGGCCAGGCCGATTCATCAGACGGACGAACCCGTACGCGGAAAGGGCCTGACGATGATCGAAACGACCGTTGAGAGCATCCGGGTCAGCCTCGTGACCCAAAACCGGGTTGTCATTCTCAAGGAAGTCGATGGTGCCCGGCATCTTCCCATCTGGATCGGCGCGTACGAGGCCGAAGCCATCGCGTTGGAGCTCCAGGGTATTGCCGCGACACGTCCGCTGCCATACGATCTCATTCGCGCCATGCTCAGCGAATTTGGCGCCCACATCGACCAAATCGTGATCAGCGATCTCACCGACTCCGTCTTCTACGCCCGTATCGTGATCTCCATCGGAGATCGCACCATCGAGATCGACGCCCGCCCCAGCGACGCGATCGCGATCGCCGTTCGCACCGACACCCGCATCTTCGTCGACGACGCCGTCATGGACGACGCCGGGGTCGCGCTGGACAATGAGGAGTTCGATCCGATCTCGATGCAGCCGGGACATGACGACGACATTTCCCTGACCGGTCTCGGCGAGGCGGCACGGGAAGCAGACGCCAAACGTTCCGCGGATGACCAGCTCGGGATTTTTCGCGATTTCATCAACTCGCTCGACCTCGACGATTTCGACAAGGGCAACCAGAGCTCCTGACAGGCGGCTTCCGGGCTCGGGACATGCACCTGCAACCATTACACGTACCGCAACCGGGGCCGGCACAGGAGAGAGACAGCACACATGGATTCAGAAGGACAAATCAAGGACATCGTACTCCGGCGCATGCACCGGTGCGTTGTCTGCCATCGCGAGTTCAACCCCGAGGATATCCAGATCCTCTCCCGGAAACCGGATATCTGGACCATGCTCGTCGAATGCGATGACTGTCATGCCCGAAACTTCGTCGCCGCCGTCCTCAACGATGGCGATCCGCACGAAGCCCAGCTCGCCCTGCGCCGCCTGACCGAACAGGTGGAGCAACTCGACGACGAACCCACGATCGAGCCGGAAGGCCCTGTCACCGGCGAACCGGTTTCCGCAGGCGATGTCGTCGATATGTATCAATTCCTCAACGAATTCGACGGCGACTTCATCCGCCTCTTCCGCTCCTGATCGGTACCCTCTTTTCACGACAAGGTCGGCTCGGTAGCCGGTGCTCACGTTGACCGGGCCGCTACCCTCGTACGGGCGATGCTCGTCATCGCCCCTCCTCCACACCCGATCGCGAATGCACTCCCGTTCCGCCGTCGAATAGGGCTCCCGCATTCCCCGGGCTCATCGCCTGCGCTGGTATACTGGGCCATGGTAGGAATTTGCGAGATGCGCACACTGCCGCGCCTCGGCGATCGCAATACCGAATCGCGCGACAGGGAGGAGTGCCGAGTGGCTCAACCCGATCAATCACACGCCGTACGACCGGTGGTCGCCCCCTATACCGGGCGCACCGAAATCGACCTCGATGTCGTACGCGAGATGATGTCCCATATTAAATACGACGATTTCGAGGAAGCGCAGGAGCTCATCCTCCACGCGTGTCAGGAGGTGAACGAGCACTTCGGCTGGGTCTCCCTCGAGGCCGCGGAAGTGATCGCCGAGCACCTCGGCACCAGCGCGACCCGCGTCTACGCCATTCTCTCCTTCTACGCCGATTTCCGCACCGAACCCCGCGGTCACCACCATCTGGTTGTTTGCCACGGCGTGTCCTGCTATATCGGCGGCTCGCAGCGCATTATCCAGATGCTCAAGGACGACTACGGTATCGAAGACGGTGACACCACGCCGGACGAGCAGATCAGCGTGCAAGTCGTTAATGGCTGCCTCGGCGTCTGCGACTGCTCCCCGCTCGTCAAGCTCGACGATGAGTTCCTCAGTCACGTCACGCCCGAATCGCTCAACAACGTGCTTCAACGCGCGCTCGCTGGCCGCGAAGCCATGCGCGCCGCAAACGAGGAGACCAATGGTTGATACAGCTCGCGGCGAGCAGCTGACTCGCCTGACTTCGAAGGAAGACTTCCTCGCATTCCAGAAGCGGGCCGTGGATCGCTGGACCGACATGTGGGAAGGTCAGAAGACCCTCGTCAGCGTCGGCGTCGGCACCAGCTCGATCGCCAAGGGCGCACTCGAGATCCTCGATATCGCCCGCGAATCCGCCAGCAACGACGTCATCGTCCGCGAAGTCAGCGCCAACGGCGCCTTCTGGATGGAACCGTGGATCGAGGTGAAGCGCCCCGGTGCAGCTCCCGTCATCTATGGCCATGTCACCTTCGACGCGGTGGCCGGGGTGATCGCCGGCGATCGCGAGGACCTCGCCGTCGGCACGCGTTCCGATCAGGATCAGGGCACGATTCCGTCATTGAGCAAGCATCCTTTCTTCAAGGATCAGATGCAGCTGCTCACCCGCAACGCGGGCATCATCGAGCCGAATTCCATTGAAGATGCCATCGCCCGCGGCGCCTACCAGGGCTACTTCAAGGTCCTGTTCGAGATGACCGGCGAGGAAGCGGTCCAGGAAGTCACGACCGCCAACGTCCGCGGTCGTGGGGGCGGAGGTTTCCCGGCCGGCATTAAGTGGGAATCCGGCCGCAAGGCGAAGGTTCACCCGAAGTTCATCGTTTGCAACAGCCATGAGGGTGAGCCGAACGTCTACAAGGACCGGCACCTCCACGAAGCGGATCCGCACCGCATTCTCGAAGGCATCCTCATTGCCTGTATCGCCTGCGATGCCGAACGTGGCTACAACTACATCGGTGGCGAGCATCCGCTCGCGATCGTCCGCTTCCGCAAGGCGGTCGCCGATGCCGAGCGCCTCGGCCTGATCGGCAAGGACGTCCTCGGCTCCGGCAAGGATGTCGCCTTCCGCGTCCGGACCGGCGGTGGCGCGTACATCTGCGGCGAAGCCTCCGCCCTGATGTACTCGATCATGGGCGTGCGTGGCCAGCCACGCACCAAGCCGCCCCGCTCCGTCGAGGAAGGTCTCTGGAAGCGTCCGACCGTCGCCAACAACACGGAGACGCTCGCCAACATCCCGGATATCATCGTCAACGGCGGCGAATGGTACGCGAACATCGGTACCGAGAAGAGCAAGGGCACCAAGCTCATGACCATCCAGGGCCCCTCGGTCCGCCACGGCGTGGTGGAAGTCGAGATGGGCATCACGATGGACAAGCTCTTCAACGAGATCTTCGGCGGCATGCCGGAGGGATACGAGTACAAGGGAGTCCAGACCGGTGGTGTCTCCGCAGGTCCGGTCACACCCGCGCACTTCGATCGCCCGATCGACTTCGACTCCCTGACCGAGCTCGATGGCATGCTGGGCTCCGGCGGATTCGTCAACTTCGACAAGAGCATCTGCGCCGTCGATTTCGCCCGGTACATGACCGCGTTCAGCCGCTACGAATCCTGCTCGAAGTGCGTGCCGTGCCGCCTCGGCAACCCGGCGCTCGTCGAGATTCTCGACCGCATCCGGTTCGGTCGTGGCAGCCTTGAGGATCTGGCGCTCATCCGCCGGACCTCGCGGCACATTATCGAGCTGTCGCTCTGCGGTCTCGGCCAGGTAGCCCCGGTTCCTTTGCTCGGCATGCTGAACACCTTTGAGGAGGAATTCAAGGCACACATCGTCGATGGCGTCTGTCCCACCGGCACCTGCCCGATTTCCGCGCGGGAACCGGCAATCGCCGCCGACTAGAGTGGTTTCAGGAAGATTGGGAGGCTCACCTCACGGGGTGTAGGGGCGGGCGGTCCGAAGGACTCGCCGCCCATCGACTCCCTCCGGGAGTCGATCACCAGGCAACCATGTCAACCTTCATGCAACTTGCTGTAGTCCACGCATAACACGCAAAAAGGCCCGGTCGATTTCTCGACCGGGCCTTTTGCATCATTTGGTGACACCGAACATCACGACCGACAGCGGCATCCGGATTCAGTGACAGGCATCCACCAACACCGTCATCCTGACCCTTCGACTTCGCTCAGGGTCAGGATACCCGTGCGAAGCACAATGCCCACGATACACGTCGCAGCCCATCTGGAACGGCATCCGTGGGCTGCGACCATGCTGGCCGACGAGCGAGCCACCCCAGCTCACCCGAGGTCGATCTCCTGACCGACGCCGCGCTCCCTCGCCTGCCTCACCGCGAAATCCGCCACCGTCATATCCTGAACGGCATTTCCCACCGACTTGAAGAACGTCACCTCGGTATCGCTCGTTCGCCCCGCGACCGATCCATTGACCAGATCGCCGAGCTCACCCACGATGTGATCCTCGCCGAAAACACCATCCCGCAACGGGATGATCAGGTCGCCTGCCTCTTCCAGCGCGTGCTCCTTCATATCCAGCACGACCCTCGCCCGCGCCACGAAGTCGGCCGGCGTCTCCTGCATCTGCGGCGTAAACGATCCAACACCGCTGACATGGGTTCCGTCCTTCACCCATGCATCCTCGAATACCGGCGTGGTCGATGTCGTGGCAAGACACAGGACATCGGCCTCACGGACGGCGCTTTCCACGTCGGTCGTACCATGCAGCCGCTCGCTCAGCTCCGGCCAGTCCGCCGCCACGGCATCCCGGAACTGCCTCCACGCCTCTTCGTGACGATAGACGACATTGACCCGCTCGATCGGTCTCGCCGCGCATACTGCCGCCGCCTGGGTGACGCCCTGCGCCCCGGCACCGATCACCGTCGCCACACGGGCATCGGGCCGTGCCATGAGATCGGTCGAAGCGCCGGAGACCGCCCCGGTCCGCAGGGCAGTCAGGTAACTGCCATTCAACAACGCCGCGGGCACGCCGGTCCCGGCATCGATCATGCAGACCATCGCATTCGCAGTTGGCAAACCACGCGACGGATTGTCCTGGAAGATCGAGACGACCTTAAACCCGAGTGCGTCGATACCCGGCATAAACGCAGGCATCAACAGGGTGACGGCTCGTCCCGGCTGGACGTCGACTGCACTGCGAAGGGGGACGGTTGCACGGCCCTCCCTCAATTCGAGGAAGGCCGTCTTCATCAGGTCAATCGCATCGTTCATCGACACCAGTTGCTGAATATCGTGCTTCGACAACGCCAGCATACGCGCTCACTCCCTTTTGGATTGTCTTCGGGTCATCATCTCGTCAGGCTCTGAGTGTAGGAGGAACCTGCAAACTCCACAACCGGATTTCGACTGTCTGTCACCGGTCACCCAAGTCAACAGGTACATCACACATGCTGCAAAAACCCGAAAACCGTGCCGAAAAGCCGTATCCCAAGGGGAGAACGTTCATACTGTACGAACTATACGAACGCTATGAACGACCGGACAGTGTCTTATAGACAAGCCTATCCCTTCACGGTACAATCTGGAAAACGGGGTGAACCCTTCTCCCAGCACCCAGGAACAGGCCTTCATCGGATCGTGGGGATCCAGAAGGTCCGGGTACCGTCTTGGCCCTCGCACCCCTATTTCGGCGTAATGATAAAGGTCGTACACATGGCAGGATCATCTCGGCGATGCGGAACATGCCGCTGGTTCATGGATGCGGGCATGGGCGGAACGGGCTGGTGCACCCACCCCAAGCGCCAAACGTCGAGCGATGTCCGCATTCTTGTCCGCAAGGCCGAACTGGCGTGCCGGAATGCCTGGGGAGAGGATCTCTGGGAGTCACTGGATAACGAAGAGATCGATGACCCCGTCGCGGCGTCCACGCCTGAGGTCCCCGAACCCGACGAAATCTATCCCCCCATCTCGTTCGAGGACGAAATCACGTCCGTCGTCGATGCGGATGTTCATCATGCGAAGTCTCGCGACGACCACAATGACCGGGTGATGGAGCAATCCAGTCTCGATCCGGACGAGGATGATGAGACCGCCCAGGGCGACAGCCGCTTCGATCTGCTGGCCAGAGGCGGCCGGGATTCGGTCAGTGCAGCACGACGCCGGATACTCGACCGTCGCAATAATCCGGACTCCGTCGATGATGACGCTTCACCGCGATCCGCGGCGTCCGGTCACGATCGTTTCCGACCGGACGATTACGTCGAAGAGGAAGGGCCAGCCCCGTTGAAGGAGACCTCAACGCCCGAGGCATCCCCCTACGATGACGTCATTCTCAGCGAGAACGTGCCCCAGGGCAGTCCAAGAAGCCGGCGCTTCCGCCGTGAACGGGAGAAACATACGCCCCCAAAATCGGACGCCGTCGTCGAGACGAGTCCTAACGTCCCGGCGCCGGCGAACACCCCAGGGACAATGGACTTTACCGTGGGCGACTCGTTCAACACGGTTCCCGAAATCTCGTCGGACATCGACATCTCCCGGCTGCGGAAGAGCGGGCCGGCTCCTCGTCGGGAGGCGTCTCCGCATATCCGGGCGGAATCCGCCCGCGAGAGCGCGCCTTCAGTGCCTTCGTTCGAAGAGGCCATCCAGTCCGCAGATGCGATCAGGGCCGCCGCCCGAATCGAGCGTGAGGGACGCCAGCGCAAGAACCACCGTGCGCAGATTCTTCCGCGCGTGACGCCGCCTTCACCACCCGCGCAAATGGAAGATCCCGTTTCTGATGCAGCACCGGCGGCTCCAGCGGCCTTCATTGATGAACCCGCGTATGACGACGAGGACATCTCGCCGCCGGAATCGTCCCGCATCCGCATGTCCACCAGGCAATTCGAGGAGCCTCGTCCGGCGATCGCCATGTCCGGCGCGACCGACACCGGGTGGGAGGATGCCGATCTCCCCCAACGGGATGATCCGCGAAGCAGCTGGTGGCGCGGACTCTTCCAGACCAGGCGTCGGTCGACCGCAGGCGGGCAAGCCATTGTCGACGATGTTATGGCTCACGATTGGGACGACGAAGAAGCTATCGTCGACACTTACGATGCCGACCAACCGGTCGACGAAAAGCCTTGGCCAGAAGACACCGACGTGTGGGACGACCAGCCGTACATCGCGGCGGACCGCGAGCCACGGCGGATGCCCAATGTCGCCACAGCCGCCGAACGGACACCCGCGCCGTCAATGCCCCGGCAAGAAGATCCCGCGTACGCTCCTCTGGATCTTGAAGTGGATTCGGGCATGGAATCGTTTCGGGATCGGCTTTTCAATCGCCCAGAACCACCGCCTGTGGCGTCACAGGCATCGCGCCGGCCTCAGCCGTCTCTGGTACCCGAGGATCTGCTGGAAGATCCGTCGAGCGCCTGGTATGAACCGGAACCCGTTCCGGGATTCGACGTCCGCCAACTTATCGACAACACCCTGCCTTTGCTGGACATGACGATCGAGATCGCACCGGACGTTCCTCGCCAGTGCTCGACATGCCGCAACTATCGCCAGTCCGAACGTAGCGGACGGGGCTGGTGCACGAACAATTGGGCGTTCACCCACCGGCAGATGGTCAACGCCACCGATCTCGCCTGTGCGTCGACAATCGGGTGCTGGTGGCTTCCTACAGATGAAGAAACGTGGCTGAATCATGAAGAGCCCGTGCGCCGTGAAACGCCACGGGTGGACAAGCTCATCGCCCACCTCGACCCGCTGAAGAAGGTCGTCGGGAAGTAGCCCGCATGTACGGACGGGAAAAATGATCGAAAGATGCCGATCGGGCAGAATCTCCGGAAGGTTCGCGTTAGACTACATGGCAGCATGCCAGCCGTGTTCGGGGAACACGCAGGGTTCACATCACACAGCTTCATAACTCGCGGGGATGACTCCGCACCCTGTCGCGCATGACACCAGAACTGACACGAACGTGACCGGACATCGAGGGGAGCCGGGGAACTATCTATGGCTGGATTCGGGGAAACACTACGGCAAGCCCGCGCCCACAAGGGCGTCACGCTCCGCGAAGCCGAGCAGGCGACACGCATCAACCGGCACCACCTTGCCGCGCTCGAAGAGCAGAACTTCGAGGCGCTTCCGCCGCTGATTTACCAGCGTGGCATCGTGCGCAACTATGCGTCCTACCTTGATCTCGATCCGGGCAAGCTCATCACCATGTTCGAGGAGGCTCATGGCATCACCGCCACGGGCGCCAGCGCGAGCGTCGCCGCACCTCCCATCGACATGCCGAGCCACTGGGCGCCGAACTTCGCCATAATCGGCTTTGCCGTCGTCCTGGCCGCGATCATCTTTGCCTGGGGCTACAGCATCTACGTCACTCCCGGAGCAGATGAAGGCGAGGATCCGGCGGTGGCGCTCGCCAACACACCGGTATCAGAAGCGACGATAATCTCGACGCAGCTGCCAGATGCGCCGGTTCCCCCCACCGTCCCCGCAACCGAACCGCCGGCTCCGACCGCGACGAACGACGACTCTCCGGAGATCAGCGGACGCGCGACCGAAGAGCCATCCAGCCCCACGTATATCACCGGGTTGGCTGTCGAGGCACAGACCGATCTCACGCTCAAGATCGTCGTCGATGGCGAGGTCGTCTTTGACGATGTGCTGCCAGCCGGCGCCGAAACCGAACAGTTCGTTGGCTCGCTCTTCGACATCTCGACTTCCGCCGCCGAAAACACGGTACTTATCAACGCCTGCGGCGACCGCAATCCTATCCCCCAGTACGAAGGTGCACAGCGCTTCCAGTTCCCGGCCAACGCGGATTCCTGCAAGCCCTGACACACGATCGTCCCGAATGAATCAACGAGAAGCCGGCCCTGTTCAGGGCCGGCTTCTCTATGCGTCTTCACAGAAATTCTTGAGCCTCCGCCTGTCCACCATAGCCGATGATTTCCTGCGATCGAATCCGGATGCAGCGCATGCAGGGAGATCGTAGTCTCGGGTCCTGTGCCCGAGACATGCCCATAACCATGAGTGCGAAGCGGTATCACGGAAACCTGTGAGCACGCATCCGGATTTTCCACACCCTTCTTCATCCTGAGCGGAGCGAAGGATCCCCGTGCGAAGCACATCTGCGGCGTGAGGGCGTCCCGTTCTGCCCTGTGGGCAGCGGCGTCGCCGGGGGATCCCGCGGGGTGAGGCCACTGGCCGAAAAGCGAGAGCGACCCCATTCCTGCG
>Ga0180216_1000585_pt1 | contig 37491 bp, 33 predicted proteins | sample eDN3rd37CBELigMG_FD_128879 | JGI IMG/M metagenome (GOLD analysis project Ga0180216, IMG submission 128879) | Enriched Miracle-Growth compost microbial communities from Emeryville, California, USA - eDNA 3rd pass 37_C BE-Lig MG (version 2)... ... | reverse complement strand
TATGTATATTATAACACATAACGAGGAGGGGTGGAAGCGAAAATAACAAAAATTCTAGTGTTTACAAGGGTTTCAGACATTTATATGTAGTGCCTCGTTATGTAACAGCGGGAATCCAGGTTATAATGTAAATCACCCTGCTCAGCTGATCGTGGCATATTCAATGAATCGAATGGAAGTGCTAACATTTTTGTGATTTCATAATGCTGACCCGTTGCAAATTCGAATAACTTAACCGATACATGTCCAGCATAGCCAACATGACCAATCGTCATCTGCAAGCAATAATCCCCATTATTCACCTGATAAAAATCCCATTCCTTTATTCGCCACGGAGCGGCTTTGATCGCCTCACGATTGTACGTTAATACTGCATGTGAGCTGTAGCCCTTCTGACTAAGTGTTCCATCATTATTAAGTAATGGTCCTGGAGTATTTATTTCTTGTTGCACAGAAACACCTCCAATAATTTGTTAAATAAACGTCAATCTGTCCTTAGTGCGATTATAGACTCAAGGGGTTCTTTATTCAATTCCTTTATGAATAGACCTATGAGAGGATAGAGACGTCTCATAGATCTATGGTTTATCGGGATTTTATTGACCAAGCTCTGCCTTATATTCACTAGGCGTTACTCCTACATACTTCTTAAACACCTTGGAAAAATAGGTGCGATCAGAATAACCTAACGACAACGAGAGCGATTCAAGCGATTGATTGGAGGTTTTCAATATTTTTTCTGCCATTTTCATTTTATATTGATGAACATAGTCGGTAAAATTAACTCCTGTTAGTCGTTTAAAATAGCGAGAAAAATAGCTTGGGTTTAGGTATAAATATTTGGCAACATCAATTGACGTAATATTTTGAGAAATATGCTGATCAATATAATGCTGAATAACCTGCAGCTTTGGTTCCTGGACGACAACCCTCGATTGTTTCACACGTGATTCCATCATTCGCATAAGGCATTTCTCCAACAGCAGCATTACTTCATCCAATGTTTTAACGTGTAAAATTTGACTAAAATAATCCTCAGCAAGCTTTTTCTTAGCGAACACCGCCTCCAAGCCGCGCAAATGAAAAAGCAGCAGGGATACTAGCTCTTTCGGGTTCATATTGCTTGAAGCTAATGTCTGGGAAAGTTTGTTCATTGTATGTTGTAACATTACCGCATCCTGCTTTAGTAGCACTCGCTCCAGCTCAACCTTTTTCTCCTCGAAAAAGCTCGGTTCAGGTATAAAAAACACCTGCTCTAATTGATTAGGCTCAAGCTTTATTAACTGCCCCTTACTATAGAATGAAACCTTATCCTCAACAATTTTCTTATAAAGCTTCCCTAATAATCGAAGTTCAAGCTGATCCTTCAACATAAAAACGAGAAGCTCTGCCTTTAGATATACAGCTATTTTATTTTGAAGGGAATGGATATAGCTTTCAAACGTCTTACTCGCATTGTTAACTAAATTACTACGATAATTATAAATAAATACAACATTCTCCTGCTCTAAAAAAACAGTGATTCCATCGTATCCATTCGCCAGCTCCTGTGCAATATTATATATTCCATATACGATCAGTGAGTAATCCTTCTGCGTATAGAGCTCAGCACTAGACGCTTGGCTCAAGTTAGCAATCGCTAGTATAAAATGAGGAGCACTCCACTGTATACCAAGCTGGTCTGCATGCGCGATGGTCAACTCTGGATTAAATCCATCCCTTATCCGTTTAAACAGTCCTTTTTTATAAATGTCCATACTGTAGCTGGTCATTTTCTGCTCGACACCAAATTCTCTCGGATTCAATAAAGTAATCGATTTACGTAGACTTTGCGTCAGCTGCTCAGCTGTCAGCTTATCCTTTATTAAATAATCATCTGCATCGAGCTTCAAAGCTTTTTGTGCATAATGAAAGTCCTCATGACAGGTTAAAAATATAATTCTTACGTTCGGCTTGATTGCAGCAAATTCACCTGCTAGCTCGATGCCATCCTTTTTAGGTAGACCGATGTCGCTAATTACGATGTCAGGCATCGTTTCTCTAAACATGCTTTGAGCCTTCGTGCTAGAATAGGTTACTCCTACAACATGCAGGTTCAACTGTTCCCAATCAATCATTTGTTCTAAAAGCTTTAGCATTGGAACGTCATCATCGATCAGCATCACCTTATACATGTCCATCAGCCTCCTTAAATGTTATCGCATCGAGTGGAATTCTAATCAATGCAATCGTTCCTGGATGTCCTTCAGCAAGCACAAGCTCCGCAGCCGAGCCAAATGAAAGCTTAAGCCGCTGCACAATATTTTTAAGACCTACTCGACTGTAAGCAGCAGCCTGACCGTTAGCTTCTAACGCCAATAGCTCATTTAACTCTTGAAGCTGCTCCTTCTCTATCCCATCGCCGTTGTCAATAATCTCAATGATCATCCAATTTTTGTCTCGCTTTACACATACGCTTATCGTTGCATCTTCGACATCGACAAGCCCATGAACAATGGCATTCTCGACAATTGGCTGTAGCAGCAGCTTAGGTATAATCACTTCCTTGAGGTCCTGCTCCAGCTTAATGTCCAGCTGTACCTGCATATCATGACGGATTTGCATAATTTCTACATAATGCTTAAGCAATACGCATTCTTCTTCTATCGTAACTGGCTCATTTACTTTCAAATAGGCTCGCAATAGACTCATTAATGAATCAATAACACCGCTATGAAGCTGATCCTTTTTTAGTAACAAACTACACTTAATAGAATTTAAAGTATTTATTAAAAAATGAGGACGGATTTGCATAAACAATGCTTCGAGCTCCATGGCCTTCTTCTGCTCCTGCGCCTGCTCAATGTCATAGATGAGCTGTTGAAGCTGATCGAACATATCATTTAGTGAATAGCCTAGCTCAGCAATATCATCCTTCCCTTTCACCTCTAATCTAACATTCAAATTCCCCATTGCAAATTGACGTACAACTCTTTGCAGCTTCTGAATGGGTGTATATAATTTTTTCGCACTAACCATTGAAAATATTGAAAATACAACAAATAATACCGTTACAACAGCAATTCCAGAATAGAACACTTTTGAGCTGGAGCCGATTAAAGACTCTTGTGATGTTTCAAAGACAAGCGTCCAGTTTGTCTTATCAACGACCATCTCAGTCCGTATACCACCTTGTCTGTCATCCTCAGCTATTAAAGAAGGGCCATCCTGAGCTGTAATACGTATACCTGCCGTATCATAAAGTGCTGCCTTACCAAATTGAATGGATTCAATTAAACTATCAAAATATTCTCCGTCAATCGTAATTAACAAAACAGATAACATTTCGTGATTTTTCATATCTTGAATAACACGAGCAATATAATAGCTTCCTTTACCATTGTCCTCATTCACCATACCGATCCATTGCAATGGTCCAGCCTTACTATAGTCTATTTTGGATAATACATGCTCTAAATTATTTTTTATTTCATTTACTCCAGCTGTGCTTGAGGATGACACAATAAACTGATGCTGATTGACCAAAAACATCTTAACATCATTATTAAGTGGTTTAGAGGCTACAAAGGAAAGCTCGTCCTCAATATACCGGAATGTTTGATAATCCTCATGACTGTTCAATCGCTCAACATTAGAAAACTTCTTCAGGTATTGCTTAAAGCCCTCGTCATTCACAATATAATAAGAAGAGAAGGATATATCATCAATCGTTCTAGAAATTTCATCATTAATCACGCTTAACAAATTTTCGTTACTAAGCTCTACCTTTTCGATCATTGAATCACGAATGAGACTGAAGGAAAAAGTTGCTACAGCTACAATCGGTAAAAAGATATAGAGAAGAAATGAAAGCTGTATTCGTCTATGATAGGTTAACTTGGCCATATTACACTTCCTCCTCTATTCCGATGAGTTAAACGTTAGAGCAACGATATCTACCTACTAGTATAGTATTTTTTTCACTGCTGTATAATGGAAAATAGAGCTTTGAAGATCTGTAATTACACTAGATCTTCAAAGCTCATTACTATTACTGAATCAAGCCTTTTTCATTAATGATTTTTGTAGCCTCATCAACCATCCATTGCTGAACTTCATCAATTGGCTCATTACTTAGCATAAATTTACTAAAGCCATCGCCAATAATTTTAGTTAACTCAGAAGTTGCAGTAGTCATATACTTCGGAGAGTCAAGGAACTGAATCTCATCGCTGCTTATTGTATAAGTTAATGATTCTAGATCATACCATTGCTCATTTCCTGCAATAAGACGGTTAAGAATTTTTTCGTTATCTGCTTTTTTCCAGCCAGAGAACTCCGTTCTTAACTCTGTATCAGCAGTTGTCATAAAGCGCATTAGCTTGAAAGAAGCCTCAGGATTTCCTGTAGTGCTACCCATAACTAGCATGTTTCCACTTGTAAAGTATTTACCGCCTTCATACTCTTTAGGCTCAACACCAGCAGGTGGTAGTGGAACAGGAGCAAATGCTGTTACAAAATCATGTGGATACTGTTCCTGATTGGCTGGATCTGGCAATGTAAAGTTACCAGTTAAGAGCATTGCTGCTTCACCGTTAAAGAACTCCGTGCGATATGCAAGCTTAGCTGCTAGTACATCAGCATATGGCTTAGTTGATTTATCGATTGACTCCATATCCTTGCGAAGCTGGAAGAAGTATTTGTATGTTGGGTCAGCTAAAATTGTTGTTCCATCATCATACAAGAACGGATCCTTCATAACCGTTTGAGCTGGTGCGTTCATATACAGCTCCCAAGTGTGAAAGTATGTTCCATAGCGTTTGTCTACACCTTCACCTTTCGTTAGCTTTTTCGCGTATTCACGATAATCGTCCCATGTCCAGCCAAACTTCGGAACTTCTAGACCCACTTCATCCAGTGCATCCTTATTAAGCAGTACATAGTTAAGACTCTTCGTATATTGCATGCCGTAGTATGTTCCATCAATTTTCGGATTTACATAGTATTCCTCTTCGGGTACTAGACCTTCTTGAGCATATAGATCATTAAGTGGATGGAAGGCATTTCTGCTCGCACGCTCTAAAACTGAGCCAAGATTAGGCATTTGAATGACGTCTACCTCTTCACCAGAAGAAATTAAAAAGTCTAGCTTCTTTTGCATTTCAACAGAATCACCAGGAACCAGGACAACATGCTCTACTTTAATATTAGGGTTTAGTGCCATAAATTCATCAAGCATTGCTTTTGTTGTACCTTCAGTCGCTTCGTTATCCCAGTTATAATACTTAATTGTCACAACCTCATCAGTCGGCTCTTCTTTAGCATTGTTAGCGCTCTTATTGGAACCAGAATTAGATGACTGAGAGTTTTGAGAACCTGAATTATTGTTACCACACGCACTAATTACTAAGGAAAATGCTAACAACAATGTTAGTAGTGTCAAAAAACTAAATTTTTGTTTGCGTTGCATAATGTAATCCCCCGTCTTCATATTTTATTTGAACACCTTCATTATAGTAAGTCTACTAAAATGCTACGTGTAAAATTTTGCGCTTGTAGGCAAACTTTTTTGACTTTATTTACGTTCACTAGAAGCTTATAGAAAATGCTTTTAGTCTATTTATTATCCTTTAACTCCGCCTAGTGCAATACCATCGATGACCTGCTTTTGTAGCACAATAAATAGAATAACTAAAGGTATAATTGCTGACAATGCTGCCATCATCATAATAGCATAGTTGTTTGAATAGTCGTCTCTAAAGAACGTCATTCCTAATGGGATGGTGTAATTTAATTTGTCCATTAAAAAAATAAGCGGATTTTGATAATCATTCCATGTCCATATAAATTTAATTATTGCAACAGTCGCTAATACAGGCTTACATAAAGGAATCATGATAGAGAGGAAGATTCTCCCTTGACTTGCTCCATCGATGCGCGCTGCCTCCAAATAATCATCACTTATGCTCATCATAAATTGTCGCAATAAAAAAGTGAAATAGATTGAAAACATACTCATTAAAATTAGTGCGATATGACTATCATATAGACCGAGCCAACGAATAACGATAAAGCGCGGAATAAGTGTTGCTTGATCTGGAATAATCATAAACGACAGTAAAGCCAAGAATACGATATTCCTCCCACGAAACTTTAACTTCGTTAAGGAATATGCCGCCATCGATGAAATAACGATGGTTATTAGAGTTGTAATTACAGCTACCTTAATTGAATTACCATAAAACAGGTAGAACGGTACTCTTCCCATCCAAACAGCCTTAAAATTATAAACAACATTAATTGACTCTGGAATCCATTGTATCGGAAACCTCATAACATCCTTCTCAAACTTAAATGCTGCCGATAGCATCCATACAAGTGGGACTAGAAATACTAACGAGAACATTCCCATGATGATGGTCGTAATGACTTTTCCAAAATTGTTACGTACAAGCTGCATATTTATCCCTCCTTCAGTTCCGTTAAGCTTCTATTCATCCTTATTGAGTTTCCATGTAAGTGCAGTAAGTATGCCGATAATTGCAAAAAGCAACCATGATATAGATGAGGCATAGCCCATGTTATAGTTAACAAACCCTTCCTCATAAATTCGATACACTAGAACAGTTGACGAATTATGCGGACCTCCCTCAGTTAGGAAAGAAATGATATCAAACACCTTAAACGAACCGATTAACATCGTAATCAATAAAAAGAAAATTGTTGGACGCAGCATCGGAATTGTAATTCTAAAAAACTTCTGAAGTCCATTTGCACCATCAATTTCAGCTGCTTCATATAGCTCCTCAGATATATTCGTCAAGCCTGCAAGGAAAATAATAATGGTATAACCTAAACCAGCCCAAGAGCTAATGATTGCTACCGAAACAAGTGACATGTTCGGATCAACAAGCCATCTAGGTGGATTCTCGATTCCAATATTCATTAAGAACTGATTAATTGGCCCTAATGACGGATGGAACAATGCACTCCATACAGCTGCTATCGCGATAATGGAAGAAATATACGGTATAAAGAATGTCACTTTAAAATAATCCTTGAAATATACCTTCTTATGAATAATAACCGCTAGCACTAAAGAAATAGCAATCGGTATTGGAACCGTTAATATGGTATATATAAAGTTATTTTTTAATGCCACTATTATCGTTGGATCGTTCTGAAACATGCGAATATAGTTATCTATGCCTGTAAATTTAATACCGGACATCCCTGAAAGCAAATCCCATGACGAAAAGCTTAAATAAAGTGAGAATCCTAAAGCAAATACGTTAAAAATAAGCATCCCGATAATCTCCGGTAAAAGAAACAGCCATCCTAGTATTGCTTCCTTACGTGCAGGTGTCCAAAATCTTTTTCGCTGCTCTCTTTCTATTAACGTTTGTTTGGTAGCTTCCACTACGCTTCACCTCTGTTCCTTGTATTGTGTCTATATTAATTCATTCCTGGCAGCTGAAAGAGCTAGATTCTGACTAGCAGGGTGTAAAATTTTTACCTTTCTTCATGCAGTCAAACTCATTTTGCTAAATAAATAAGGATGCTTAGCATGTCAGTATCACTGACGCACTAAACATCCTTCTGCACAAAAATAACTTTGCTAACTTTGCTACAACGTCTTACACTCGCTTTATTTTAACTAAACCTACTACTACTGAGCTAGCTGTCCCATTAGCGCAAAAACTCTCCATAACACAAGTGCTGCTTCTGCTCGGGTTGCTGTGTCCAATGGATGAAAGCTTCCTTGAGAATCGCCTTGGATTACTTCCAAAGCATACAGCGCTTGGACCGCATCAAGCGCCCAAGAGGCTATCTCAAGATTGTCATTAATCTGTATTTGCTGCTGCTCTATAGACTCAGAGAGAGCACCAAGCTTGTATTCAATCGCTCTTACCGTCATCACAGCCATTTCTTGTCGAGAAATTGAATGATCTGGGAAGAATGCTTCCTCTGTTACACCACGGACAATTCCTGCTTGTTTCGCTGCTAAAACTGCCTGACTATACCAAGCATCCGACTTAACATCAGCAAACGGATTGTTAGTAATATTTTCTTTTATATCTAGCATTCTTACTAGCAAAGCCGAAAATTCCGCACGAGTGATTACTTTCTGTGGCGCATAGGAGGTGTCATTCACTCCTTGAACAATCGCTCTTGCCGCTAAAGCATCGATTGCCTGTTTAGCCCAATGGTTGTCACTAACATCCGCAAAGCTACTTTTATATTCCATTACACTATAAACACCAGGTTTGTCTGCCTTAACAATATATTGCTGCTTTTCTTGATCGAATTGACTGCTTACATATTCCCAATGAGCTTGCTCTTCGTTATAAAAATAAACACCAATTAAATGTTCATTAACGATTGATCCTTGGATATCAAGCTTCAATTCTACACCATTCCACTGCTGCTCCTGTTTAACCTGGAGCTGTACTGTCTGACCAGCTGGCTGCAGTACTCCACTACCACCTTGCAGCCTTTGATTGGCTAGTTGATCAACTCGTTCCGAGCTTAGCTCACTGACCTCATAGCTTGATTGGGATTCAGTGTTGTCTGTCTGCTCAGCAGAAGAACCATTATCCCCTCCTGGTGAAGGGGGATGGCTACCGCTGCCTTCGCCTGGTGTTCCACCATTGCCTTCTCCTGGCGTTTCGCCATTGCCCTCTCCTGGCGATCCACCGCTACCTTCGCCTGGCGTTTCACCATTGCCTTCGCCTGGTGTTCCACCATTGCCTTCGCCTGGTGTTCCACCATTGCCTTCTCCTGGCGTTTCGCCATTGCCCTCTTCTGGCGATCCACCGCTACCTTCGCCTGGCGTTTCACCGCCTTCGTTCGTATTATTAATAATATGAATGGTAATAGATTGAATGTTCTCTGCATTGCCAGCATGATCATAGGATCGATACTCGATGGAATATTGACCTAGTTCCTCTAAGCTAATCGTAGATGCTTCAGATAGCTCCTGCCACTCGCCCTCATTAATACGATATACTGTACGCTTAATGCCCCAGCCATTGGCCTGTCCATTACCAAGATCAACTGCATTAAATTGTACTGTAACGTCTCCATGATACGTGTAAGGCTCTACCAATACACCTTGAACAGTAACTTCTGTTACTGGCGCAGTTGTATCCTTAGGCCATAATTCCAGTCGTGGAGCATAGATACCGCCTTCGCTCGCTTTACTTCGAATATCCGTCGCTAGATCTGACCCCATTTGCTTTAAGACCAAACTAACAAGCTGATCACGATCATACTGTTCACTTACGTAATCTGTTACATCGAATTCACGCCATGCTTCAGGTCCAGAAAATGTATTCATGGCAACCTGATGACCATACGCAGGAGCATTATTATACGTAAGGGTAGATTGTGTCCATTCGTCATCCTCTACTGCGTATGCAACAATATCAGAAACCGTACCTTTGGAGTCATTTGTTTTTCCATAAACATAAAGCTTCGCAAGTGCAACCTCACCAACAAAATCACTTATGTCGAATTTCAAATATACTTTTCGATCATATTTTCCAGTTCCGTTACGAATTTGAAGGAAATTTACGTGACCGTAGTTATTATTTCCTGAATCTCCACCTTCAACATACGTATTACTTTCTACTGGAATAATCGTCTCGAGTCCTTCAGCTGGCTTAAGGTCTGTTAAATCGATGCTTCCAGCATCCGCATCGATCCGTAGTTTAATCGTATAGCTAGCACCTGTTGCCGCACTCGTATCCACTTGAATAATCGTCGTCGGTGCATACTGAAGTACTGTAATCTCAGAATCCGCCTCTAGCTCCGCTAAGCTTGTCATACCAAGCTCCAGCTTAATGTATTGCTGCAGCTTAGTAGGATCAGAAACAGCCAATGTTACGATATCACTATCTTGCTTCAGCATAACTGAAGCTGGTTGATGAGAGCGCAACAGCTCCAGGCTTCCCGAACTCCAGAAATTTGCTCCCAACAAGTCTAGTTCTGTATGTCTAGCAGCCTGTACTTCTGCCGTATTAGAGATAATTTCAACCTTGGGTGACTCGCTATAGCTTTGTGTTGCTTGTGCGTTCGAACCCGGTAGCAGCACATAAGCATAGCTCTCGTTCGTAGGCATCGTTCCATGCTGGTAAGCAAGGCTGGCATAATGACGAGTAAGCAATTGTGTACTGCCGTTCACATTAATATCATTCCATGAGCCTTCTCTCGTTTCCCTCATAACCTTTAACGTAGGAGATTCAGGGAAATAATAACCGATATCTGTTCCTGGCACATTCCCCTCTAGATTAGCCCAATTGACTGCTAGTTCTTGAGTAAATGAGGCGTTGGAAAGCTCCTCACCGTTCACGATTAACGTATTGTCACCGTTTTGATTCAATTTACGGTTATCAACAATGGTTTCAACTGGATTGTTACCTGATGCTGTAATTCCTGCACCAAGTGCTACGATCTCATCATCAAACATAAACCATGATTTTTTCCCTTGCAGATCACTGCCAGTTAATCGTTCTAAGGAGAAATCCATACCAACTGAACTGTACAGCCCATCTACGCTTGCACCGCCGACCCAGCTTTTCGTATTTAATGTCGATGCCCAAGCCACAGGGGTTTTCGTTTTCCCTGACCCATCGGTCGTCGTTCCTGGCAGTCTGAATAAATCAACAGTTGGCCAGAAGCCGTCTCGATACTGTGTCTGATCGTCATTGTAGATATAGGTCATACCAGTCCCAGTATACCAGCCCTTCGGATTCTCTCCGTTTCCAAACTCAAAGGATGAGATTCTCGTCGAAAACATACTAAGAGCCAAACCAAAATTTTCTCTTAGATGGACAGCTTTGTCCATACCTGCAAACAGCTGACTCTTCACTAGCGGGCCACGTGGCACGATTGAATGATCATTTAATAGCTGCTGTAATAGATTTATTTCATAAATGGACGAGCCTGCATAATAATCCGTTAATTGATCCTGTTCAACCCATTGCTTAATCATACTGCGATATTGCGTAGCTAATGGCTCTGGTGCACTTTCACTAAGTCGTAGTATGGTCAAAATCATACCACGAGCTGAGCCTGTCGTTGCACGTGAAATTCCACGACCATTGACCATGTCCATCGCTAAGCCATTATAGATAATGGGCTCAAAGCTCTGACCTACCCAATCATAAATATTGTTAATACGCGGATCGGTTAATGGCCACTCAGAATCATTGAGCAAATATCCCATCTCTGCTGCTCCCTTTAACCATACACCACCATAGCCTGCTGTATAGGCAAATGTAGCGTGCTGTACTAAGGAGCCGTCACGATATACGCCATCCCCCTGCTGAACATAGTCAAACTCTTTACCAATTGCATCTCTACCTTGAACGATTTTGGCACTGTTTTTACCAAGTACACCTCGTAAGGTTACAACAAGTGCTTTGTCGAGTAAATTCGCACCATTCATCGGTACATTGGTAACACCAAGAATCGTTCCATAATTAGGATTTGCCGAGAAACGATCAATCGCTGTAAGATAGTTCGTTACATCAGTAGTCATTAGCTCATCATACATCAGCACAAGAATATCAATAATCGTTTGTGGCGCTCCAATTTCCCAATCATACCAGTTATCATAAGGACTCTTCTGCGCATTGTAACGATTGCTATACATCCAAGCGAGCGCAGCGATAATATCATCTCGCAAATGATTATCCAAATAATAGCTTGATCCGATGGTTTGATACGCTAATGCTAATGTTTTAATACGTGAGAAATTCGAGGACATTTGTGCGGAGCTTGTGGTGCTGGCCAAGTCGCTCCATAAATAGGTTCGATTAACTCCCTTCTCCAGTTGATCCCAAATTCCACTTTCCTCATCGTTAGAAATTGATTGATCCAAATTTGTTATATACTGCTGAATGATAGGATCGTCTACATCATAGGAAGTACCCCCTGTTAGCTTGTCAAACCATTTGTGACGCAGCTCGGAGTAAACCTCTGAACTAGCATCAACCGATACAATTGCGCTTGCTGAATGTGAGCCATCTGAGGTTTCAGCTGTAATCGTTACAACACCTGGCTTTATCGCTCGTACGAGACCATTATGAACCGTTGCAATTGTTTCATCAGAAGAGCTCCAGTTCACCACAACTGTATCTGCGACTGAAGCAGGGGTAATCATCGCTTGTAGCTGAACTGAATCGGCAACTGCAAGGGATAAAGTGCTCTGATCTAAAGCTAATCCGGTTGCACCATTCCACTCGACTAACTGAACATCATCAACCCACGCCTTACCCGATGAAAAGTCTAGTATCGGTTCTACAAATAGCCTAGTGGTACCTGTAGGTGCAGTGAGATATAGCTCTCTGTACTGCCAATCATTCGTTCCTGAAAATTTTTCTGTAGCAGGTCCATCTCCAACTTTCGCAGAAGGACTATAGTATTGTGTTCTTATTGCCATTCCGTAGCTTGAACTTCTTGCCGCGACATTTTCTGTTTTAATCCAAAAGGAAAGCTTGTAGCTTTTCCCTGCAGACACAGGAACGATATTTTGAACAGAGGCTCGATCTGACGTTGCAGCTCCAGATAGCAATAACGCGTTGCTCCCGCTGTGAGATACGGTCGAATCCACTGATATGTTAGCGTTTTCAACTTTGAAACCACCTATCCAAGGACTCGGTATAAGTTTATCCTGCCATTTGCTTGTAGCTGCACTGTCTATGGCTGTAAGCTCAAACCCGCCATTTTGCAGCAAATTCACTGGCTCACTTTCTGCAAATATTTTACTCGGTGCCAATAAGCCATACGCTGGTAAAATTAATGTAACAATAAGAAATAACTTCATCACACGTGATAACATGATTCTCCTCCTCAGTTTACAAGTTGTATACTGCGAGTTTAATCTACAAACAAACAAGCAATGTGCAATATTTTTAGTCAATATGAGGATAATTTTGACCACTACTTTAGGGCGTGTCTGAACAATCAGCAGGGTTCACCTTGAGCGACTTTTCAGACACTTCCTAGAAAAATGGGACTGTTAGAATCGCTCTATTAGCGTCTACAGTCCCGTTTCTCTTCAACTCTCTTGAATGATAGTGCCCTTTTCATACCAATAGCCATTATGCCCATAAGTAAGTCGAAGAAGTGCCTCCATATAATAGTAGTCACCCCATATCATATAATCATCTGGAGAAAGTCCACCACGAACATGATAGGAGCCATGCTTCAATAGTCCTTCTGCTTCTGGATTATCGATGGTAGCGTAATTCGTTATTAAGCTGTTTAAGGATTTGAGCATCCCTTGTTCAAGATAATCTCGTTCAGCGTGAGTGGCAGACAATCCCTCTAATAGCTCATGAATGCCACAGATCGCTATCGCGGAAGATGAGCTATCCCGCTTCGTATCAGCATCAATTGGTGCAGAAAAATCCCAATATGCAACGCCATCCTCCGGTAAATTGTTCAGAAAGTATTTCGCTAAGCGTATAGATGCTTCTTGATAACGCAGATCACCTGTATAGTGATATATAAGTGCAAAACCATAAATCCCCCATGCTTGGCCTCTGGCCCAGGTCGAGCCATCATTGTAGCCTTGCTCCGTTCCACCTCTTATCGCATCACCTGTTTGCTGATCGAAATAAAACGTATGATAGGAGGAATCATCACCTCTAACAAGAAATCTTCTGCTTTTCTCAGCATGCATCATCGCTATCTGAGCATAGCGCTCATCTCCTGTTTGCTCAGTTGCCCAGAATAGAAGCGGCAGATTCATTAAACAATCAATAATGATTCGACCGCCATTTTTTTCGTCTCCCTCTATTCCCCATGCTTGAATAATACCGATTGACTCTCGCCAGCGCTTCAGCAAGACGTCTGCTGCTTTTAGAGCAAGCCGTCTAGCAACCTCATCTCTCTCAATGAACCATTGTGCCTTAGCTGATAATGAATAAAGAAACCCTATATCATGATGATCGAGAACGCGATGCTCTGCCAAACGCTGCTGGAAGCTTGCAACGGTTTGCAAGGCAGCAGCTCTAAACTGCTCATCCTTTGTTTGTTCATAGCAAAGCCAAAGCATTCCTGACCAAAAACCGTTCGTCCAATCATCATTATCATTGAGCAGATAACTGTCATTTACACTAACATGAGGAAAGCGCCCATTAAAACGTGCTATATTATTTTTTGTTTTCCGTATTGCATCCTGTAATGCTGCTTGTATCATATAGACCTCCAGCCACTACTGATTTGATGTTTAACCCATTGTATAGCAGCTCATCAATATTAATTTGCATAATTTATTGTTCATAAGTGAATTATTTTGACTTTTCTAATGAGACTTTAGTAGGTTCAATATAGATTAGACAGACCTATGCACTTATAGTCTCTAAGTGCTATTTTTTTTATCAAATTGTAACCAAGGACACATACTTTATATTTTTTCCAAAGTATACTAATCAATGTAAAGTAACGTAAGCATCCTTTGTGGTATACCAAAATATACTTATGGATACTACAGGGACTGTTACGAAACTGATATGCTAATTAAGGCTTCAGATAACGAAGCTATTCTGAACATAAATGAATTCGGGAGGAATAAATACTATGTACGAAACATCAGTACGGAATCTAAAAGAAGGGGATGTATTGGCAAAAGCGATTGTTGGTAAGAACGGAATGGTTATTCTCAATAAAGGCACTAAACTTACCCAGTCTTATATTAAACGTCTTAATGAATACGGTGTGAGTAGCGTGCATATCGAGAAAAAAATTGAAAAAAAAGTTGAGAAGATTTCGTTATCTATCGCTAAACCAATGACAAAGGATAAAGTGATCAATCAATCGCCTGTAAGAAATCGTGATTTTATATATAACGCGATTATGGATCGAGCGAACCAATTTACAATGACATCGGTTAAATTAAGCTCAGAAAAGCAGGCTCGTCTCATTAATATGCTTCGTCAAACATTAGTGGATATTTTAGCTCAGCCGAGAACAGTCGAGCTACTGCTTACTCTTCACGATTATGATCACTATCTGTTTACACATTCACTTAACGTGGCGATATGGTCAGCGTTAATGGGGATGGAGCTTGAATATAATAGCTCACAAATGCTGGAGTTATTGCTAGGAGCTCTGTTATTTGATATCGGGATGACACAAATCCCGGTAGAAATCGTTAAAAGCAATGGAACATTAACGAAAATGCAATGGGAAACATTGAAGAGGCATACGACTATTGGCTACACCCTCATGACGAGTATAGAAGGTATGCCTCACATGTCAGCAATGTGTGCACTGCAGCATCATGAACGATTTGATGGATCTGGTTATCCGTTAAACCTTAAAGGAAACAGCATTACAGAATACGCACAGATCGTCGCAATTGCCGATTGCTACGATGCATTAACCTCTAGCAGAATGCACCGTATAGCTTATACAGTTCAAGAAGCGATCGAGTTTATGTTTGCTGCAGGTAATTATTTTTACAACGCTGATCTTGTTAAAGTCTTTCTCAAACCAATTACTGCTTATCCATTATCGAGCATTTTGACGCTAAGCAATGGTCAGATGGCGGTGGTTTCATCCTATAGCTCTGCGATTGCCCATCGTCCAGTCGTCAAAATTATTCGAGAAGCAAACGGAACTCCTGTTCATACTCCTTACGAGCTAGATTTGGCAAAGGAGTGCAATATTACGATCGTATCCAGTACAGCTTAGTTTAATTGAATTAGTTAAATAAGGAGCTAACGAAGGTCAATGAAAAAGCTAAATGCTATAAAACATATAGCAAGGAAAGGAATGAATGACAGACGCAAAAGCATCGAAGCTTATATGAACCAGCTTGAGCACAAAAGCTATGATACCTATCAGCATTGCTTACGAGTATCTAGACTTGCTAGAGGATTCGCAGCATATTTACAGCTAAGTCCAAGCGAGCAAGCTAAACTTGTTCAAGGCTGCTATTTACACGATCTCGGAAAACTGTTCATTCCAGATGCAATATTAAAGCACGAAGGAGCATTAACGACCGAGCAAGGTCAATTATGAGAGCACATTCGATGTTTCGCTGTTATCGAAAAGGATTGTCTTACGAGCAATGCATTAGTGAGCTTCGCAAGCACAGTGGGGAGCAATTTGACCCCGAGCTTGTTGAAAGGTTTATCAAATTTACAAATAGCGCAGGTTATCCCCTCCTCCCATCTACACCTGCCTATGTATCCGGGCGAACAATTATCGTCTACAATGTAGCTGTCACTGTAAGTAATATCATATTTATTCTGTATCCTACGTATATGCCTCGTCCAGACATCGCAGGTGAAGACATTTTCACTAGTCTGTCCCACGAATATTGACCTCTATTTTTCTTAGATCGATTATTGCTTCCACCGTATTTATTAAACAGCATGCGCTTATCGATGTCATTGGCGGCATCGCTTTAGCAGAGGTGTTACATGGAATGGTTAAGCGTTGTTAGATGAGATTAAGACTATGCGACTAATGAAAAAAGGGGGGCGGTGCCCCTCTTACAGCATTCTACTCAAGGGACCGAATAAAGCTCTCAAAACAGTAATTGGCCCTGGGATATGAATTAGATTAAAAAAGGAGAATAAAGTAGCTAGCAACAATAGTGTGGCGAACGTGATTTTATCTCTTTTCGCAATATGTTTAAGCTGCTTTCGCTCAAAAAAAATAATCGACCACACCAATAGCTGCGTCAGTATAATAGTGCTCCAATTGAAACTCATTATTCTTCCACCTCGTCAAATGGTAGTCCAGCAGGAGGACCAACGTAACCAGGTCTTCTTACTTTTGCATGAACATCAATATTCACCTTTACCTCTGCAAACTTTTCATTCCAATTATGCTTCTCTTTATGCCACTCCTTAGGATACTTTTGGTGAAATCTTTTCCCTAACTCGATGACATCTGTTTGGTATTCCTTCTGCAGCTTTTCAAGGGCTTGTGCCACTCTTTCCTTTAATACTTCTTCGAAATTTGACATTAACTTATTTATCATATTCTCATTCATTAGGTTTAAATGTGTTTCATTTTGAACAATATCTCCCTCCATATCGATTTGAAGATTCATTATCCAAGTGCCGTCTTTAATTAGTGGACTATATTTAACAGTACCTAACGTTGGAGTCATCGATATTTCTCCTTCTTCATCCTCAAGCTTAATCGAAACTGTACTGCCTCTTACGTTATCCTTTAACCACAATAAGCCTCGAGTCTCATTCATATTTAATACACCAATCATTTTATCTTTTTGAAATACGGCGGTGCCTTCGATATAAGGAATGGTTTCATGTTCTTTTCTTACAGGTTCCCCTGATACTAATTTATTAATATAGGGCATTGAAACTGCTTCACTATCTCCCATTAATCCCATATCAACATTTATTAAATTAGTCTCCATTCCCTTTTCAGCCTGAGTCAATTTTTGCAATGCAATAGTGGAATATCGTTCCAATGGAGGGATTAACGCCAATATTTCCTTAGCCTCCCCTTTACTTACAAACATTAAGGAGTTACCACGTGGGCTAGGATGACGAGTTAAATAATCTATTGCATTACGTATCCCATTTTTAGCATATTCTTCTCCATAGATATACACTTTACAATGGTCCCAAAATAGTCTTCTCGGCACCTTGTCTTGTAAACTAGATACCGCGTTAGCAACATTATCTCCCGTAGCTTCCCGGACAAATGTTGCGCCTTGGCTTGGGTCCTCGCCCTTCTCACCACTTGTAATCGAGCGAGGAATAAACAACTGAACCGAAATCATTGTTTTTCCATCTTCCATTCGGTCTATCGCTGCTGACGTAATAATGGCAAGATCATGCACTTCAATCCGATCCCAGCAGCCAGTAAGTGTTGGCATAAACATGAAGCATACGAGAAAAAGAATTAGCTTCTTCAAATGCTCTCACTCCGTTTCCTACGTGCTAAAGCAACTAATAGTAAGATGAAGGGAAGAATAGTCTGAACACTAATAAAGTAAAACGGTTGAATTTTAGTTAGATGCTCCATTAATACGACAATGTTAGGAATATCCCAATAGCTCATAAATATTAATAGCATAGTTAAGGGGAATACAACGATTCGATAATCCGAGCTACTTACGAGCTGTGCAAGCCCGGTGCTGGCGACATACAAAAAAATTGTTAGCTTCACGAAATTTCCAAGTACCCATGAAGCTGTGATGATCACTTCAAAGTTTTCAAAAAATCCGAGTACACTAATTGCGCGAACTGCTGAGTATACGGGATATAACTGATTAAGTGAGGTAAGCCCTAGCAGCGTGAGCACAAAGAAATTTACATATAAGAATATAAGCATTATATACAGCGTAATTTTCATACCAGCCTTCAAACTTTTGCGTTGATTATTTACATAGGGATATAGAAATGCTAGTAGAAAAACTTCACCAAACCACGACTGATATACTAATCCCCCTTGAAGTACTGGCATAAACCCATTCTCTAAGATCGGAAGAATATTGGTAACATCAATATCCTTGATTAATAACAATAGCGACACCGATGTAATCATAAATAGCGTAGTACAAATCACTGATGTTCTTGCAATTACCTCAATTCCCCCACGCACTGCTAACACGCATACAAACATAATACTAATCGATAAAACAACAGTTGGCGTTTCGCGCATCACGTTAAAGGAAATGAATTCTGAATACTGTCTCACTACAATCCCTGTATCATGAACTAAGTACAGTACAATTAATAACCCTACAAGCTTTCCCAGTACTTTCCCTAAAATTTTCTCACTATACTGAATCGGAGTTAGTTCAGGATACAACTGATGGAGCTTCCAAACGAGATATACGGTAATAAAACCAATGATTGATCCTACAATCGGGACCATCCACATATCATGACGTGCGTATTGTGTAGCGACAGCTGGTAGTGAAAGCACACCTGTAGCAATAATGGTTGGAACCATCATAAATTCCAACTGAGACGCAGATATTTTCCCTTTATCGATCATTGTAGTTTCACCACCAAATTTAACTTATTCACCGCTTTTTCCTGGACCTGGCTTTAAGTGTTTTCCTTGTTTAATTTCATTAAAATTACCCGTCAAATGCGGACGAAAATTCATCTTCCATAAAGGAGAACGAATCAATGTATCCTTCATCATTGGCTTCTGCAATGTACCTATTGGACTTAAATAAGGAATTCCGAAAGATTTTAATGTCGCTAAATGAATAATTAACAAGACTAAGGCAAGCATCACACCGATTAAACCTAAGCTGCCTGCCAGGAAAATAACAGGAAATCTCAATAGCCGAATCGCAAGCCCAATCGAATAACGAGGTACCATAAACGATGCAATCCCAGTAATACTAACGACGATAACCATCGGTGCCGAGACAATCCCCGCTTGAACAGCAGCTTGCCCAATTACCAACGCACCAACGATACTAACAGCGGAACCAACCTGTTTCGGTAGACGAATCCCCGCTTCCCTTAAAGCCTCAAAGGTAATTTCCATAATAATAACCTCTATAATCGCTGGAAAAGGAACACCTTCACGCGACGAGGCAATACTTAGCAGTAGATCCGTTGGTACCATTTCCTGATGAAAGGTAGTAACCGCAACATAAACCGCCGGAAGAAATAAGGCGATAATTAAAAAAATAAAGCGCAGCGTTCGTATAAACGTCGAGATCCAATAGCGCTCATAATAATCCTCCTGCGATTGAAACAAACTGAAAAAGCTTACAGGTGCAATTAAGCAAAACGGCGTGCCTTCAATAAGCAGAACAGCTCTACCTTCAAGTAAGTTTGCTGAAACCACGTCAGGACGCTCAGTGTACAGCAGCTGAGGAAATGGAGAATAGGTGTTATCCTCAATAAACTGTTCGATATAACCGCTCTCTAAGACCCCATCAATTTTGATGCGATTAAGGCGGTTCTCAATTTCCTTAATCATTGTTTTATCTGCCAATCCTTCGATATAGGAAATTATTACTTTTGTCTTCGTGTGTTTTCCAATATGTACGGCTTTCATTTTCAAGGCAGGATCCTTAATGATTCGGCGAACTAATGACGTATTGACACCAATCGATTCTGTAAAACCTTCCCTTGACCCTCGAATAGAAGTTTCCGCTTGGGGTTCTTCAATAGAGCGCTTTTCAAACTTCACTATGCCTAAAGCGAATGCTTCATTAAATCCGTCGATCAGCATAATCGAGCTTCCATCGGCTATTGCTTCTGTACAAGCGGTAAAGGTAGACACCTCTTGAATGATGGAAATAGGCAGCATACTCTTGATCGACTGCAAAAATTGCGATTGCGTATTAGTTTGAACATTTATATGAAATTGACTTGCTTGCTTTTTATTCAGCAACGGTTTAAGCACTTGCTCTTCTAGCTTTTGCGTATCGATTAAGCCTTCTATGTAAATGATGATGGCTTCTTTGTTTTCAATATTCAGCGAACGAAAAACAACATCTGCGCTATCTTGGTATAGAGATGAGAGAAACCGTAAATTATCGTTTAGCCTATTCGACAAAGGAATATCCATTATTGTTGGAGACTGTTCGTTTGTTTCCTCATGATTGACTTGTTCTGTAGCACTCCCCCCAACCTGGATCACGTTAATCTCCTCCCACATTCTCAAATAATATTTAGATATCCCCCAAATTAATGAGAAGTATGCAAAAAAACCAGCCATTGAATAATCAACGGCTGGTTTTTGAAATACTGATATTAATGATAACCTAGTAGTGTCATTTCTCTTCTTCTGTTTTGGTGTAAAATGGTTTTTCTTCATAACTACTTACATCATGTTCATCTATATATCTATATTTTTCATTTTCTTCTTTATCTTCTTCAGCGATTCTTGTCTCACTCGTTTTCTGAAATGGACGATTGGGGGTAAACATAGGGATCCATACGTTAATTAGTAACCCTTGTATATTCTTGAAGAATTCGTTGCTTAACTTGTTGAGATGTTAAGTGTCCATTTTCGTATTGCTTCAATAATTCACGAGTAAAAGCAGTTGGCTTACCACCGTCAATTGCAGCCATACCAATGGCAAATCGCATTCGCTTTTGCCGTTCACTCTTCAATTTATCCCTCATGTTCATGTAATCCCCCTTTTTCTCGTTCATCTATACATTATATCATACAGACAGAACGATATTCACTTAATATTATATGCTGATTATTCACTACTTGCACGCTGTTTATACCCTTAGTAACAGCTCTACAAAATAATATTCTGCGTGCCAACCTTCTCTAGCTGCTCGTTTTTAAACACCACAGCGATTCCATTGCTCATATCAAACTTATAAGCGCACAACAGTCCGACTACGCGCGTATCATCCTTGGTGCGCTGAATATATATTAATTTGGGAATGACATACTTAAAGATGTTCTCAATGACAGATGCCCCAATCTCATCAGCGTTGCGACTTAGGCAGTAGCGCTCAACTTCTCCTTTTGCTTCAGCAATAAGATCTGGCGATGCCAAGAAGCGCTCCAGCGCTTCCTGCTGAGACAACAATATCTCTTCTCCTTCATAGCGGTCATATACAACATCAAGCGTAAATTCACGCCCCCATACGTTCAAGGTTAGCTTACTCATCGAATCCATCCTCCTGTGAATTAGCTTTTTTACACTCTCCTACACCGCCAAAATGTCCGAAGTAATCGTTAATTTCCGTCGGGATTAATTGACATGTTTTTCTGTCATTACATTCATGCCATGAGTAGCCGTTTTCACGACGCCAGTTGGCTACATCACGCGCGGTCCAGTCGGTTTTACCATCTCTAGCTTCTTTGTTCCATTGCTCGGCACATTTTTGATCGGCCTGCCTAAAATTAGCATCACGGTTATCTGACATCTCATCAATCTCTACCGTTGATTCAGAGCACTCCGAAAAATCAGGAATCGCATCGGTATATTCAATTCCATCTAGGCCGTACTTCGCAAGAATCTCTTTAATTTCCTCGTTCGTCGGAATATACTTAGATTCTCCTCGCTCGCCTTCCCAATGTCCGCGCTCATTGTTTTTATCTGTAGGGGTTTGATTCATTCGTTCCTCATAGGTGCTGTAATAATCACCTTCGAGATTATGCCAAAACGCTCTTACTTCTTCTTCCTGCTTCACACTTTCAGGTAGAACCACCTCTAACGCCTGCTCAAGCTTATCAAAAAAAGTAGTAGAGGCTTCAGCCTTGCCTTCAGAAACCTTCTCCGTCGCTGAAAATTGCTCCATTATCGTGTCCCCCGATCAAGCTTCTCTGCCGCTTCAGCAGCGTCAGATACAATCGCATTTGCTGGGAAATGTAATAGGAACAACTCATTGATACGACGAATAACCTCCTCAGCTTCCTCAATCCCATATTTACTAGAAAACGTGTGCTTCACTTCATTGACCGCATCGTCTCGATTAGCAATTTCACCAAGCTTGCGACCAACAGTGTAATAGACAAGAAGCATTTTTTGCTTGCCATCCAGCGTATGACCTTCAATCACATGCTCAAAAATATAACGTGCTTTCTCGCTTAAGCCTAAGCTGGCGTACCATTTGCGAACTTTATCAACAGCTTCCTTTGTAAGCTTAATCTGTTCAACCTCCAAGGCTACACGGAAGAACTGTCCTATAACATCGTTATCCTCGTCTATCCAATTAAATTTATTCGTATTGTAACGCTGCGCTAAGGGCTGCACTTCTGTAAACTGATCCACTTTACACAGCACAGGCTCTAGCCAATCACTTTGCGAGATTGCTGCTACACCACGTTCAAGTCTTGCCAGCTCTGCGATCTGTGCATCATTCAAGCCCGCTGCTTTACCAACAAGCTGTCTATCCCCTTCATCAGGCAAGCGCAGAATAATTTTAGTATTCGTATTGCGAATAACCGACATATCCATAAGTCCTGGCGACTGGTCAGCGATAATAAAGCCTTCGCCGTATGTACGCATTTCCGCTATTGCGCTGGCAAGCATTTCAACAGATTTCCCTTGCAAATTAGAGCTTTCCTGTGATTGCTCGCTTGATGTGCGGCGAAGCAAATTATGTGCCTCCTCCAGCACCGTAATATGGCGCAGACCATGGTTGTGTCCGATATCCTCAGACATTCTAAACTCCTGTAGCTTAAGCACAACAATCCCCATAATTAACGCTTTCGTTTCTTGCGAGCCGATGCGACTCAAATCAATAATGGCGTTGGCATTAAACAGCTCTTCACCCGACAGATCGCTGCTGAAAATTTGTCCGTGAATACCGCGAGTAAGGGAACGAACGCGAGTAACCAATGCCCCTTTATAGTCATTGCTTGTATCAGAAGAGTATGCCGAGCTATCTACGATTTTCGGCAACGTCGCTAGCAGCGTTGCAAATGTTGGATAAATGCCTCCATGCTTAGACGTTTTCAGGTTCCATCCGCATTCTTCATACGCTAGCTCAACGGCTTCCTTAAGGATCGCTGGCATCGCAGCGTACATCGGCCAACAAGCATTAAACACCTCAACCAGTCGATCAATATGCTCAAGCACATGAACATCCTCAGGAAAGCTGAATGGGTTAATTTGCAGCAGGTTAGGTGCTTTGAAGGGATTGGTGCCATAAACCTGAACATCCTCACGCCCGCCAAACACATCCTTGTATTCTCCCTTAGCCGGTTCTACTACAAGAAACCTCGTATCGCTATCCTTTACTAGACATAGCTGCTCTAGCAGCTTGTATATTGTATTGCTCTTACCTGAACCAGTAGAGCCTGTAATAAAGGTATGCTTAGTTAGCTCCTCTTTACTAATATGGACACGGTTTTGCGGCTCTAGCTTATGCATATGATAGGTGCAGCCAATATTTATGTCCCTATGCAGCGCGATAAGCGAGTGTGGTTCTCGTCCAAATCTCGCACATTGCACAACAGGCAGCCCTTGCACAGAATAGCGCGGAAATGCAAATAGATTGGAAAGCTCCTTCGTCGATACATTAGCTGTCGGCAACACCTTCGCGTCCCGATCTACCTTATTTTCAAAGATAGGATGAGTCATATGCTTTACATACTGCAATATATTCGTAAAATCGCTGCCTTTATCAGTCTTGTACCATGTTTGAATAAAGGATGGCTCAAGATGCGACATATCTCCTTGCATAATAGAGTTCAAGAAGTTCGCTGCATTGGTGCTAACTTCATTGTTCTCCGACATCACATAGATCGCTGTGCGCCACAATCCAGTTGCCTGGCTTTCGTTAATGCGCTTAATTGTCGCTTCTAGCTTCTCTACTAATCCTGCTACCATATAGGATTTATGAGAAAAGGTAGTGTTCTCCGACTCACCGAGCGAGACACTTTGATTACTGCCGACAGTTAATGTGTCATTGATGCTTTCTGTGCTAGACTTTCCAAAGGTATAGCCATAGTTACCAGTAATTCCGATGCTTGTACTAACTGATGCGGAAGTACCTGTCGTAACCCCTGTCCCCGGAACGCCTGCAGTTGCGCTGCCAAACACAGAGAATCCCAAGCTCATCCCTGTCGATACCGCAACACCTAAATTATGCGAGGAATTTTTCGTATGCGAGGTTCCGGTTGAATGAGCATCTGATTTGGATTCGCCTGTTGTGTCCGTTTTTGATTTACCAAATTGAACCTGCTTTTCTATAAAAGGCGTTAGCGCAGAAGCGATTGCTTCGTAGCCATTTAACACATTACGCAGCTCCGTCACGGACATCGGCTGTGCTAGTAGAACACAAGTATAGCTGTCCTCCGCTGTTGAAGGAACTATCCCATTTAGTAGCTTCTCAATTCCTTGACTGATGTAGTTCTCCGATTTTTCAGAAGGAATTCCGCATAACAGCGAGACTGCATTGGCAGCATCAAAATTTAAAATCGCCTCAGTATCCCTGCTTTTAATAAATTCCGTTTCCGTACCATTGAAATTACCAACCAATGAATCGCGTAGGAGTGTGATATTGGTGTTTGCAGCTTTAGCTACGACAGAGTTTTCATTTTTAACGACGAAATCCAACGTCACCTTTTCGGGATCACGCTTAATAATAAGCGCGACATTATGCGTGCCGCCTGAAAACAAGCCCAGTACATTTTTAAAACCATCACGAATTAATTCATCCGCATCATAGACAAAGCGGTGCACACGTAGCGCTCTAATATTCGTCTCCAGCTCAAGCGAACCGTTGTTGCTAATGACCGCAGATAAATAGTCGTTAAAAGGTAATACTTCATAATCATCACGCAGACGCGACATATAGGCCTTATCTAGCGTATAGGCTACCTTGCCGAGATTGTCTACAAGCTCATTCTGATCGAGGTGTAGTTTGTTATTTCCCATCGCGGTTTCTCCTCATTTCCTTGAGCTTGTCATTAAGAATGGTGCTTAGTCGATCAACAACCAGGTTGACATCTTTTAACTCCGCTTCCGTAAACTCATTCCACAGCTCTTCCATTGATATAACAAAGGTATAGCCATAGAAAGCTACCATTCGAGCTGCACGTTCCGACTTTTCAAATTCCTGATTAGTTGCAGAAAAGCCCTCTTCGTTGCTCAGCTCGCCTAGCAAATTTTCCACCTTCTGCTTAAACTTCCCATCAAAAAATAATCCTGAGAATGCATCTTTTAGTTCAAAGCCAGAACGATTAATAATCTCTTCTACATTTTCTTCTTTCAGAACGGTGTTGTACAGCGCCCCAATTTTAGACGTCATATTTCTAACTTTTCTATCCGTAGTAAAAATATTAACAACCATAACCTTGTCCCAGAAGCCCTTTTTTGCCGCAGCAATATACTCCAAAATAATTTTCTCACTTTCAATTCGCTTGTTAACGACATCAATCCGTTGTGCCGCAACGAAGCCACTTTTAATAAACTCAGGCAGCTTGTCTGTTGTGGTCTTTACAAGCTGCTCTAGACCGAACGATTCAATGGTACCTAGGCGAGTTTTGTAGTCTTGTGCGATCACTTGAATGACCTCGATATCGCCCATGCCGTTCTGCTCATTAATCTCACGTACAATTCGTTCAAATTCATTATCTCGTTCTTCATCAATACATTTCGTCATCACGATAATAAATGGGACTTTTAGAGAATGAAGGCTTTTAATAAAGTTAAGCTCTGCACCTTGATATCGATTGCCACTCGCGCTAATGCAATACCAGATCGCATGGATGCGGTCAAACGGATCCTTAGAAGATGTCTTATTAGCAATCGTTTCACGAATATCTCGTATCGATTTCTCAGTTTTATCGGAATCTAGCTCTAGCCCAACTGTATCCCAAATTCTAATAGGGATATCAGGAGTTGCATAATCATCAATGTGAGCTGTGATCGGGCGGCCGGTTCCTGTTTTCGCCATCTCCTTGCCGAAGACAGCATTAATCAATGTGCTTTTACCTGTACCTGTAATGCCTGCAACAATAATATTGGCAGTAGGTAATTCATTACTATCAAGATGATTTACTCTATTTTTAAGCTCCTCGGACTGTTGTGTAAAAGATTGTTCATTCGTAAATGGATTCATCTTGTCCTCCTAATTAGTGTTTTTTCTTGCGAGAAAGCTCTTCCTTAATTCTTGCAGAAACAAGATCAATATTTCTAAGCTCAGCATCTGTTGAGCGCTTAATGACTTCAAGCAATGCGTTAAGATAGTTTTCTCCGACGCTTTCAACATAGCCCCGTGCGACTGCTACACTAAGCAGAGGAACAGCCATAAAAGGTGTGGCAATCGCCCCCACAATAATGTTAGCGAATATATCAGCGCCAAAGCCTTGAACGGTGCGGATACCAACCGTTTTCTCAAGATCATAAAGCATTTTAATACAAATGCCATGCACGATGGGAATGCAGCCGCCAGGAATCCAGCCTATATTTTGCGCTGATTGAGCATGTCTCTGGATGCATGAGTTGGCTCGATCCTTTAAGATGGCAATCCGTTTTTCACGATCAACCGTTAAGAGCTGGAGTTTAGATTCTAATATATTTACTTTCAAGTCGTTGTAATTAAAAAATGAATGATGTAACAGCTCTTCCACGCCAAACGACGGAAAAACGCCAGCTCGTGTTTTGTAATCCTTCGCTAACACTCTAATCGTTGTGACATCTGGTAAGTCACTTTCGATCTGTTGTTCTAGCTCGCCCTTCTCTTCATCAATGCATTGGGTTAGCACGATGACGAATGGTATTTCATATTCATTGGCCAGATTACTAATAAGCTCTACCTCATACGATTCAAAACGATTACTATTACTATTAACACAGAACCAAACGAGATTGATGTCTTGGTCTGCACTGGCAGCTTGAGACTGCTCAATATACGATTGAATCTCGCTTAATGTTTTCGCTGTAATGGAGGAGTTGATTTCTAGTCCTACCGTATCGTAAAGATTAAGCGTGCGATTAACTAGACGGTGATGATTATATTGATCGGGCTTCAGTAGCATACTTCGTGTATATACCTTGTTACTCATCGTCACAGGCTGCCCGCTTCCAGTGGGCGCTACATCCGTCTCCATTACCGCATTAACTAATGTGCTTTTACCGGCACCTGTCTTGCCCATAATTACGATGTTCGCCTTGTTCATAACGCTCCCCCAGTGATCGCTTGGCTCACTTCGTCAAGTCCAAACGGTTCTAGATAGCCCACACTTGTTTTTATTTCTTTTGCTAATGTAATAAATACTTTTGTATGTTTCGTAAGCGTGGATATTTTGTCCGCCAGCTCATGAGCAGCTTCCTCTTCAACGCAGCATGTAATCACTGCATATACGGCTATGGCAGGATACTTCTCTTTTATATCCACGATCAAGTCACGCTCCGCATCCTCGATCTTCCCGATACTTGCATTAACACAGTAGAGTACGACGGAGACATCTGCTTCGGTTATTAAATGATCTAGCATATTCCGTGCCGCATTAACATGCTCTCTGCCAAACGCTATCCCCTGTAACTCGTATATCTCAAGACCATTGATTTCATCTCGATATTGGATTATGCCAGATGTTGCTGATGGTCTGCTATACTGAGCACCCTTATGCTTAAGCAAGCCTTCAATTAGCTCTGTTTTGCCAGACATCATCTTGCCTACTACCGCAATTTTAATCGGCGTAATGTTAATGTTATCCTCTTGCGATGATGATTCTATTTCAAGTGACTCCTCAACACTACCAGCAGCCACCTCGTTTTCTACTCTATCTATATCAAAAGCTAAATTAATTCTAATTTCACTAGTTTTATTAAAACGATCAACAGCCTGCTGGAAATAGTCAAATTCTGCTCCATATTTGTCAAAGCCGAATGGTGTTACTTCTACTCTTAAAGCTATCTCTTCCTTGCCATCAAAGTTGTCTTTAATGAAGGAAAAGAGCTTGTCACGACTTTCAGCAAGCGTAAATATGCCGTCCCGATTCTCGTATTCCTTTAACGGCTCACTATCATGAACACCAACTTTGACCCCAGTACTTTTAAGAATAGCAAACCTAAGCCTTCTCTCAAGTGGGTCATAATTAATCACAAACGTATCGATCCCTGCCATTGCTGTGTGCCCCTTTGCTAAGTAAGTTGGTTTCATTACATATTAAAAAGAAGAGGCTGATGATGCTAGAGCTAGCAGAGTCATCAATTGTCCTCTTCCCGATTTTACCATTGATTTATGTATTTTTCAGTATTACTTAATCTCAAACTCTACTGCTAGATTAACTCCTTCGAAAAGTTTTAAATCAGTAGATACACCTCTTGCTTCAATAGATTTCACAACGCGATACTCCCCCCTCACTAACGAAACATCACTTCAATATATGCTTTAGCTTATCTGGATTTCGAATTAAATAGATGTTACGAATCAACTGCTGCTCGACATGCATAAGTGCGATGGTTACGACACCATCTCCTGTCGTAATGATAAGTCCTATTTGATGATTGATCGCTTTCATCTCGATGCTGGTGTCGCCTTCAATCTTCTGACCTTGGCTAATGATCCCGAACAAGAAGCGTAAAACATGATTACGTGTTTCAACAGGACGAACTGCGGCAAATACTTTCCCGCCGCCATCCGAGATTAATACGACATCCTCAGCAAGCATCGATAAAACGAGATTCACATCAGCTTGATGGAGAGCCCCTAGAAAACGATATACCCACTCTTCATTCGCGGCTTCCGATCTTATCTTCTCCTCAGAAGCTATCCCCATTTTGTTTCTTGCACGGCTTATTAGCTTGCGACAATTGACTTCACTTTTATCAATCAGCCCAGCAATTTGCTCGTAGTCAAACCCAAACGCCTCACGTAGCACGAACACGATACGCTCCGATGCGGACAATCGTTCGAGCAATACAAGCATTGCATAGGACAGAAGCTCCGCTTGTTCAACCGCTTCGTACGATCCCTCAGCTGAAGTCAGAATGGGCTCCGGAAGCCATTCCCCCACATAGAGCTCTCTCCGTTTACGAGCGGATTTGAATAAATCCCGACAGCGGTTCGTAACCATTTTGTATAAATACGCTCTTGGTTCAGTGAGACGTTCTAGCTGCACCTCATGCAGCTTCAAGAAAACATCCTGCACAGCGTCCTCCGCATCACTTACCGATCCGGTCAATTGGTAGGCTAATTTAAATAACTGTCCCCTATATTGCTCGTATAGTGTTTGAATAGGAACTCCTCCTTTACACTAACCAACATTTACTAAATTTAGCATAACAGAATTACAGAAAACTTGCCGTATTCCAAGTTAATTTTCTTATTTTTGCAGCCAGCTTTCCTGTAATCGTGAAATTTATCCCCCATTGCTGCGTCCACACCAATGCCTGCTGTGGGCCTAAATTAACGCAAAAAAAGTCCATAAAAGCCTTATGCTTAGGTGCTGGACGCCCTAATACATCAGCTGATAAAATCTTGCCCAGCCGATCTGCTTGAGCGATTGCCTCCTTACATGTCTTTCCATCCACTCGGCCGCTAATTGGATCAACAATCGCAGCGCAATCACCAATACTGTACAGACCTTCTGCCCCTTGCACGCGGTAACTCTCATCCACAAGCACATGACCATCTGACGTTAGCGGAATACCAAGGCTTCGTAGTACTGGGTTAGGCAGCAAGCCAAGAGTCCAGATACATAAGCCGACAGACATCGTCTCCCCACTAGATAAAGTTAGCAAGCCATCCTTCTCCTGCAGCACTTTCCTTCCATGTATAGTCCCTACTCCTTGCTCGGCAAGATGACTTTCTAATTTCTCTCCCACCTTTTCGGGTGTTTCAGGAAAGAGCCGATCATTAGCATTGATCAATAGAATATTAACCATATTTGGTTCTAGTCCCTTGGCTGCTGCGACCTCACGAACAGCGTGTGCTAGCTCGGCAGATGTTTCGATGCCGCTTATTCCTGCTCCTGCAACAGCAATCGTCATTAATCGTTGTTGCTCTCTCTCGTCGCTTTCCGTTACAGCCTTTTGTAAATTGCTATGCCATACCTCGTGGATTGCACGAGCTGCTTCAAGATTGGCAAGTGGTATTCCTCCTTGTTCTGGTTCAGGCTGCCGTACGACACTGCCAAGCGCTAAAATTAGGTAGTCGTAGGGTATGGCGTTTTCATTTCCATTACCGTCTAAACAACGAATGACTTTCAGCTCAGTCTCAATCTTCGTTACAGTAGCTTGCAGAAATTCGACTGTAGGCAATAAGTTAGCCAAAGGAATTGTAATATTCTCGTCGCTAACTGCAGGTTTAAACAGCAACACTTTGCGAAAATGATAGTCGTGTTTATCGATCAAAATTAATCGCAATGTGCGTGAACCTGCATTTTCCTTACATCTTTTCTGGATCGCTTTAACAGCATGAATACCTGCATAGCCCCCACCAATGATGACACATGTCAACTGCTGCATAACAATCTCTCCTTAATTCGTTTTATATAGAACGAGATAGGGTAGTGTTCTGTGACATCGCATTCTTCATATCTTGAATGTTGATCAATATGATAAAATAAACCTAACTAATCGTGCACAAAGGTAGGTCGACTGTATTATGAGGCGCAAGTATACTGAATTGTTTTATGACAATGGGAATCTAAAATTCGAAGGTGTCTATCAAGAAGGACAAGCAAATGGTTACGGAAAAATGTACTTCCAAAACGGCCATTTGCAATACGAAGGTGAATGGAAAAACAATCTATACCATGGAAAAGGTAAAATATATAGTGAAGATGGCAGATTAATTTATGCAGGAATTTTCGAGTTTGGCAAATATCACACTAGCACAGAAAGCCACCTTACTGAGCAATATACGTCTCATTTGGACCATTTAATGCAAGAGCTTGAATCCTTAAAATTTATAAAGAATTAGGTGTACTTAGCAAAGGACATTTAATAGAGGTCGATCGTTCTGGACTTGTTTCAGGCTACTTAGGACAAACAGCACTGAAAGTAAAGGATGTGGTCGGAAGTGCAATTGGCGGGATCTTATTTATTGATGAAGCCTACTCATTGTCCAATAATAATGATGAAAATGGTCAAGAAGCGATCGATACATTAATTAAAATGATGGAGGACCACAGAAATGATTTAGTCGTCATTGTTGCAGGTTATCCCAAGCAAATGGAAGATTTCTTAAACTCCAATCCGGGAATGCAATCTAGATTCAATAAGCATATCCAATTTGACGATTATAATGAACAAGAATTGCTAGAAATTATACAATATATGTGCCATAAAGAAGCTTATGAGCTGGATGAGGAATTAGTAAACGGGCTTCAAAGTATATTCCTTTCCTTAATTGAACATAAGGACAGCAGCACTTTCGGAAATGCTAGAATTGTAAGAAATATATTCGAGAAGCTAATTGCTTATCAGGCTAACCGAATTATGAGTAAGTCGAACTTAACCAAAGAGGATTTAACCAAACTAACAAACTTCAATAAATCAATAATCTTATTACCTAAAATTACGGTATTAGGACGTTTGCAGCAGCTATTCCATACATTGATTGTTCCTGATGAATCCTCCACCGTTTCACCAAACTGCTCTGTTCTGCCTTCAATCGATTTTATCAGCAGAAATTTACTTTTCTCATCCTCTAACTGATCATATATACTATGTAACTCCCACGTGAAATCGAATAAATTACGCATTTCTCGAATCAATCTCTCATTTCTTGAAATAACGATTTAAAACTCATTTATTATCCTCCTTTTCGTAATTATGGACAGTATTTATTTAATTTAACATATTCATTCTGTTTATTCTATTTTAATAACTTGCTCTTTTGCTGTTTTCTGAGAGATTTAGATTATCGTTCATAGGAAAAAGTTGTTTGCGAAATTGTAACGAATTCATATTAATTTTTGGGAAATTGCATTCTAAGTATTGATCTTTCTAAAAGTAGTTGCTATAATGGGAACTGCTTGAACGTTAATGATAATCATTATCAATAAAACAATAAAAGATAAAAGGGAGAGAAATACTTAATGAAAAGATTTTCAACAACTATTTTGATTGCAGTTCTAGTTTTTGTATTGGCTGCATGTGGTAACTCAAACAATGCAAATAATACGTCCGGAAGCACAGGTAACGCTTCTAATGCAACTGCTACACCTGAAGCTACTGCTACACCTGAAGCAGCTCCAACAACTGTACAAGTAACAGATAGCCATGGTACTGTAACTGTTCCAGTCAATCCTAAAAATGTTGTTTCTTTAGATAACAGAACTTTCGAAACTCTTGAAGCATGGGGAATTGAGCTTGCAGCTGCTCCTAAAGGTGTAATGCCTGCTGACTCCGCTTATGTTGCTAATGAGAATGTGCAGGATATCGGTAACCACAGAGAACCAAACCTAGAAGTTATCGCTGCTGTTGATCCTGAGCTTGTCATTGTTGGTCAACGTTTTGCAGGATTCTATGAAGACATTAAAAAGCTAGTTCCAAATGCAGCTGTAATTGACATCAACATTGCTGTTGACTCTGAGGATGGTACTGCTGGTGAAAACTTGGTTAATGGCTTCAAAGATGTAACAACTACACTTGGACAAATCTTTGATAAAAATACAGAAGCTGAAGCATTAAATGCAGAATTCGATGCAGCAATTGAAGCAGCAAAAGCAGCTTATAACGGCACGGACACTGTAATGAGCGTTATCGTTTCTGGTGGTAACATCGGTTACTCCGCTCCACACAATGGTCGTGTATGGGGTCCACTATATGATATCTTTGGTTGGGTTTCTTCTCTAGAAGTTGATAACACTTCTACTGACCACCAAGGTGATGAAATTTCTGTAGAAGCTATCGCACAAAGCAATCCAGACTGGTTGTTCGTTCTAGATCGCGATGCAGCGACTTCTAGTGCAGCAGAAAGCACTCCAGCAGCTGATGTAATTGCTAATGCTCCTGCTCTTCAAAACACAACTGCAATTACTAATGAGCAAATTTTATATGCACCAAATGACACATATACAAATGAATCAATTCAAACATTCATCGAAATCTTCGAAGATCTTGCTAACACTCTAAAGAAGTAGAATAAAGGAGTATTATTGTGTCCAAGAACGTTATCGCTGAGGTTGAGAGTTTCTCTCAACCTCTTTCTAAGTATAAGAAGATATGGACGTTTCCATTCATAATAGCTGTCATTATCGTTGTGATGCTAGGTGTTATCTCCCTATTTACTGGCGTCTATGATATATGGAATCAAGAAGATGGTTGGAGCATGTTCTTCATCACTCGTGTCCCAAGAACAATCGCATTAATGCTTACTGGCGCAGCTATGGCAATGACAGGTCTTATTATGCACCTAGTAACGCAGAATAAAATGGTCGAGCCAACTACGATCGGTACAACAGAGTGGGCTGGATTAGGTCTGCTTACGGTGTATTTATTAGTTCCTGGACCGTCATTGGTATTACGTATGACAGGTGCAATCGTTTTCTCTTTTATCGGAACGATGATTTTCTTCTTTTTCTTAAGGAGAGTCAAGCTACGTTCTTCTCTAATCGTACCTATCATTGGCTTGATGCTTGGATCAGTTATTTCGGCATTCTCCACCTTCGTAACACTTTACTTTAACATGTCTCAAGTTATTGAAGGCTGGTTTATTGGATCTTTCGCAGCTGTTCAAATCGGGCGATATGAATATTTATGGATTATTATCATTGTCACGATCATTATTTTTATGTATGCTAATCGCCTAACGTTAGCTGGATTAGGTCAAGATGTCGCTACGACGTTAGGAGTCAATTACAATCGACTTATTCTATTAGCTAATGCGCTTATTGCCGTTGCGGTAGGTATCGTAGCTGCGGTTATCGGCAACATCCCTTTCTTAGGACTCATTGTCCCTAACATCATATCGATGATTAGAGGCGATGATCTAAGAAGTAATCTCCCTTGGGTGTGCGTGTTAGGAATGGGAACCATCACGCTCTGTGATATTATTTCTCGAGTGGTCATTATGCCTTTCGAGGTGCCTGTTTCATTAATTCTTGGAACATTTGGAGCGATCGTCTTCATCCTACTATTGCTAAAACAACGTAAAAACAGGAGGCTGAGATGAGTACATTACAATCACCAGTAAACATTCATGGCAACATCAATGCCGGCCTTCGTGTGAGATCGACCAATACCTTCTCTTCCAAAAAAGAAGGAAAACGCTATTGGATTATTTTATCGTTATGTATTGGCGTGGGACTGCTTTCTACACTAGGATTATTGCTATATAACAACCCAGTTCCAGTTGATTCGCCATCCTTTATACCTGTTGTTCAGAGAAGACTAACAGCAATTGTCGCTATGTTCGTCGCTGCTTTATGTCACAGCTTTTCAACGGTTGCTTTTCAGTCTGTAACAAGCAATCGGATTATTACACCTTCTCTGCTCGGGTATGAATCGCTTTATTCATTTATTCAAACGAGTACTTTGTACTTATTCGGTGCAACTGCACTTGTTAGCTTTACTGGTATAGGAGCCTTCTTCTTTCAGGTTACAATGATGATCATCTTGAGCTTAATGCTCTATGGATGGTTACTGTCAGGTAAATATGGAAATCTGCATCTAATGCTGCTTATCGGCATTATTATCGGGGCAGGTCTCAATTCCGTATCAGGCTTTATGAGACGCTTACTTGCTCCATCTGAGTTTGACCTGCTGCAATCTAGACTAATTGGATCAGTGAACAATGCGGACTCAGAATATTTCCCAGTTGCTATTCCAATCGTCATCGTTACGGTATTATGTCTATATTTCTTCTCTAGAAGGCTTAATATATTGTCGCTTGGAAAGGATGTCGCTACGACATTTGGTGTAAGATACCAGCCAAGCATTGTCATTACCCTTGTCTTAGTCGCTATCTTAATGTCGATTTCCACTTCATTGATTGGCCCGCTTACCTTTTTTGGATTTTTAGTGGCAATGCTCAGCTATCAGGCTGCACCAACCTTTGATCACCGATACGTATTTCCAATGGCATTTGCAATTGGGTATGCCATTTTAACATCGGCATACTTTTTACTGTATCATGTGTTCAACGCTCAAACAGTTGTTGCTGTCATTATTGAGCTATTCGGTGGAATCATATTTCTTACTGTTATTTTAAGGAAGAGGTCGCTATGATAAAACTTAAAAATGCTAGAAAATGGTATGGAGACGAGGTCAAAATCGGACCATTAAATATTGAAATTCCTTCTGCAGGGGTAACCTCGTTAATTGGACCGAACGGCGCTGGTAAATCGACCACACTTCTCATGATCGGCAGATTGCTCAACATGGACGAAGGTCAAATTACGGTCGCAAATATGGACGTAACAACATCTAAATCGAAAGACTTGGCTAAAATTTTAACGATACTGCGCCAAGAAAATCATTTCGTCACTAGACTTACGGTTAGACAGCTTGTTGGATTTGGTAGATTCCCGTACTCTAAGGGGCGTATTACGCAAGAGGATGAGAAGATCATCTCCAAATATATCGATTTTCTTGAGCTTAAAGAGCTTGAGCATCGATATTTAGATGAGCTTTCAGGTGGTCAAAGACAACGTGCTTATGTTGCAATGGTACTATGCCAAGAGACAGAGTACGTGCTGCTAGATGAGCCGCTTAACAATCTCGATATTGCCCGCTCTGTACAGATGATGGAGCATTTGAAAAAAGCAGCGATTGAATTTGGTAGAACGATTGTTATGGTTATGCATGATATCAACTTCGCAGCGAAGTACTCCGATCGAATTTGCGCGATGAAGCATGGGCAGATCGCTGCATTCGGAACGGTGCCGGAAATTATGAAATCAGAGATTTTATCGGACATCTTCGAGACGAAGGTAGATATTCTCGAAAGTCAATATGGTCCGATCGCAATATACTACTAATTAAAGCGAGGAGCGATGAACTGTGCAAATCTACTGGCCTAAAATCAAAAAAATTGTTGAGGAATCAGCTGAGATTAAAACCTACCTGCTTGAACGTCCTGAGAATTTCACTTGGGAGGAAGGCGCTCATACGCATTTCGCTTTGAAGGGCTTTAATGCCGGAGACAAACCAAATCGCAGCCTTATCCGTCATATGTCGATTTCAACAATTCCTTCAGAGGATGTCATCGGGATTACAACTCGTATTAAGGAGCAATGCTCCGAGTTCAAATCTGTTCTTAAGTCGCTTAACGTTGGTGATGAAGTTGCTCTGTTCAAAACGCACTCTAGTATTCCACTAAAGCGTGTGGGAAGAAAAGTGTACCTGCTCTCTTCTGGAGTTGGGCTCGCGACTTTCCGTTCAATCGTGCTGCATTATTTCGACAACCCAGAGGGCGTCGAGCATATGCATTCCTTGAACGTTGAATCTTTAAAGCAATTTTTGTTTACTGATCTTGTTAAAACAGCAGATGACAAAAACTTTACAGCGCAGTTCGTCGATAACCGTAGCACTTATTATGAAGAAGTACAGAAGCTTGCCGCAGATCAAGAAGGACTTTTCTATATCGTAGGCAGTGATGAGTTTCTAGCTCAAAACATCGCTATTCTGCGTGAAAAAGGTATTCCTGCGGAACAAATTATGCTCGATAAACGCGAAGAGCAGCGCGCTGAGCTATTGGCGTAATATTATCAATAATAGTCATTAAATTAGAGCGAAAACAGAAGGTTCTGCTGATCTTTCTGCTTTCGCTTTTTTTATGAGTAAAATAAATTTGTTGAAAATATCAATAATTAGTGCTATTTTACATTAAAGATTACATATTTTTGGAGGGAACAGCATGAGTGAGATGGATAAAATATCATTTACAATTGTGTTAATATTTATTGCTGCTGGAATTATTGCAATATTAATACCTGTCTTATATTTTTTAATAAGAAGCAATAATAAAAAAATGGGCACTTGTAAGGTATGTAACAAAGAAGTTGCCCGTAGTGCATCAAAATGTCCGCACTGCGGTGCTAGGTTATCCATGCATCCTTTTGTCGGTTGCTTAATCTGGCTAATCATTATTCCTGTCGTTTTCTTTGGTGTTTATATACTAGGCTTTTTTATCTTTCTTGAATAGCTATTCTGAGAAT
>Ga0180216_1000584_pt1 | contig 37518 bp, 30 predicted proteins | sample eDN3rd37CBELigMG_FD_128879 | JGI IMG/M metagenome (GOLD analysis project Ga0180216, IMG submission 128879) | Enriched Miracle-Growth compost microbial communities from Emeryville, California, USA - eDNA 3rd pass 37_C BE-Lig MG (version 2)... ... | reverse complement strand
CGCGTTCCAGACGGCCAGCGAGCCCTGGACCTTGGACTTGGCGGCGGCCGCGGCCTGCGCCACCTGCGGCGGCGCGTCGCCCGGTATGCCGTCGAGCAGCGCCAGCGCGTCCTGATCGCCGCGCGCGGCGATCACCGGAATGGCGGCGACTTTGTCCTCGGCCGAGGCGTCCGGCGAGGTCAGCAGGATCGCGGCGCGCGCTTCACCGAGGGCCTTCTTCACGCGCGCGTCGGTCTCGGCGGCGAGCGCCTTGTCGAGCGCCGGCAATGCGCTGGCGTCGCGCGACTTGAACACGGCCTGCGCCGCGTCGAGCCTGCGCGACGGCTCCTTGGCCATCAAGGTCAGCGAGCCGAGCGCGGCGGCGAGCGCGCCGCGCACGCGGTTGTTCAAACGGACGTTGTCGATGTCGGCCGGCGGCGACGCCACCGCTTCGCCGGTTTCGGCGTCGGTCAGCTTGTCGTCCTTGGCCTTGAGGAAGACCTTCTTGCTCTCGGCCGAATACATCAGGCGCTGGTCCTTCAGCGCCTCGAGCACGGCGCCGGCGCGCGGGTCGCCGCTCGCGGTCAGCGCCTCGATCGAGTCGACCGTGTCGCCGAAGGAGTCGGCGGTGAAGCCGGCGAGCGCGTCCTCGTAGGCGCCCGCATGAGCGCCCGTGACGGCGCCGACGATGAGGCCCACAGCCACGACGAGCGCCATGATGTGGTCGTAGACACTACGCATTTCATTCCGTCCCGGCAGGCAATTGCTTTTGTCGGCAATGGAGGCGGCGGCGCCCGCCGCCTCCGGTCGCGTGATCACGCAGCGCGCCCGATCAGGAACCCTGACCGCCGCACTTCTTGGTGACCTTGTTGTAGTTGCCGCACTTGAGGGTCACCCAGTCGGCCTCGAGGTCCTTCGAGCCCGGCAGGTAGTCGGTCCAGGCGTCGCCCGGGACGAGACCCTTGGTCTTCCAGACCACGTCGAACTGGCCGTCGGCTTTGATTTCGCCGACGAAGACCGGCTTGGTGATATGGTGGTTCGGCAGCATCTTGGAGGTGCCGCCCGTCAGGTTCGGCGCTTCGATGCCCGGCAAAGCGTCGATCACCTTGTCCGGATCGGTGGACTTCACCTTCTCCACCGCCTTGACCCACATGTTGAAGCCGATCACGTGGGCTTCCATCGGGTCGTTGGTGACGCGCTTCGGGTTCTTGGTGAAGGCCTGCCACTTCTTGATGAACTCGGCATTGGCCGGGTTCTTGATCGACTCGAAGTAGTTCCAGGCGGCGAGATGGCCGACCAGAGGCTTGGTGTCGAGACCGGCGAGCTCTTCTTCGCCGACCGAGAACGCCACCACCGGAATGTCGGTCGCCTTGATGCCCTGGTTGCCCAGCTCCTTGTAGAACGGCACGTTGGCGTCGCCGTTGATGGTCGAGACCACCGCCGTCTTCTTGCCGGCCGAGCCGAACTTCTTGATGTCGGCCACGATCGTCTGCCAGTCGGAGTGACCGAACGGCGTGTAGTTGATCATGATGTCTTCGTCCTTGACGCCCTTCGACTTGAGATAGGCTTCAAGGATCTTGTTGGTGGTGCGCGGATAGACGTAGTCCGTGCCCGCGAGCACCCAGCGCTTCACCGAACCGCCGTCCTTCGACATCAGGTAATCGACGGCCGGAATGGCCTGCTGGTTCGGCGCCGCGCCCGTGTAGAACACGTTGCGCTCGGACTCTTCACCCTCGTACTGCACCGGATAGAAGAGGATCGAGTTCAGCTCCTTGAACACCGGCAGCACCGACTTGCGCGACACCGAGGTCCAGCAGCCGAATACGACCGCAACCTTGTCCTTCGAAATCAGCTCGCGCGCCTTCTCGGCGAACAGCGGCCAGTTCGACGCCGGATCGACGACCACGGCCTCGAGCTTCTTGCCGAGCACGCCGCCCTTCTTGTTCTGCTCGTCGATGAGGAACAGCATCGTGTCCTTCAGCGTCGTCTCGGAAATGGCCATGGTGCCCGAGAGCGAGTGGAGGATGCCGACCTTGATCGTGTCCTGGGCCTGGGCGGTGTGAAAAGCCCCCGAAACCGCGACTGCGAGACCCGCCGCGGCGGCGAGCCACCGACGGGCCGACGGCCGACTGGCGACCGCAGTTCTTGCTTTCAACATGAGCGAAGTCCCCTGCATTGAACGCGCACCCCGTCTGCAGACGGTTTTTCACGCAAGGGAGAGTTCGCAAGGGCTGTGCCAAGGCGTCGCGGAGGGGTAAGCCCCTGTTATACCGTATGAAATGGCAATCGGTATGAAGGTGCCTAGTTTTCGCTCAGGGCGATATGCCTAAACTATAGGCAAAGATCATAACTCTTGCGCTGATGGCATACGCGCCGGCCCCTCCGGCGCGCGAAAGCTGTAGAGTCAAACGGACGCTACCAGAGCTCATCAACGGTCAGAGCATGCGGGATCTGCTGCTGCTGGACCGCATAGGAAATGAGCAGCTCGAGGCAGCGCCGGTTCTGCTCCTTGCCGAAGGGCGCGGTGTCGAGACCGCCCGGGGGCACCCCGGCCGCCTTCTTGCCGGCTTCGAGCATCCGATAGAGCTCGGCAACCGCCGCCGGGTTGGAGCGCTTCAGTTCGTCGGTGACCACCACCATGTGGTTGACCGGCACCAAGCCGTGCTTGGCGTACCACTTCTTGGCCTCGTCATCCGGGTTCTCGATGACGCTCTTGAGCCGCGCGTCGTCCGGCATGGCCGCGCCATAGATCGCCGCATCCAGCTCACCGTCGAGCAGCATCTTGGTGATGTCCTTGTCCGCGCCGGCGCGGATGACGCCCGGCGGATCCTTGGCCTCGGCCACGTGCCCGTCCTCGAACGTCACCCACTGCACGGAGGACAAATCGACGCCGTAGTCGTTCTGCAGGATGCCGCGGATCCAGACGCCGGTCGTCTGGCTGTAGGAGCGCACGCCGATCCGCTTGCCGGGCAGTTGGCCGGGCGTGAGCACGCCGCGCGCGCTGTTGTAGAGCATCGTGTGGTGCTGGAAGCGCGACAGCATCGCCGCGGGCAGCAACGTCAGGCCTTTGTCGTAGGCCTTGGCCTGGAGATAGCTGGTCAGCGCGAGTTCGCTCGCGTCAAACGCGTGCTCGCGGATCATCGGCTTGAACGCCGTGTGCATCGCCTTCACCTCGACGAAGTCGAGATCGAGGATATCCGAGGTGATTTCGCCGCGCTTGAGCGGAAGCGTGTGCGGGTAGTTGCCCAGGCAAATGCGCAGCGTTGTCTTGTCGGCCATGAGAGAACCTGTCCTTTGAACTCCGCCCGGGGCGCGCCCCCGCGGCCGCCGCTCTTTTTCCACCGGCGGCGGGCGCAAGCTTGACCTGCCGGCTCAGATTGTCAACAATCTGGATAACCAAATTGTGGACCGCGATGCCCCGCCCTCACCGCCCAGCTCCCGTCGACGTGACCGCGCGCCTGCGCGAAGCGATCACGCGCGGCCAGTTGATGCCGAACCAGCGGCTGGTCGAGGCCGATCTCGCCGGCCAGTACCGCGTCAACCGCGCCCACATCCGCACCGCCCTCGCGATGCTCGACCAGGAAGGCCTGGTGGTGCGCGAGAAGAACCGCGGCGCGCGCGTGCGCGCGATCAGCGACGCGGAGGCGATCGAGATCGCCGAGACGCGGCTTGCCATCGAGGTGATGGTCGCGCGCCAGGCGGCCGAACGGATCACCGAGGCCGGCAAGGCGGCGCTGCGCGCGATCGAAGCCGACCTCAAGCGCGCGGTGAAGGACGCCGACGACCTCGCTTACTCGCGCGGCAACGGCGCGCTGCACCGGGAAATCCAGCGCATCGCCGGCAACGGCACCGCCACGCGCATCCTCTCCACCTTGCGCACGCATCTTCTGCGGCTGCAGTACCGCGTCATCCTGTTTCCGGGACGCCCGCGCTCGTCGCTCGCCGAACATCACGCCATCGTCGATGCCATCTGCGCCGGCGACGGCAACGCGGCCGAAGCGGCCATGCGCAAGCACCTCACCAGTTTCATGTCCCTGCTGAAGCAGGCCATCGAAGCGAGCCGCCACGGCGGCTTCTAACGTCTCACCAATGGAGTACTGAATGTCGGAGCAAAAGACCGGGCTCGTCATCACCGCCCATCCGGGCGATTTCGTCTGGCGCGCCGGCGGCGCGATCGCCCTACACGCCAAGCAGGGCTACAAGATGAAGATCGTCTGCATGTCCTTCGGCGAGCGCGGCGAAAGCCAGTTCGCCTGGAAGGAGCCCGGCGCGACGATGGAAACGGTGAAGGCCGGCCGCAAGGACGAGGCCGAGCGCGCGGCCGCCCTCCTCGGCGCCGAGATCGAGTTCTTCGACTGCGGCGACTACCCGCTCAAGCTCACCGAGGAGCACTTCGACCGCATGGTCGACATCTACCGCGAGACCAACCCGGCCTTCGTGCTCACGCACGCGCTGAAGGACCCCTATAACTTCGACCATCCGAACGCCGCGCATTTCGCGCAGGAGACCCGCGTCGTCGCGCAGGCCATGGGCCACAAGCCCGGCGCCAAGTACAAGTACTCGGCCCCGCCGGTCTATCTGTTCGAGCCGCACCAGCCCGAGCAGTGCGATTTCAAGCCGGATCTGATCCTGAAGATCGATGACGTCTGGGAGACCAAGTACAAGGCGTTCCAGATCCTCGCCGCGCAGAAGCATCTGTGGCACTACTACGAGCGCGTGGCGCTCAACCGCGGCATCCAGGGCTCGCGCAACACCGGCATTCCGATGACCTACGGCGAGGCGTACCAGACCCTGTTCCCGCGCGTCGTCACCGACAAGCTGGGCTGAGCACGCCATGCCGTCATCCCGAGGCGGCCGCGCGAAGCGCGGCCCTCGACGGATGAACGGCCACTCAGTCAGTGCCCGTCATCCTTCGAGGCTCGCTACGCTCGGGCCTCAGGATGACGGATCCAGAGTTCAGAGGGAAACAGACACATGAGAAACGTCGTCGTTCGCAACATCAAGCGCGCCGATCCCGAAGCGATAAAGACCTTCGAAAAGCTCGGCGCCTCGACCGTCCATGAGGCGCTCGGCCGCTATCAGCTGATGAAGCCCTATATGCGCCCGATCTGGGCGGGCGCCTGCATCGCCGGCCCGGCGGTCACGATCCTCGCGCAGCCGGGCGACAACTGGATGCTGCATGTCGCCATCGAGCAGTGCCAGCCGGGTGACATCGTCGTTCTCGGCTGCACCGCCGACAACACCGACGGCATGATCGGCGACCTGATCGCCACCTCGCTGAAGGCGCGCGGCGTCAAGGGCGTCGTCATGGATGCCGGCGCCCGCGACGTGGCCACCCTCAAGGAAATGGGCTTCCCGATCTGGTCGCGCGCGATCTCGTCCAAGGGCACCGTCAAGGCGACCCTGGGCTCGGTGAATATTCCAGTCGTCTGTGCCGGTGTTTATGTCGAGCCGGGCGACGCGGTCGTCGCCGACGATGACGGCGTCGTCGTCGTGCCGAAGCGTTATTGCGTGGAGACCGCGCAGAAGGCGCAGAAGCGTTTCGACGACGAAGACGCCAAGCGCCAGAAGCTTGCGGCCGGCGTGCTGGGCCTCGACATGTATAATATGCGCGAGCCGCTGGCGAAGGCTGGGCTCGTCTACGTCGACAATCCGGAAGACGTCTGACGATCCGCTGCCGCCGGCCGCGTCAGCGCGGCCGGCTTTTGAGCACGTCGAGCGTATAGGCGTTGGGGCAGAACTCGCGATAATGCTCCTTCGCCGCGCCGGCTTCGAGATCGTGGGCGCAGCGCGCCTTCTGATCGCAGGCGAAGCAGAGACGCTCGAGATCGCGGATCATGCGCGGATCCTTCAGATCCTTGTCCTCGCGATCGAAGCCCAGGGCTTCCAGCATCTTGTAGAGCAGATCGACCGAGCCCGTCGTCTTCGTCGCAAGGCTCGCGAGCTCGCCCGGCGTCACATTGAGATCGTGCGCGATGCGCGCGACCTCGTCGTTGCCCACCTCGGAGAACTCGGCGCGCACCTGCGAGGCGCGGCGATAATCGTTGATCCAGCCGGCGATCCTGTCGAGGATCGGCTCAAGTCCCGGGTAATGCGGTTGCTCGGTGTGTGGCATGGCGTTCCCATCCTTTAGTCGACAGGCTCGCCAGCAATCCCCTATTACACCTTGATCTGCGTCAAGCTAGGGCGTGCGAAACACGCAACGCTTCTAGGCGCCGAGCACCTGACCGACGACCGGCGCGACATCGATGGCGCGCTCGTAGCAGGACAGAACACCGTCGACCATGGCTTCCACCGAGAACGACGCGGCGATGCGGCCGCGCAGCGTCCGCGAACGCTCGGCGGCCACGGCCGGCTCGTCCTCGGTCGCCTTGATGGCGCCGGCGAGCACCGGGACATTACCCGGCGCGATCAGCGCATCCGATAGCGGCCCGTAGATTTCCGGGATACCGCCGACGCGCGTCGTGATCATCGGCCGCTCGGCCGCGGCGGTTTCCAGCACGACATAAGGCAGCGACTCCGCGCGCGAGGGCAGAACGACCAGCTTGCCCAACGCCAGCGCCTGCCGCATCGGCCTTGCCTGCGCAAAGCGCACGGCATCGGTGAGCCCGAGCCGGGCGACCTGCGCCTGCAGTCTGTCCCGCTCCGGCCCGCTGCCGACCAAGGTCGCGGTGAGCGGACGGCCTTCGGAGCGCAGCGCGGCGATGGCGTCGATCAACGTGTCGATGCCCTTCACGTGCCGGTATTCGCCGACGAAGACGATATCGGTGGCATCGGGCGCGAGCGGCACCGGCGCGAACTCGGCTTCGCCGACGCCGTTATGGATGACGCGCACGAGGCCGCGCGGCTCGCCGACCTTGGCGCGGAACACATCGGCGCTGAAGGCGCTCTCGAACAGATAAGCGTCGCCGCGCGCCATCAGCAGCTTTTCGAGCAGCAGATAAGCCTTGCCGTTGAGCGTCGTGTGATCGAGCAGAAGGCTGCCGCCATGCGGCGTATAGGCCCGCACGATCGGCCGGCCGACCACCGCCAGCCGCGCATAGGCGCCGCCTTTGGCGCCATGGCCATGCACCACGTCCGCCTTGGAGGCCAACAGGCGCTTGCTCACGTGCAGCACGGCGGCGAAGTCGCGCGGACTCAACTGACGCGGCATGACGATCTGGCTGATGCCGTGCTTGAGCGAAGGCGCCATTTGCCCAAGCGTCTCGCGGGCGCGGTCGTTGCCGGTGAGGCTGTCGACGACGATGCCGACATTGTGCCCACGCGCGACTTGGCCGTTCACCATATCGACGACGTGACGGAACAACCCGCCCAAGGGGGCCCGGAGAACGTGGATAATATTGAGCGGACGCATGGAGGACAGATAGTCGCACCCAACGGTATTGGGAACCTGAAACGCCGTTAACAATTAATGGCCCGGCAACGTCAAACTCGAAAAACGCCGTCAATGGTACCCTTGTACGACGAGGCACTGACGGCGAACACCGCAACGCGTGAGAAGGCGCTTTGTCACACGCGCCCGGACTGCCTTTACCGAATATCGATAATGCCGGGTTAATGACATAGACGGCCTTTTACGGTGGCTGCACACCTGCAATCTCCGCTCGCACGACGCTCGAAAAACGACGGTAAAATCTGCGTTTCTTGATTGCCGAGAACCCGACACAAACACCGCAAAGGGCGTCGCAGGTTGTGCCGGCGGGACAAACGTTAGGCAAACCCTACGTCGCGCGATCAAATGCCGACCAATCACGAAGGGCATTTTTAACGCCGCTGGCCCATGTTGCGCGCATCGAACCTCCTGGAGCCAAACATGTCCAAGATCATTGCGTTCCTCAAGAATGAGTCGGGCGCGACCGCCATCGAATACGGCCTGATCGCCGCCGGCATCTCCGTCGCCATCATCGCCATCGTTCAGACTGTCGGCACGAACCTGACGACCAAGTTCACGGCTGTCTCGAACGGCCTGAAGTAAGACCAGCGTCGTTAGTCGCGTTGAAAGCAGAAGCCGCCGGCAACGGCGGCTTCTTCTTTTTTGGCCTGCCCCTTGCGCCGGAAGCCTCCCGGGCCCGTATGGTTAGCGAGACGTTTATCCGGCCGCGCAAAAGACGCATTGAAATTCATGATCTCTTAAGGTGGTTTCACGCGTTGGAACAGGCAATCGTTAACGGCGCGCTCCTACCGTCCGCACGCACATACAGGGAGCGTGCATCCAATGTCCAAAATCGTTGCGTTTCTAAAGAACGAGTCCGGCGCCACGGCCATCGAGTATGGTCTCATCGCCGCCGGCATCTCGGTGGCGATCATTGCCATCGTGCAGACCGTCGGCACCAATCTCACCACCAAGTTCACGGCCGTCTCGGACGGGCTGAAATAGCACTCCCCGCCGGTTTGCAGCGAGAAGCAAAAAGCCGCCCGCAATGGCGGCTTTTTTCATTACTGTCCGCGGCGCGTCGACCCGCTATCGGCCGGAGGGTCCGAAGCGCTCGGTCTTGATCAGGTTGGCCGCGTGTCCCAGCGCGCGCAGAGCCGATGCCGCCGTCTCGACCATCGCTGTCGGCCCGCACACGAAAATGCGCGGCCGCAACGCCGGCGAAAATCCCGTCTCTTCGAGCATCGCGCGATCGATGCGGCGCGAATAGCCGCTCCACCCGGACGGCTGCGCGCGCGTCAGCGTGTGAACGACGTTCAGCGAGGCGTCCCCATCGGCAAGACTGTCGAGCTCGGCGCGATAGATGATGTCGGCTCCGGTGCGCGACGAATAAAGCAACACGGTCGGCGTCTTGACGCCGGCCGCAGCGCGGGCGCGCAACATCGCCATCAGCGGCACCACGCCGGAGCCGCCCGCCACCAGGAACAGCGGTCCTTCGAGCGCCGGCGTCCAGACGAAGTAACCGCCGATCGGCCCGCGCAATTCGAACCGGTCGCCCGCCCGCAGATCGCCGGCAAGATAAGACGACACCTCGCCGCTCTCGAGGCGCTCGATGGTCAGCATCAGCGGCGCGCCCGGCGCCGACGCGATCGAATAACTGCGCTGCGCCTGATAGCCGTCATCGGCGGTGAGGCGCACGTCCACATGCTGGCCGGCCTTGTGGCCGGGCCAATCCGGCACGTCGAGCACGAGGCTGCGCACGCGCGGCGTCTCGTCGATGATCTCGCGCGCCGTCGCCGTCATCCAGCGCAAACGCGCCGGCGCCTCAGTCGCCGTCATAACGCTGCTCGCGCCACGGATCGCCGTAGATGTGATAGCCGTTCTCTTCCCAGAATCCCGGCTGCTCCTCGTCCAGGAACGCGATGCGGCGAATCCACTTCGCGCTCTTCCAGAAATAAAGATGCGGTACCAGGAGACGCGCCGGGCCGCCATGCTCGGGATGCAGCGGCTCGCCCTCGTAGAGCGTCGCCACCATCGCCTTGCCGTCCACGAGATCCTCGGAGGGCACGTTCGTCGTGTAGCCGCCGTCGCAATGGATCAGCGTGAACGGTCCGGGCGGTTCGCTCAAGCCCGCCGCTTCCAGCAGCGTGTCGAAGGACACGCCGCGCCACGCGGTATCGAGCTTCGACCAAGTGGTGACGCAGTGGATATCGACCACGACATCCGTCTGCGGCAGCGCGTTGAACTCCGCCCAGGTCCACTCGGCGAGCGGGCTGTCCTCTTCGCCAAGCGCGAAGCGCCACGCGGACAGATCCGGCTCCGGCGTCGGGCCCGCCGACAGCACCGGGAAATCCGTCACCAAATGCTGGCCGGGCGGCACCCGCGAACTTTGATCGCTGCGCCCGCGGCCGCGAAAGCCGCGCGAGATCGGAGGTTCGGTCATGGTCGTTCGTCCAAAATCCGGCAGGGGTCAATGTCACCCGGCGTGCCGGCAAAGGCTATCATACCAAGCGGTGATTGACGCTGGCCCCGCGGGACTGCTCGCGCGTTTGACGACCCCGGGACCGCATGGTTGATGAGCCCCAGACCGAAGGCAAGCGCTACCCATGTCGAAGTTCGTCATTGAGTTCGGGACAGACGGAACGCCGCCGCCAGCGCAAGACGGCCGGCTCGATGCACCCGCCTATCACCGCAACGTGGAACCGATCTGGGACGCGATCGGCGGCTTTCTCGCGGATCGCACGGGCGACCTCCTGGAGATCGGCAGCGGCACCGGCCAGCACGCGGCAACATATGCGGCGCGCACCAAATTGAGGTGGTGGCCGAGCGACGTCTATGGTTCGCACCTCGCCAGCATCGCGGCCTGGCGCGCGCAGGCAGGCCTTAGAAACCTGCAACCGCCGCAATATCTCGACCTCACCGATCCGGATTGGACGTGGTCGCCGGGCGGCGCCCTCGACGCGATGCTCTGCATCAACGTCCTGCACATCGCGCCGTGGCGCGTGTCGGAGAACCTCGTCTCCGGCGCCGCGCGCTATCTCAAGCCCGATGGGCGGCTCTTCGTCTACGGCCCCTTCATGCGCAGTGGACGACATACAGCGCCGAGCAATGCCGCGTTCGACGCTTCCTTGCGCGCTGAGAACCCGGAATGGGGCGTGCGCGATGTCGCCGCGTTGGCAGGCCTTGCCCGCGCGGCCGGCCTCACCTTGTCCGAGCCGATTGCCCTGCCGGCAAACAATTTCGTGCTGGTCTTTGCCCGCCCCTAGGGCTGGGCCAATCACATCCGGCTACTCGCCTACCCAAACGTGCATCGGCGAGCCCGTTGCAGTGCGGAATGAATGGGTTATACGCGGACGTCAGACTGCGTATAATTCGCCATGCCGTCCATTCCGCACACCGCTCTACCCTCCGGCGCCAAGATCCCGACCTTCGGCCTGGGAACCTGGCGCATGGGCGAAGACGCACGCCGCCGCAAGGACGAGGTCGCCGCCCTCCGCCATGGCCTCGACCAAGGCATCACCCTCATCGATACCGCCGAAATGTACGGCGACGCGGAGAGCGTCGTCGGCGAGGCCATTCACGGCCGCCGCGAGGACCTGTTCATCGTCAGCAAGGTGCTGCCCGAGAATGCCAGCCGCAAAGGCACGGTGGCCGCGTGCGAGCGCAGCCTCAAGAAACTCAAGACCGATCGTATCGATCTCTATCTCCTGCACTGGCGCGGCGCGGTGCCGCTCGAAGAAACCATCGAGGCGTTCAACGCATTGGTCGAAGCCGGCAAGATCAGCGATTGGGGCGTCAGCAATTTCGACATCTCCGACATGGGCGAGATCTGGAAGACGCCGGCCGGCAACGGCGTCGCCAGCAATCAGGTGCTGTACAATCTCAGCCGTCGCGGCATCGAGTTCGACCTCATGCCGTGGTGCCGCAAGCACAAGATGCCTGTAATGGCCTATTCGCCGATCGAGCAGGGCCGCCTGCTCGGCAGCCCCGCCTTGCGCGAGATCGCGCGGCGGCACAATGCGACGCCGGCGCAGATCGCGCTCGCCTGGCTGATGCGGCACGACGACGTCATCGCCATCCCGAAAGCGGGCACCATCGCCCATGTCGACGAGAACCTCGCCTCTCTCGACGTCATTCTCACCAAGGACGACTTCGCCGCGCTCGACCGCGCCTTTCCACCACCCCAGCGCGCGCAACCCTTGGAAATGCTGTAAACGCAACGCCGCCACGAAATCCTCTCATCCGCCGCGCACAAGAACACTTTGAACAACGAAGGATCATCCATGTCCCGCCGCAACACGCCCCGCGTCTCCTTCATCGGCTTCGGCGAAGCGGGCCAGGCTGTCGCCTCCGGCCTGCGCGAGGCCGGCATCGAGCAGATCGCGGCCTGGGACATCCTGTTTCCGCATGCGGCGGGCGCGCAGCTGAAGGCGGCCGGCGAGACGTTCGGTGTCCGCCTCGCAACGTCCGCCGCCGACGCGGTGGCCGACGCCGACATGGTCATCGCGGCCGTCACCGCAGCATCGAGCCTCGACGCCGCGCAATCCGTCGCGCCGCATCTGACGGGCAATCCCTGGTATCTCGACATCAATTCGGTCTCGCCCGGCCGCAAGCAGGCGACCGCCGCCGCGCTCGCGGGCAAGGCGCGCTATGTCGACGTCGCGGTGATCGCGCCGATCCATCCGCTGCGGCACAAGACGCCCCTGCTGATCGCCGGCCCGCACGCCGAAGAGATCGCGCCGCTCCTGACCGAGATGGAGATGAAGCTGTCGATCGTGCCCGGCGACACGGGCCAGGCCGCGGCGATCAAGATGATCCGCAGCGTGATGATCAAGGGCATGGAAGCCCTGACGCTCGAATGCTTCCTCGCGGCGCAGCGCGCCGGCCTCCTCGAGGAGGTCACCGCCTCGCTGAAGAACAATTATCCGACGCTCGATTTCCAGAAGATCGCCAGCTACAACATCGAGCGCATGGCGAGCCACGGCGAACGCCGCGCCGCGGAGATGGAGGAGTCGTCCGTGACCTTGCGCGAACTCGGCCTTGAGCCGCTGATGGTCGACGCCACGGTCGCGCGCCAACGCGAGATGGGCGCCCTCGGCAAGGACGAGACGGTGCGCGCGACGCTCAACGACGACCGCGCGGTGATGCTCGAAGCCATCAGCGCCGTCGCCAAAAAGGCGAACTGATAACCCGCTAGATTGGTGCCCTGCTCACCGCAGCGCACCGCTCGCATCGCACGCTAGTCGACCGCGACAAACCCAGAGGCCTTCACGATACCGGCCCAGCGCTCGAGGTCCGTGCGCACCGTTTTGGTAAAGGCCTCGCCTGTCTCGAGCGCCGGATCGTTGCCGAACTTGGCGAGGCTCTCGGCGAACTCCTTGGACTTGGCGACGTCGTTGATGGCCGCGGCGAGCATGCGCACCGTCTGCGGCGGCGTCCGGGCGGGCGCAAAGAAGCCGAGCCATGGCTCGACCACCACATCGAAGCCCTGCTCGCGCATCGTCGGCACATTGGGCAGGAAGCGCGAACGCTCCGCGCCGGTGACGGCGAGGATGCGGATGCCGCCCGACTGCGCTTGCGCCATGGTCTCGCCGATCGGATTGATGCTGGCCGGCACATGGCCGCCGATGAGATCCTGCAGGGCCGGCGCGCCGCCACGATAATGCACCGGCGTCATCGCAAGGCCGGCGGCGTTCGCGAACATCACCCCGACGAAATGCGGCGTGCCGCCCGCGGCGGTCGTCGCGTATTGCGCACCTTTGGGATTGTCGCGGCACCACTTCACGAAGGACGCCAGCGTCGTGACGCTGTCCGGCACAGCCGGGCCGACCGCGTAGGACAGCATCGACTTCGCCCCGGCCGCCACCGGCACGAGATCGCGCATCGGATCGTAGCTCAGCGACCGGAAGCTGTGCGGATAAAGCGTGATGGGAAAGTCCGGGGTGAACAGCAGCGTGCTGCCATCGGCTTCGGCGGCCTTGACGTAGTCGACCGAGGCGCGCGCGGCGGCGCCGGGCCTGTTCTCGACGATGACCGAGGACGCAAACGGCACCTTCACACGCTCGGCCACCAGACGCGCAATGACGTCCGTGCCGCCGCCGGCGGGAAAGCCGACGACGATGCGGATCATGCGTTTAGCGTCTTGCGCGCGAACGGCGCCGCCGCCGAGCGACGCGGCTCCGGCAGCGGCCAAAAGATGCGTGAGCAGCCGACGACGGGTCTGCATCGTAACGTCTCCTCCTTGCGGCCCTTCCCGCTCATGGGCGGCGAGAGTTGAGCCCGAACCCTTCAATGGACGCGGCTCGGCGCGCCCGTCTCTTGATAGCCTGATGCGAATGCGGCCGCCTTGCAGGGCGGCCGCCGCATCGCGTGTGAAAGGCGCGAGCGCCGGAACGCTACTTCTTGCGCGGCGGCGTAACGATCAGCTCCGAGAGCTGCTCCTTGGTGAGCGGCTTGTCGAGGAACTTGAGCTTGACCGCATCGCGCACCGCGCCGTCGACATCGGCGAAGGTGTCGCTCTGGATCGTCTCGCGCGGCTGGAACTTGGCCATCGACTCCTTGAGGATCTCGACCGGCTGATTGATCTTCTTGGAGTACATCTCGACCGCCTTCGGGTCGGTGTACATCCAGTCGGCCGCCTCGCGATAAGCTTCCATGAAACGCAGGATCGCGTCGCGCTTGGTGTTCCAGGCGTTCAGATTGACGATCAGCACGCGCACCGTCTGACCGCGCAGCGACGGCACTTCGTTGCCGCGCGCCAGGATGCGGATCTTGCCTTCGTTCAACTCGCGCAGACCGAACGGCGGCGCCGCCCAGCCGATATCGACCTGACCGGACATCACGGCGGTCAGCGTGCCCGGAGGGCTGCCGGTCGCCACGGGCTTGGCCTTGGAGCCGAGCTCTTCGCCGAAGGCGACGACGATGTTGTGCGACGACGAGCCGTTGGTCGAATAGGCGATCGTGTTGTCCGCCGTCGTGTCTTTCAGCGACTTGATCTTGGAATCCGCCTTTACGTACCAATAAAGATCGCTGGTGCCGGTGAAGGCCGGCGCGAGAATGCGGATCGGCGCGCCTTTGGAGTAGGCGCGCATGACGCCGGCCGCGCCGGCACCGCCGCCGATGTCGGCCGAACCGGAGATCACCGCCTGGATCGTTTCACCGGCGCCGGCCGTGCCGACGACCTCGAGCGTCAGCCCGTGCTTCTTGAAGAAGCCGGCATCTTGGCCGAGCGTCGGCGGCTGGTTTTCCCAGTTGTTGATCTGGCCCATCGCCACTTTGAGCGTATCGTCAGCCGCGGCCGGCTGAGCGGCGAAGGCAAGCGGCAGCGCCGCGACAAAAGCAGCGGCCAGCGATGTGAGTTTCGTCATGCGTTTCCTCCGATGATTTTTCTTTTATGTGGTCTTTTGTCAGGCGCCCCACGAGCGGCGGCATTGAACACCCGCCGCCGCCGGTAGGGAAAGCTTAAATTAGCAGCGCGTCATCGCGGCGTTCTTCCGACGCCTTCGCGCGCGCCGCTGTGCGCGGCTTACGCCGGCGGCAGACCGCCGCCCGCGCGCTCGACGCGCATCGCCCAATATTCCCAGGCGCGTTCGAGGCCCGTGGTCGAGGTCGCGATCTTGCCCGAGATTTCGATTTCACCAGGTGAAAGTATGTCGACCTTGTCGCCGATGGTCATCGCCTGAACTTGATAAGCGGCGTTGCGGTCGGAGTAGACCGTGCGGAAAACACAATCGCCGACGCTCGTGCCGACGGCGGTCACGCCATGGCGGTTCATCAGAACCATCCAATGCTGGCCGAGCGCGCGGGCGAGCGAGGCGCCCTCCTCCGGCTTGACCACCAGCATGTTGGTATCGCCGAACTCGTCCTTCTGGTCCCAGAACGGCGGCTTCATGCCGCCGACGGCGCCGAGGTGGAACACCGGCATGTAATCGGTGCGGGTGGAGAGCAGCGGCATGAAAGCCGGCGAGTGGTGATGGCATACCGACATGACGTCGGGCCGGGCCTTGTAGATCTCGCCGTGAATCACGCGCTCGGAATATTGCGACACGGACGGCGTCTGGATCGGCTTGGAGTCGAGATCGTACTCGATAAGGTCTTCCGGGCTCACCAGCTGCGGCGCACGCGAACGCGACAGAAAATAACGGTTCGGATTGTCGGGGTGCCGCATGCTGACATGGCCGAAGGCGTCGAGAACGCCCTCGTTGGCGACGATGCGGTTCGCGAGCGCAAGTTCACGCAGGGCTTTGGCGAGCGACGGGGCCACGGGGCGTTCCTCTTCCTGGTAAAATGACAGTATACGGCAGAACCCGAACGACCATTAGAGCCGCCGGCAAACCCGTTCAAGCCCTGAGCCGCTTTGTTCTCGCAACTCGGCGACGATGCCGCGGCGCATTTTATGCAGAACGATTGCAGGAAACGGCCGCAACGTGTCCGGCGCTTTGTTTGCATTGCGGCATAAGTGCCGGTTTGAACCTCCGCGCACGGCCGGTTCTGTCCCACATCACAGGACACGCCTGACAACGGCGCGCGCCCTGCATGCTTGACAGAAGCGCGGCATTGGAGAGGCTTCGTGTCGCCATGACCGCGCCCGCACAAATCGTTGTCGACAACGTCAACCACATGTACCGGCCGCCGGTCGGGCGCGAGGTGTTGGCGCTCGACCAGATTTCGCTCTCCGTCGCCAACCGTGAATTTCTCGCACTGCTCGGCCCGTCCGGTTGCGGCAAGTCCACGCTGCTTTATCTCATCGGCGGCTTCCTGCCGGTGGAGACCGGCAGCATCAGCGTCGACGGCAAGAAGGTCACCGCGCCCGGGCCCGATCGCGGCATCGTCTTCCAGCACTTCGCGCTGTTCCCATGGAAGACCGTACGCGGCAACATCCTCTATGGGCTCGAACGCCAAGGCATGCCGAAGGCCGAGCGCGAGGCGCGCGCGCAGCAGTATATCGACCTCGTCGGCCTGTCGGGCTTCGAGGACAGCTACCCTTCGCAATTATCCGGCGGCATGAAGCAGCGCGCGGCGATCGCGCGCACGCTCGCCTTCGATCCAAAGATCCTGCTGATGGACGAGCCGTTCGGCGCGCTCGATGCGCAGACGCGCGGGCTGATGCAGCGCGAATTGCTGTCGATCTGGCAGCGCACGCCCAAGACCGTGATCTTCGTTACGCACGACGTGCAGGAGGCGGTCTATCTCGCCGACCGCGTCGCCGTGATGTCGGCGCGGCCCGGCCGCATCAAGACGATCGTCGACACCAAGTTCGACAAGAACGATCCCGACATCTTCAAGAACAAGTTCTTCATCGACAAGGTCGACGAGCTCTGGAACCTGGTGAAGGAAGAAGCCGCCAAGGCGCAGGGCGTGAAGCGATGAGGGCTTCTCGCCCACATGAAGCGCAGCGTCCCTGCTCCCCTCCCCCCGCGCAGCGGTGGGGAGGCGTCGGGGGTGGGGGGCGCTTTACGTCGTACCCAAAGGCGCCCCACCCCGGCGAGCGTCGCTCGCCGACCCTCCCCACCGCTCGCAAGAGCTTGCGGGGGGAGGGAAAGAGACCATGAACGCCCTCATCCGCTACAGCCCGCTCCTCATCCTGGCGGTGGCGTGGGAGGCATCGTCGCGGCTCGGGCTCGTGTCGCCGCTGGCATTGCCGCCGTTGTCGGACGTCGTCACCGCCTGGATCGACATGATCAAGGACGGCGAACTCGTGACCAACGGCCTCACCTCGATGTACCGCGCCTTCGCGGGCCTCTCGCTCGCCATCGTGATCGGCGGCGTGCTCGGCATCGCCATGGCCTGGTTCAAGCCGGTCAACGTGCTGCTCTCGCCGATCGTGGAGATCTTCTACCCGCTACCGAAATCGGCGCTGATCCCGGTCACCGTGATCTGGCTCGGCTTCGGCGACGGCTCGAAGATCCTGCTGATCTTTCTCGGCTGCATGCTGCCGGTCACCATCGGCGCCTTCAACGGCGCGCGCTCCAGCGAGCGCCATCTCGTCTGGTCCGCGCGCAGCATGGGCGCGAGCCGCCTGCGCATGTTGTGGGACGTCGTCGTGCCGAGCGCGATGCCCGAACTGCTCAACGGCATCCGCACCGCGCTGGCGCTGTCGTTCATCCTCCTGGTGTCGTCCGAACTGATCGTGGCGCGCAAAGGCTTCGGCTATTTGATCGGCTCGCTGGGGGCCAACGGCACCTACGACGCCATGTACGCGGTCGTGTTCACGGTGGCGTTCCTCGGCTTTGCCGCCGACCGCATTTATCTCCTGATCACCAAGCGGGCTCTGGCATGGCGCGCATGAACGGCACGGCGGCCGCCGAAACACCGAACGGCCTTCCGGAGAAGGCAGCGCGCGTCGCGTATCGCCTCGCTTGGGGATTTGCCCGCGTGTTCTCCGTGCTGCTGCTGCTCGGCGCCTGGGAATGGCTGGCCGCGAGCGGCACCTTCACGCCGTTCCAGCTTCCGGCCTTGAGCAAGGTACTGGTGCGCATCTGGGCGGACATCACCACCGGCGACTTCTTCATCAACACAGGCCTCACTTTGTACCGCGCGCTCGCCGGCTTCCTGATCGCCGCCGTCGGCGGCGTCATCATCGGCATGGCGATGTCGCGCCTGCGCATCGCCCGCTGGTTCTTCGATCCGATCATCTCGGTCGGCTTTCCGATGCCGAAGATCGCCTTCCTGCCGGTGATCATCCTGTGGCTCGGCGTCTACGACGTGTCGAAGATCAGCATGATCGTGTTCGACGCCATCTTTCCCGTCGTCGCCGCCACCGTGATCGCGATCCAGGGCGTCGAGCGCGAACTGCTCTGGTCGGCGCGCAACATGGGTGCCAAGGAGCGCGAGGTGCTCTGGCAGGTGGTGCTGCCGGCCGCCCTGCCGCAGATCATGACCGGGCTGCAGGTCGCGCTGCCGCTTTCGCTCATCGTCGCCGTCGTCACCGAAATGCTGATGGGCGGTTATGGACTGGGCGGCGCCATGATGACCGCGTCGCGCTTTGCCAACTCGGTCGGCGTGTTCGCCGGCATCGTCGAGATCGCGGTGGTCGGCTACGTCATGGTCAAAGGCATGGCGATCTTGCGCCGGCGATTGCTGATCTGGCACCCGGAAGCGCACGAGCCCTCGACGGCGTGAAACGCGCGAGCGCGGACATCTGTACCGAATGGCGGGCGCGGTTTTCCCGCGCCGCTTGCAAAAGCCGAACGGACCCCGGACAATCTTGCGATGGTTGTGACGCAGCCTGCCGGACGTAAAGCGCAGGCGCGCCGAATGTCTGGGAGGACGCCATGCGATTTCTGAAATCCGCCTTGCTTGCTCTTTGCGCGGCCGGCCTGATGACCGCGCCCGCACGCGCCGCCGAGCCGGTGAAGATCCGCCTGTCGTGGGTGGTGCCCATTTCGAACTGGGCCTCCATGATCGAGCAGAAGAAGGATCTCGCCACCCATCTCGGCAAGTCCTACACGCTGGAGATCATCCGCTTCGCCGGCACGCCGCCGATGATCACCGCGCTCGCCAACAACGAGCTCGAGGTCGCGAACCTCGCTTATCCGACCCTGCCGCTCGCCATCCAGAACGCCGGCATGGACGACCTGCGCGTCATCTCCGACGAGTTCCAGGACGGCAACCAGGGCTATTACAGCAACGAATACATGGTCGCGAAGGACGGCCCGATCAAAAGCGTCGCCGACCTCAAGGGCAAGGTTCTGGCGACCAACGTGACCGGCAGTGCCGTCGACGTCGCGATGCGCGCCATGCTGCGCAAGTCCAATCTCGAGGACAAGCGCGACTACACCATCATCGAGGCGCCGTTCCCGACCATGGGCGCGATGCTGGCGCAGAAGAAGGCCGACCTCATCACCGCCGTGCTGCCCTTCTCGCTCAATCCCGACCTGCGCAAGTTGACCACCACGCTCTTCAACACGCGCGACGCCGTGGGCGTGACGCAGTTCTCGATGTGGGTGGCGCGCAAGGGCTTCATCGACAAGAACCGCGCCGCCATGGTCGACTTCATGGAAGACTCGCTGCGCATCGTGCGCTGGTATCTCGACCCGGCGAACCATAAAGAGGTGATGGAGATCTGCGCCAAGATCACCAAGCAGCCGGCCGAGCGCTTCGACTGGGTCTTCACCACGAAGGACAATTACCGCGATCCCAACATGCTGCCGGATCTGGCGACGCTGCAGCGCAACGTCGACACCGTGCGCGACCTCGGCTTCATCAAGGACCGGGTCGATATCGCCTCGCACGCCGACTTGAGCCTCGTGCAAGAGGCCGCCAAACGGCTGAAGTAGTCTGGCCTCACGCTTCGCGGCGGCGTGCGCGTGCACGCTGCCGCAAGCCCTCGGCCTCGATGCCCGCGCCTGCCCCGCCTGGCGTGAGAGCGGGCCTGTCAAAAACACCCGTCGATACGCGGAAAATGCGTCGGCTTGCGCTCATCGCGTCAAACCGCCGGCGCGTCCAGCCGCCTGCCCGATCTACAATATCTAGCGCTTACGACCGCGCGACGCGGCGGAGAAAGCCTATGGGTTGGGCCCGCTTACCCCCGCTAGAACATGGTTAATTTTCACTTTACAAACATGGTTAATAAAGAAAAAATGAGGCAGTACTTTTAGTTATATGGTTAACGGGGCATCATCATGAAGAACTTGTGCAAGGCGTACTTCGGCGCCCTGCTGGCCATCGGCCTGGCGGGCATGATCCTCCCTGACGTCGCGGTGGCGCAGGATCGCTACGACCCGGTCTGTAATTGCCGCCGTCCGGACCAGCAGTTCAACACACGCAAGGTCGTGCGCACCGCGCCGGTCGTCAACACCCGCACGCGCTATGTCGACCACACCAAGGTGGTCAACCGCACCAAGCTCATCCAGGAAAACCGGCTGGTGGTCCACGTCCGTCCGGTGATCAACCGCACGGTCGTCGTGCACCGCCAGAACACCGTCGTGCGCAACATCGTGCTGCGCAAGGTGAACACGATCAACCGCGTCGAGGCGGTGCATCGCAACGAGACCGTCAACCGCTACGTCGCGGGCACGACGCGCGTGCTGAACCAGACACGCATGGTTCGCGGCGTGAACTGCAATTGCGGACCCGAAAGCGGCCGCCGTTACAGCGGCGAAGTGGTGTCCTACCGCTACTAGGTTCGCGCTTTCGCCTCGGCAACCAAAAGGACCGCCCCACTCTGCCGGTGGGGCGGCCCTTTGTCGTTGCAGACACGCGTGACGCACCACAATTACAGCCGGTCATTCCGGGGCGCTCGCATACGCGAGCGAACCCGGACTCCAGCGACACCGGCTCAATCTGATTTACTGGATTCTGGATCGCCGCTGCGCGGCGTCCGGAATGACGCTCATCAGCCCTACACCTCCGCCCATTGGCGGAGCAGGTTGTGATAGACGGCCGTCAGTTCGACCACGCTTGGATGCTGCGGGTGATCGCGCGTCAGCTTGATGATCGCGAGATCCATGTCGAACAAGAGCGAGCGCTTGCTCTCGTCGCGGATCATGCTCTGCGTCCAGAAGAACGAGGCGATGCGCGAGCCGCGCGTGATCGGCGTGACGTGATGCAGCGATGTGGCCGGATAGACGATCATGTCGCCGGCCGGCAGCTTCACCGCATGGGCGCCGTAGGTGTCCTCGACGACGAGTTCGCCGCCGTCATATTCGTCCGGTTCCGAAATGAACAATGTCGACGACACGTCGGTGCGCAGCCGCGCGCCAGCGACCGAGCGGATCGCGTTGTCGACATGCGAGCCGAAGGTCATGCCCGCGTCGTAGCGATTGAACATCGGCGGGTAGACCTGCTTGGGCAGCACGGCCGACATGAACAGGTTGCTGCGCGACAGCGCGGCAAGAACCATGTCGCCGAGCTCGCGCGCTTCCGGCGATCCTTCGCGAAGCTGCAGATTGTTCTTCACCTGCACGGATTGATGCCCGGCTGTGCCGCGGCCGTCGACCCAGCCGGCCTTCTCCATGACGGCGCGGCAGCGCGCCACCTGGTCGGCGTTCAGCACATTGGGGATATGGACCATCATGTCAGCACCTCGACGCTACGTTCAACCGCCCCCTTTAGCCTAAAGCAAGCGCCCCCGCCTCTCCTACTCAACGGAGAAGCGAGGGCGGTAACTGCTGGAGGTTCGTCGCAGCAGTCTGTTCACCAACGCGTTTCTTGAACGCGGATCGCTACCACTGATAGCGACCGGTCAAGGACACGTAGCGGCCAACACCCGGCACGACCCAACCGGCACCGGCGAGCGACTCATAGTTCGTCGTGTTGGCGAGATTGTAGACGTTGAGCTGCAGCGTGAAGTTCTTGGTCACCTGGTAGCTCGTCATCGCGTCGAACCGCCAGTACGCCGGAGCCATGAATGTATTGGCCACCGAGGTATAGCGGTCGCCCACATAGAAGGCGCCGCCGCCAACGGTCCATTTGTCGGTGACATCGTAGGTCGTGTAGATAGAGCCCGAATTCGTCGGCGTATTGGCCAACCGATGCCCAATGTTGGCCGTCGTGATCGAATCGACGACCTCGCTGTCGAGGTAGGTGTAGCCGGCCATCACATTCCATTCGCGCGTGATGCGGCCTACGACGCCGACTTCGAAGCCTTGCACCCTGGTCGTCCCGACGGCGACATAATTCGGCAGCGCGTTCGTGCCCAGGTTTTCGTAGGCATTCTTCTGCGTGGTGCGAAAGAGCGCACCCGTCAGGCTCAAACGCTGCTGCAAGACATCGACCTTCACGCCGACTTCGTCGGTGGTATTTTGAACGGGATCGAGTGACTGCTGACCATTCGTGATGGTGACGAACTCCGCCGGAGGGTTGGCGGATGTGCCGCGCATATAATAGATGCTGGAGTTCTCGGTCGGGTGAAACACGGCGCCCACCCGGTAGCTGAGAAACTCGCTGTTGCTGTTCAGCGTCGTAGGCGCGGCAGTCGCAATGTTTGTCCCGGTTTGGAGCGACCAGGTATCCTGGCTGGACCGGAACCAATCGTAGCGAAGACCACCGAGAATCTCGAAGTACTTGCCGATCTTGATCTGATCAGCCGCATAGATGCCCGTTGTCGTCGCTTCCGTCGACGTCAAAGCCGTCGTCGGCGCCAGCACGCCTGGATTGGCGGGATACGGGCTTGGGCTGCCGAGATTCACGCGGCTGTCGCCGGTGATGTTGGTGCGATAGTGGTCACGCTGCTCGCGACTCAATTCCATACCCGCGGCAACCGTATGCCCCAGAAAGCCGGTATTGAACTTCGCCACCAGATCAGTCTGGTTCGTGAGCTGCTTATTGATGGTGTTGTTCTGGAAGTGGTTGGTATTCGCCACCCAGTAGTTGTTCAAGTTGGCGCCCTGAGGCGGATAGCCGGCGACACCACCGACCGGCGCGTTGAAGATATTGGTCGCCGAGAACTGCACGCCCCGCACGCGCGTATCGCGATTGACGTCCGTATAGCGGGTGACGTTGGTCAATTTAATGTCGTTCGTGAACTCATGCTCGAGCTTGAGCGTCCCGATGTTGACATTGACCTTCTCGTAATCGGCCAGCGGACCGCCGAGGACTTGATAGAAGGTATTGCGCGGCACGGGCATGGGTCCGCCGACGGTGCTGCCGAAATAAGACCCGGGAAGCATGGGAATGCCATAGTCCGGGATGTTGTTGTCGTGCTGGTAGAGATACGACAGCGTCGCCTTCGTCGATTCGCCGAGCTTGACCGCGACAGACGGCGCCACGCCCTGCCGCTTGGTCTCGGTCCCGTCACGTCCGGCAACACCGGTCTTCGTACCGAGGACGACGAGGCGCGTAGCGACGTTTTCGTTCCAGACCTTGTTGAAGTCGGCGGTCACGCGGGCGCCGGGGGCGTTGCTGGCCATGCCTTCGATGTCGACGCGATCACGCTCCCCCGGGAGCTTCGACGTGACGTTCACGACGCCGCCGGTGGAACCGCGGCCGAACAGGAACGACGACGGCCCTTTCAGCACTTCGACTTGCTGGATGCTGAAGACGTCTCGGGTGTACCAACCCGGGTCGCGCACGCCATCGCGGTAGAAGTCGTTGCGCGCGGTGTAGCCGCGAATATTGATGTTGTCGCCCTGTGTGCCGCCTTCGCCGGCATTGAAGGTGATGCCCGGCACATTGCGCAGCGTCTCTACCACCGACGTCGCGCCCTGATCCTGGATTAGCTTCTCTGTGATGACGTTGATGGTCTGCGGGGTGTCCCTGATGGCGGTCGGCAAACGGACGAGGCTCGACTGCGTCGCCTGGTAGCCGCCGGCTTGTTCGCCGCTGACATCAATTGTCGGTAATTGAAGGCTCTCCTGAGCGGTGGCCGCGGAAGCAGCCATCAGCGATGCGATGCTAACGGCGGTCCGCAATACCGTGCGGCTCGAAATGTAACCGCCGCGTTCACCAACGTTAGACCGGATGAGCTCTGGAATAGATTGACCCTGGTCGGTCGTTACATGACGAATACTTGTAGTCTCAGAGCTCATATTCACGGCCCCCACTTGATTTCTATACTTTAGAACCGTAATAATCACCGTGATTATTCGGTTTTATTTGGAACCATGGCTGGTATTCGCCGTCAAGAATTAGTTTCTATAGTCCAAATATATGGAATTAGAATAGTTCTAAACTAACAACTATTGATTTGAATACTTATAATCTGCAGCCAAAACGTGGATTTCTATTTGCAGCCTGCGGGGCGCTCGCTATAGGTCCGTCGTCGATCGACGAAGGGGCATTCCATGGCGGAATCACGCACGGCGAAGCTTCGCCGGCTCTGGCTGAACGTTCATTTGTGGCTGGGCGTCGGACTGGCGCTGCTGCTGATTCCGGTATCCATTTCCGGCGGACTTCTCGTCTATCACGACGAAGTCGACGCGCTCCTCAACCCCAAGCGCTATGCAGTGACCGGCACCGAAGTCACGCAGCCGGCCTCCGTCTATCTGGCGCGCGCCGCCGAAGCCGTGGCGGGAGAACCCGGCGGATTCGTCACGACGGGCCTGCGTTATCCCGAGGAGCCGGGCGCCCCCGTGCGCGTGATGGCGCGTCCGCAGCAGCGGAGCGATGGTCCGCCGCGCTTCTACACGGTGTTTCTGGATCCGCCGACCGGGCAGGTCCTCGACGTCATGGACTTCCGCGCCTCCTTCGTCGGGTTCATGCATGTGTTTCATGGAAATCTGATGCTCGCGCAGTACAGCGGCCGACAGATCGTTGGCTGGGTGGGCGTCGCCATGCTGCTTCTGTCGCTCACGGGCATCTGGCTGTGGTGGCCGCGCAACGGCCGATTCCTCATCGGCCTGCGCTGGACGCGCTCGCCCCGCTTCACCTTCAACCTGCACAACATGCTGGGTTTCTGGATTTCGATCCCGCTCGCCGTGGTGTCGCTGACGGGCATCTATCTCTCGTTCCCGCAGACCGCGCGCAGCATGATGTCCTCGATCGCCACCATGAGCCCTCCCGGCGGCCGTCCGGGCCTCGGCGACGTCGTGGCAAACACCAACCTGACCCCCGAGCGCGCGCTCGAGATCGCGCAGCAGAGCGTGCCGAACGCCACGCCGGTCGCGGTTTTCCTGCCGACCGCCGCCGGCGGCCGCGGCCCGCAGGCCGGCGCCGTCCAGCCGCAACAGCGCGCCGCTGAGCCTGCTGAACGGCCGCAAGGCGCGGCAGCGCCCCAGGGCGAGCGGCCGCGTCAGGAAGGCGGCCGGGGCCCCGCCCCCTCCTGGCGCATCCAGCTCGCGCGCTCGGAGACCGAAACCGTCACCGTGATGGTGGACGACCGCAGCGGTTCGGCGACAATGGCGCCCGAACGCCAGAGCGGTGACCGCGCCGCCTCATGGATCCGCTGGATTCACGAAGGCAGCCACACGGGGCAGGTCTGGAAGTTCATCGTGCTGCTGACGGGCGTCTTCCCGCCTATTTTCGCCGTGACCGGCGTGATCATGTGGCTGCGGCGCCGGAGCAATCGCCGGGCGCTCGAAGCCAAGCGCGGCGTGCAGTTGAGCCCCGCCGAGTAACGGCGGCGCACCATAATGTTGCGTTGGTGCATTATGGATGGGACTTGGAATGAAGGACGGGATTAAAATGGCTCGCTTGCTTCGTGCTCCGCTGACTGCGGGTGTTGTCGCCCTCGGTCTTTTCCTGCCCGCAATGGCCTTGGCCCAAACGCCAAGCCAGGCGCCGGGCCAAGCGCAAAATCAGCCGCAGGCGCCATCCGTTCAGCCCATCCAGCAGACGGCGCCGGCCGTCGCCGCGCCGGCAGCGCCGCAGACTGTTTCGCCGCCGGTGGTTTCGCCGGCTGCGCCGCCTGAGACCCCGGCCAGCGCCGCGCCAGCCGCCAGTGAAGCTTCGCCCGCTCCGCAGCCGACGCTATCCGCACCGGCCCCGGCGAGCGGCGCCGATTCGCTGCATCTGCCGCGCGACCTGTCGCCGCTCGGCATGTTCATGGCCGCCGACATCGTCGTGAAGGGCGTGATGCTCGGCCTCGTCCTCGCCTCCGTCCTGAGCTGGACGATCTGGTTCGCCAAGGCGATCGAGCTGATGGCCGCGCGCAAGCGCATGGCCCGCGCCATTAAGATTCTCAATCAGGCGCGGACCTGGAGCGAAGTCACGCAGCAACTGCAGGGCCGCCGCGACGCGGCCGGCGCCCTGGTCGACGCGACCAGCGCCGAGCTGGCGATGTCCGCCGACAGCCTCTCGCCCGACGGCGTGAAGGAACGCGTTGCCTCGCGCCTCGAACGCCTCGAAGCAGCCGCGAGCCGCGCCATGATCCGCGGCACCGGCGTGCTCGGCACCATCGGCGCCACCGCGCCCTTCGTCGGCCTGTTCGGCACCGTGTGGGGCATCATGAACAGCTTCATCGGCATCTCGAAGGCGCAGACCACCAACCTCGCCGTCGTTGCGCCCGGCATCGCCGAGGCGCTGCTCGCCACCGCGCTCGGCCTCGTCGCGGCCATTCCGGCCGTGGTGATGTACAACATGTTCTCGCGCTGGACTTCGGGCTATCGCGCGCAGCACGCCGATGCCGCCGCCGCGATCCTGCGCATCGTCAGCCGCGATCTCGACCGCGGCGCCTTTGCCCGCTCGAGCCGCCGCCCCCTCGCCGCAGAGTAAAGCCACCGGATAGAACACCATGTCGGTACGTCTCGATCACGGCAGCGACGAACTCGGGGAGGTTCACGAGATCAACGTGACGCCGTTCATCGACGTCATGCTGGTGCTGCTGATCATCTTCATGATCGCCGCGCCGCTGGCCACGGTGGACGTCGCTGTCGACCTGCCATCAGCCAACGCCGAACGCACGCAGCGCCCGGACAAGCCGGTCTTCCTGACCCTCAAGTCCGACCTGACCGTCGCGCTCGAGAACAGCCCGATCGCGCGCACCGCAATCGGCGCGGCGCTCGACGGCGCCACCAACAGCGACAAGCAGCAGCGCATCTTCCTGCGCGCCGACAAGACCGTGCCCTACGGCGAACTGATGGCGCTGATGAACGACCTGCGCGGCGCCGGCTATCTGCACGTGGCGCTGGTCGGCCTCGAGGGTGGAGACAAGCCCGCGCCATGAGCGACGCGTCCTTTTCCTCCTGGTTCCGCCATTCCGGTGCGCTGCGCTGGGGCGCATGCTTTGCGCTGGCGCTTGGATTCCATGGCGCGGGCGCTGCGGCGCTGATCGCGCGCATGCACGACGACAACGCGCTGATGCCCAATTCGCCGGCGATCATGATCGACCTTGCGCCGATGGCGGTCGCGCCGACCACGACGCCCAGCGACGCGCCGCCGGATCAGGTCGAAAGCAAGGAAATGATCGAGCCCGATCCGCAGCCGGAAAAGCCGATCGAAGAGACCAAGGTCGAGCCCGAACCCGAACCGGAGAAGCCGCCGGAGAAGATCGAGCAGCCGCCGGACAACAGCCCGAAGCCGGAGCTGGCGGTGATGCCGCCGCCGAAGCCGGAAAAGCCGAAAGAACACAAGAAGCCCAAGCAGAAGATGGCGAGCGTCGCCCGCACGCCCTCGAGCGCGGATAACCACGCCGAACGCGCCGCCGCGCCCTCGCCTGGCGCCAACGGCAATCCGAACGCCGTGCCGAGCTGGATGTCGCAGCTGTTCTCGCACCTCGAGCGCTACAAGCGCTATCCGAGCGACGCGCGTGGCGACAGCGGCATCGTGCAGGTCGCCTTCTCGATCGACCGTGGCGGCAGCGTTCACGGCGCGCGCGTTTTGCGCTCGTCCGGCTCGAGCGCGCTCGACCAGGCGGCCTTGGCGATGCTTTCGCGGGCCTCGCCTCTGCCGCCGCCGCCACCGGAGAAGCCCGGCGCGAGCATCTCCATCAGCGTGCCGATCCGCTACAAGCCCAACTAAACGCAGGCTTTTGACATCGCGGGCCTCGACGCTCTCCAGCGTCGGGGCCCCGATCTTATTAACCCTAAAACAATGTGAATCGGAACTTTACGGGCGGTCCCCTTGCCCGCACTTCATTCGCTTGGAAACAATGCCTTCAAGAGACGGTCCTGGGGCCTCGCTTACGCCGACGCCTCACGCGGCCGAAGAAACGGGGCGGCCAAGATGAGGGGGTCTCGTCCGGCCAAGCGGACGGGGCAAGTCACATGAAGCGATCAATTGCGCTGTTGATCACAAGCGTCTTCCTCGCCGGCGCGATCATGCCGGCGAACGCGACCGGCAATCGTCAGAACGATCGGTTCGCCAACATCGAACCGCTCGAAACCCTGACACGCAGCCGATCCGACGCCGCCGAAGCCGCCGCGCAAGTGCCGGGCGCCGCCATGGTGCTGCTCGAAGCGCTGCGCTGGCGCGGCCGCACCGCCAAGCAGCTCGGCCTGCCCACGCAGCTCTGGTGCGCCGACTTCATGAACTTCGTGTTCAAGAAGGCCGGCGCCAAAGGCACGTCATCGCGCGCGGCGCGCTCCTTCCTGCAGTTCGGCAAGAAGCTCGACAGCCCGCGCGTCGGCGCCATCGCCATCATGTGGCGCAAGGGTCCGAACAACGGCCATGTCGGCGTCGTGCGCGGCACCGACGGACAGGGCAATCCGATCGTGGTGTCCGGCAATCACGGACCGACCGTCACGCAATCGGTCTATCCCAAGCACAAGGTGCTCGCTTACGTGATGCCGCCCGATTACGTGCTCGAAGACATGGCCGCGGCCGCGCGCGCCGCCGCCCTCGCCAAGCAATAATTCGGCTAAGCCGACGCCATGGAAAAGCGCCCTCCGCGGGCGCTTTTTTGTTGGGCGCAGCGCGCGGTCACAGCTTTCCTAACAAGCGTGCTTAACGTGAGCGGTGGCGGGTTAATGTTAACTCCTTCGACTTCTCGACGCAGTTGATGCGAAATGCACACATACCGCCACGTTCGCCATTGATCGGGCATCGCACACGCGGCGCCGCAAGATCGCAAGCTGGCGCGACGAGGCGGCATGACCTGGGAAGTGCGGCACTACGTTGTCGGACTGACCGCTGCGACGCTCATAACGCTCGCAGACACGCCGGTATTTGCGCTCACGCGCGAGCAGATCAAAACCTGCGAAAGCAAGGACGAGGTCGCCGCAGATCAGCGCATCGCCACCTGCACCGCCGTCATCGACTTCAAGTCGACGACGAAGCCGAAGAAAACGGACGCCTATGTCAATCGCGGCCGCGCCTATCGCGCCAAAGGCGACAGCGAGACCGCGATCCGCGATTTCGCCGAGGCGCTCAAGCTAGACAGCAAGAACGGCGAAGCCTATTTCAACCGTGGCATGGCCTATCGCGACCGCGGCGATTCCGACCGCGCGCTTCAGGATCTCGAAGCCGCCGTGCGCTACGAGAAGCGCAATTACACGATCTTCGAGACGCTGAGCCACATCTATTACGGCCGCCGCGATTACGAACGCACCATCGATGTGCTGTCGCAGGCGATCAAGCTCAATCAGAACTCGGCTCTCGCCTTCTATAATCGCGGCATGGCGTTCCGCGCCAAAGGCGAGCCGGACCGCGCCATTCCCGATTACGACCGGGCGATCAAGCTCAACCCGAGCGACTCTGTCGCCCTGCATGCGCGCGGCCTCGCCTACCGCGACATCCGCGACTACGAGCGCGCGATCCAGGACCTCGACCAGGCCATCAAGCTCAAACCGGACTTCATCCTGGCCCTCAATGACCGCGGCATCGCCTATGCGGCAAAGGGCATGTCCGACCGCGCCATCCAGGACTTCGACCAGGCGATCCTGCTCGACCCGCGCGACGCGCTCGCCTACAACAACCGCGGCCGCGCCTATCGCGATCGTGGCGAGACGGCGCGCGCCATCAAGGATTTCGACCAGGCGATCCTGCTCAATCCGAGCTACGTGCTCGCCTATTACAATCGCGGCAATGCCTATTCCGACAAGCGCCAGTACGACCGCGCCATCGCCAATTACGACCAGGCGATTCGCCTCGACGACCAGTATGCGCTGGCCTACTACGACCGCGGCGTCGCCTATTTCGAGAAGCGCGATTACGACAAGGCGCTTCGCGACCTCTCGCAAGCCATCAAGCTCGATCCGAAGGATGCGCTGTCCTGGTACAATCGCGGCGTGACCCATGCCGCGCGCGGCGAAGCCGACCGCGCCATTGCCGACTTCGACCACTCGATCAAGATCGACGGCAAGAACGCCGTCGTCTATTTCAACCGGGGCCTTGCCCTGCGCAGCAAGGGCCAGGACGAGCGCGCCATCGCCGATTTCACGCAGGCGCTGCGCCTCGATCCGAAACATGCGCTGGCCGCCTACAACCGCGGTCTTGCCTACCGCGCGGCCGGCGACCTCGAGCGCGGCCTTGCCGATTTCGAACAGTCCATCAAGGCCGACAGCAACAACGCCAATGCCTGGTTCGAATACGGTTCGACCTTGGCCGACAAGCGCGACCACGACCGCGCCATCGCCGGGCTCAACCAGGCGATCAACATCAAGCCGGACTATACGGCGGCGTTCGACGCGCGCGGCCGCGTCTACGAGGCCAAGGGCGACATCGACCGCGCCATCGCCGACTACGACCAGGCGCTGCGCATCGACCCGCAGTTCACGCCGGCGCTGAGCAACCGCGGCGACGCGTTCATGAAGAAGCGCGACTTCGACCGGGCCATCGCCGATTTCGAACGCGCGATCACAATCAACCCGGCTTATGCCGCGGCCTACTACAACCGCGGCCTCGCCTACAAGGAAAAGAGCGACTGCACCCGCGCGATCGCCGACTTCTCCCAGACCGTCAAGCTCGATCCGAAGAACGCCAATGCCTTCAACGCGCGCGGCACCTGCTATCTCGCGGTCGGCGACGACGCGCACGGCTTCGAGGATCTCGATGCGGCGATCAAGCTCAACCCCAACCTCGCCTCCGCCTATTTCACGCGCGGCATGGCGCGCTACGAGCGCCGCGACTACGACCGCGCCATTGCCGACCTCAGCCAGGCGATGCGGCTCGACCCGCGCGACGTGATGGCCGCGAACGGCCGCGCCCTCGCCCACCGCGAGCGCCGCGACTACGACCGCGCCATCGCCGACTTCGACCAGGCGCTGAAGCTCGATCCCAAGTTCACCGCCGGCTATGTCGAGCGCGGCAACGCCTATCAGCAGAAGGGCGACTACGACCGCGCCATCCAGAACTACGACCAGGCGATCAAGCTCGATCCCAAATACGCCGCCGCCTTCACCGAGCGCGGCAACACGCATGCGCTGCGCGGCAAGGTCGACCGTGCGCTCCAGGACTACGAGCAGGCGATCAAGTTCAACCCGAACTATGCCGGCGTCTTCAACAGCCGTGCGCTCCTTTATCAGCGCAAGGGCGACCTCGCCCGCGCCGTCGCCGATCTCGACCAGGCGATCCGGCTCGATCCGGAATTCGCCGCCGCGCTCAACAACCGCGGCGCCATCAATCAGCAGCGCGGCGAAAACGACCGCGCCATCGCCGACTACGACGGCGCGCTCAAGGCCAATCCGCATTACGACGTCGCGCTGAACAGCCGCGGCCTCGCCTACAAGGCCAAGGGCCAGCTCGACCGCGCGCTGCGCGATTTCGATGCCGCCATCGCCATCAACTCGGGCTACACGCTGGCGCTGTTCAACCGGGGCGAAACGCTCGGCCTGCTCGGCCAGCATGAGCTCGCGATCAAGGACCTCGACCAGGTGCTCAAGCTCAACCCGGCGAACGCGCAGGCGTTCAACGCGCGCGGGCTGGCCTACGGCAACATCCGTGATTACGACCGCGCCATCGCCGATTTCACCCAGGCGATCCGGCTCGATGCGCAGCTCGCCGCCGCCTACAACAACCGCGGCCTCGCCTATCGCGCCAAGGACGACGGCGAACGCGCCATTGCCGATTTCAGCGCGGCCGTGCGCCTCGACCCGAACTTCGCGCTGGCTTTGTCCAACCGCGGCAACGCCTATGTCGACAAGCGCGACTACGAACGGGCCATCGCAGACCTCAATCAGGCGATCAAGATCAACCCCACGCATGTGCGCGGCTATTACGACCGCGCCATCGCCTACGGCGCCAAGGGCGATTCCGACCGCGCCATCGCCGATTTCGACTACGCGCTCAAGCTCGAGCCGAACAATCCCGTGGCGCTCAACAATCGCGGCATCGCCTATCGCGTCAAGGGCGAGCCCGACAAGGCGATCGCCGACTTCAGCGCGGCGATCAAGCTGAATGGAGGCTATGCCGCCGCCTACTACAACCGCGGCAACACCCATTTCGACAAAGGCGATCTCGACCGGGCCATCGCCGATCTCGGCCAGGCCATCAAGCTCGACGATAAGGACGTCTTCGCCTATCACGACCGCGCCGCCGCCTATTACGAGAAGCGCGACGTCGAGCGCGCCATCGCCGACTTCGAGGCGCTGGCGAAGCTGGCGCCGAACTACACCGTGGCGCCGAATCCGCGCAGCGAAGTCGTGCGCGGCCAGCGCGGCTACGACCGCCAGGCCGATCTGCCGGCCGCCATCAAAGTGAGCCCGATCTTCGCCCTGGCTTACAACGATCGGGGCATCCAGCTCGCCTCCAAGAAGGAGGTGGACCGCGCCCTCGCCGATTTCGACCGCGCCATCAAGATCTATCCCAACTTCGCGGCCGCCTATTTCAACCGCGGCAACGCCTTCGCCCAGAAGCGTGATTACGGCCGCGCCATCGCCAATTTCGACCAGGCCATCCGGCTCAATCCGAAGGATTCGATGGCCTATTTCGACCGCGGCGTCGCGCGCCTCGAGGGCGAGGATTACGAGCGCGCCATCGCCGATTTCGAGCAGGCGCTGCGGCTCGATCCGAAGAACGCCACCGCCTACTACAACCGGGGCATCGCGCAGCATGCGCGCGGCGAATATGAGCGCGCCATCGCGGACTTCGACCAGGCGCTGAGGCTCGATTCAACGCTCGCGGCGGCGCTGACCGCGCGCGGCAAGACCTACGCGGCCAAAGGCGACTACGACAAGGCGACGGCCGACCTCACGCAGGGCATCCGCCTCAACGGCCGTGACGCCATGGCCTATAACGATCGCGGCATCGCCTATGGCCTCAAAGGCGAGAGCGACCAGGCGCTCGCCGATTTCAACCAGGCGGCGGCGCTCGATGCGCAGTACGCCGCGACCTACAACAACCGCGCCATCGTCGCCTCCGGCCGCGGCCAGATCGACCGCGCCATCGCCGACTACGACCAGGCGATCAAACTCAACGCCAACTACGCGGCGGCTTTCTACAACCGCGGCAACGCCCGCTACGACAAGACCGACTACGCCGCCGCCATCGCCGATTACGACAGCGCGCTCAAGCTGAACCCATCCGACTCGGCCGCGCTCAACAACCGCGCCAATGCCTACGCGAACCGGCGCGATTTCGACCGCGCGATCGCCGACCTGAGCCAGGCGCTCAAGCTCAATCCCGGCTATGCCCAGGCGCTCAACGACCGCGGCGTCGCTTATGCCGCCAAGGGCGAGATCGACCGGGCGCTCGCCGATTTCGAGCAGGCGGTGCGGCTCGACGGCGCCAACGCGATCGCCTTCTACAATCGCGGTCTCGCCTACCGCGAAAAGCGCGATCTCGACCGCGCCGTTCAGAGCTTCGATCAGGCCCTGCGGCTCAACCCGAGCTACACGGTGGCCTATTTCGGCCGTGCGACGAGCCTCGCCGCGCGGCGCGAGCACGACCGCGCCATCGCCGACTTCGACAGCGCGCTCAAGCTGCGCCCCGATTACGTCGCGGCCTTCTACGAGCGCGGCCTGAGCTATGGCGCGAAGGGCGATCTCGGCCGCGCCATCGCCGACTTCTCGGAAAGCCTCAAGCGCGATCCCGGCAATGCGCTCGCCTTCTACAATCGCGGCGTGGCGTTCCGCCTCAAGGGCGACATCGACCGCGCCATCGCCGACTTCGGCGAAGCGGCAAAGCTCGATGCCAAGCTCGCGGCCGCTTTCCATCAGCGCGGCCGGGCGCTCGCCGAGAAGGGCGATCTCGACCGCGCCATCGCCGATTTCAGCGAGGCCGTCCGCCTCGATCCCGGCAACGAGCAGGCCTTCTTCCTGCGCGGCCTCGCCTTCCGCGACAAGCGCGATTTCGACCGGGCCGCCGCCGACTTCAGCCAGGCGATCAAGCTCGACGGCAAGAATGCCGCCGCCTACGACAACCGCGGCCTCGCTTATCGCATGAAGGGCGATCTCGAGCGCGCGTTGGCCGACGCCGAGCAGGCGGTGAAGCTCGACCCGCAATCGCCGAGCGCGCTGCACAACCGCGGCACGGCCTACGGCCTCAAGGGCGACGACGAGCGCGCCATCGCGGATTTCTCGGCCGCGCTGAAGCTCGATCCCGACAATGCGGTGACGCTCAACAACCGGGGCTTTGCTTTCCGCAACAAAGGCGAGACCGACCGCGCAATCGCCGATTTCTCCGACGCCATCAAGCTCAACGCCAACTACACCGCAGCCTATTTCAACCGCGCCAATGCGCTCGTCGAGAAGCGCGAGCTCGACGCCGCCATCCGCGACTTCGACGCCGCATTGAAGCTCAATAGCTCCTTCGCGGCCGCCTACAATGCGCGCGGCCTCGCCTACGACGCCAAGAACGCCTTCGACCAGGCGATCGCCGATTTCAGCCAGGCGATCCGGCTCGAGCCGAAGAACGCGCGCGCCTACAACAATCGCGGCTTTGCCTATCGCAATCGGGGCGAATTCGATCGCGCCATCGCCGATTACACCCAGGCATTGACGCTGCAGCCGAACTTCGCGCTGGCGCTCTACAACCGCGGCATCGCGCAATACGACAAGCGCGACTACGAACACGCGACGCGCGACATGAACGCGGCGATCAAGCTCAATCCGAACTTCCAGACCGCCTTCTCCGACCGCGGTCTTGCCGGCTACGACCGGCGCGACTTCGACCGCGGCATCGTCAGCGACGACGCGGCGCCTGCCGACAAGCCCGCCTACGCGCTCGGCACCAACGTGCGCACCGCCAGCTACGAGAACCGGCGCGCGGGCGACCGCATCATCCAGGATCTCAACGCGCCGATCCGCAGCAACCAGTACAACGCCTACGCCTATTCGCCGGAGACCTTTGCACCGGTTGCCAGCGCGGCGCCGCAGACCGCGCCTCCGGCCGAGATGCGCCTGCCCGCGCCGCAAGCCTTGGCACCGCCCGTGCAGGCACCACGCAGCGCGCCGCCGGCGCAGGCGCAGGCGCAGGCGCAGGCGGAAGCAACACGTGAGGTGAAGAGGATGGTGCCGGTGCCGCCGTCGCGGCCCGAACGGTCGCTCAAGCGGCCGAATGTGGCGGCCAAGCCGCTCGCGCTGCCACGGCGCGCCGCGCTCAGCCGCGCTGCCGCTGTGCCGCTTCGCCCGGCGATGCCGCCGCAACGGCGGCGGTGACCTTGCCGAGCATCACCAGCACCGGCCCGGGCAACTGCGCCGCCTGCATGCGCGCGACGAGTTCGCCGACCGGCGCGGTGACCACCGCCTGATCGGGCCGCGTCGCGCGCGCGATGGCGAGGGCCGGCGTTGCGGGGTCGAGCCCTTCATCGGTCGCCCTGGCGATGAGCTGTTCGAGCGTGCGCGTCGGCATGTAGATCGCGGTCGTCGCGGTCGGATCGGCGAGCGCGCGCCAGTCGAGGTCATCCGGCAGCTTGCCGTCCTTGGCATGACCGGTGACGTATTGCAGCTTGCGGGCGTGGCCCCGATCGGTGAGCGGCAGCGCGAGCCTGGCCGCCGCGCCTTGCGCCGCGGTGATGCCGGGCACGACGTCGACCGCGAGCCCGGCGGCGCGGCACGCTTCCAGCTCCTCGCCGGCGCGGCCGAAGATCATCGGATCGCCGCCCTTGAGCCGCACCACGCGCTTGCCCTGCTTGGCGAGCCCGATCATCAGCGTGTTGATGTCGTCCTGTTTGCAGGAGGGACCAAAGCCGGTCTTGCCGACCAGCATCTTGCGCGCCTCGCGCCGCGCGAAATCGAGCACGTCGCGCGAGACGAGGTCGTCGAACAGGATCACGTCTGCCGACTGCAGCGCGCGCACGGCGCGCAACGTCAGCAACTCCGGATCGCCGGGACCGGCGCCGACCAGGGTCACCGTGCCGTCCTCGACGGCCTGCCCGACGCCCTTCACCTCGGCGATGAAGCGATCGAAGTCGGCCTGCGACGGTTCGCTGCCGGCATGCGTGACGGCGTGGGCGGTGAACAGGTGCCAGAACTTGCGGCGGCCGGCGAAAGAAAGCCCGGACTCCTTTACAGCGGCGCGCCAGCGATGCGCGGCCGCCGCCCAGGCGGCAAAGCCCTGCGGCAGCAGCGCTTCGAGCTTGGCGCGGATCGCCTGCGCGAATACGGGCGCGGCGCCGTCAGTCGAGATGCCGATCACCAGAGGCGAACGGTTGACGATGGCGCCAAAGGAGAAGTCGCAGAACGCCGGCTTGTCGATGACGTTGACCGGCACGCCTGCGGCGCGCGCGGCGCGGGCGAAGATGAAGGCCGCCTCGTCGTCCTCGAAGGCGCCGATGGCAATCGCCGCGCCCTTGAGGTCTTCCTCGGCAAAAGGCTTGCGATGAATAACGATCGCGCCCTTCGGCGGATCGTTCGCGATGGCAGTCAGTTCGTCCGAGGGGGCCTCGGCATAGACGTTGATCGCCGCGCCCGCCGCCGACAAAAGCTCGGCCTTCCAGGCCGCCGCGGCGCTGCCGCCCACGACCACGGCGCGCTTGCCGTCGAGGCCGAAGAATACGGGCAGTCGGGCGAGCGGCTCCATGCGCGCCGGGCGCGCTTCGGTCGGTGTGCGGTCAGCAGCCACGGTCGATTACCTTCGTTTGTCCCGTCCCTCGGCCAAAGTGGCAGCAAGCGACGTGCCATCCATCAAAAGCTTGATCCCGCTTGTGTTTCACCACCGGCGCGATGCCGGTGATGAAACATTAGGCAGCTCGAAGCGGCCTATTCGGCCGCCACCGGGCTGACGTGCGGCTTCACATTGGCGTGGAAGTCGCGGCCGTTGCCGGTCTTGGCGATGAAGCCGGCGCGGATGGCGAAGTCGCCGAAGTGCTCGCCCTTTTCGCGGCCGGCCGCATAGGCCTTGAAGATCGGATCGAGCGTCGCGACGATGCCGGCGTGGTCCACATCCTCGGCGTAGAGCTTGGACAGGCGCGAGCCGTCGAACGCGGCGCCGAGATAGAGGTTGTAGCGGCCCGGCCCTTTGCCGACCAAGCCGATCTCGGCGAGATAAGGCCGCGCGCAGCCGTTCGGGCAGCCCGTCATGCGGATGACGATGTCGTCGCCGGACAAGCCATGCGCGGCGAGCCGCTCGTCGAGCGCGGTCAGAAGATCGGGCAGATAGCGCTCGCTCTCGGCGAGCGCGAGACCGCAGGTCGGCAGCGCGACGCAGGCCATCGAATTGCGGCGCAGGCCGGACCACGGCGCCAGAAGCCCTGCTTCGCTCACCAGCCGATGAACCTCGTTCTGCCGCTCGACCGGAACGTTGGCGATGATCAGGTTCTGGTTCGCCGTGATGCGGAAGTCGCCGTCATGCGTCTCGGCGATCTTGCGCAGCGCCGTCATCTGCATGGCGCCCGGACGATCCTGCACGCGTCCCGCCTGCACATAGAGCGTCAGGTGCGCGCGGCCGTTGTCGCCTTCGGTCCAGCCGAAGCGGTCGCCGGTCGAGGTGAAGGTGAAAGGCTTGGCGGGCGCGAGCAGCACGCCGGCGCGGCG
>Ga0180216_1000580_pt1 | contig 37607 bp, 40 predicted proteins | sample eDN3rd37CBELigMG_FD_128879 | JGI IMG/M metagenome (GOLD analysis project Ga0180216, IMG submission 128879) | Enriched Miracle-Growth compost microbial communities from Emeryville, California, USA - eDNA 3rd pass 37_C BE-Lig MG (version 2)... ... | reverse complement strand
GCGAGCTGGTCGTTATCCTCGCGCGGCTCATGCTGGCGCTGGCGCTTGGGCGCGTAAGCCTGCGGGCCGCTGCGTGCGAAATGGTCGATCTTGCGCGTCAGCTCGTCGAGGCGCTGATGCACGCTCGTGAGCTCTTCGCCGTAGAAGTCTTCATCTTCGTCGAGGCCGGGCTGCGCGCCGCCTGCGGCAGCCTGCTGCAGGATGACCGAGTTCAACCAATCGCCCAAAGACATGCCGGACCGACGCGCGGCTTCGCGCGCGCTTTCGCGCGCTTCCGGTCTGATGCCTTTGACACTCCACGGCACGCCAAGCTTCATTCTCACACCCAGTTAGGTGGAGGCGTAAGGGCCAGGATCAGCCCTCGTGGAACCGGTGCTCGTTAACGGCGGGTGGATACGGGCTCGGTCCTTTCGTCCACCCCCCGACTTTTGACGGTTGCGGTAAACAACACGTTAAAGTCCGGCCGAAGTACTGGATTTCGCCGGAGGTTTTCGCGGATCGGGGCCCGAGCCGGGCTTAACGCCGCTGAAAGTCCCGATCCGGCAGTCTCCGCGCGCGGTGCCGGGGCTGCGCCGTCCGCCGAACGGGACGGCCGCTCGCAAATCGGCTGCAACCGTTCAATAATGAATGAGTTGTTAACGGCTCAATGGCCGGCCTTCGAAGACGCCGGTGGGGAAGAGGGAACATGCCGACCTACAAAGCGCCCGTCGACGACACCTTGTTTCTGCTGAACGACGTTTTTCACATCGATCGCTACAATAACCTGCCTGGATTCGCCGATGCCTCCCCGGATGTGGTCGAGGCCGTGCTGCGCGAAGCCGGCAAATTCACCGAGGAAGTGCTCACCCCGCTCAACCGCGTCGGCGACAAGGAAGGTTGCACCCGGCACCCGGACGGCCGCGTGACGACGCCGACCGGCTTCAAGGACGCCTATCGCCAGCTCCAGGAGGGCGGCTGGATCGGCATTTCCGCGCCGGCGGAGTTCGGCGGCCAGGGCCTGCCGAGCCTCCTCTCGGTCATCGTCAACGAGTATCTGGCCTCCGCCAATCTCGCCTTCTCGATGTATCCCGGCCTCGTGCAGGGCGCGGTCGCCGCGCTGTTGCAGCACGGCAATGACACGCTGAAAGCGACCTACCTGCCGCGCATGATCTCCGGCGAGTGGGCGGGCACGATGAACCTGACGGAGCCGCATTGCGGCACCGACCTCGGCCTCCTCCGCACCAAGGCGGTGAAGCAGGGCGACGGCTCCTACAAAATCAGCGGCACCAAGATCTTCATTTCCGGCGGCGAGCAGGATCTCACCGAGAACATCGTCCACCTCGTGCTGGCGCGCATCGAAGGCGCGCCCGAGGGCACCAAGGGCATCTCGCTTTTCGTCGTGCCGAAGGTGCTGCCGACGGCCGACGGCGCGCTCGGCGAGCGCAACGGGGTGTCCTGCGGCTCGATCGAAGAGAAGATGGGCATTCACGGCAACTCGACCTGCGTCATGAATTACGACGGCGCGACCGGCTGGCTGGTGGGCGAGGAAAACCGCGGCCTCAACGCCATGTTCACGATGATGAACGAGGCGCGGCTGGGCGTCGGCCTGCAGGGCCTCGCTTTGTCCGAAGTCGCCTACCAGAACGCCGTCGTCTACGCGAAGGAGCGCCTGCAGGGCCGCGCGCTCACCGGCACAAAGGCGCCCGACAAGGCAGCCGATCCCATCATCGTGCACCCGGATGTGCGGCGCGTGCTGATGACCATGCGCGCCTTCAACGAAGCGGCGCGCGCGCTGGTGATCTGGCTCGGCCTCAACGGCGATATCGCGCAGCGCTCGCCCGACACCAAGCAGCGCGAAGCGGCCGACGACACGATGGGGCTTTTGACGCCGGTGGTCAAAGGCGTGCTCACCGATATGGGCTTTGCCAATACGGTGCTGGCGCAACAGGTGTTCGGCGGCCACGGCTATATCGCCGAGCACGGCATGGAGCAGTTCGTGCGCGATGCCCGCATCGCCATGATCTACGAGGGCGCCAACGGTATCCAGGCGCTGGACCTCGTGGGGCGTAAGCTCGCCCGCAACGGCGGCCGCGCCATCATGGCCTTCTTCAACGAAGCGCAGGGCTATGCGAAGGAGCGCGCCGCCAACGAGGCGATGGCGCCTTACGTCAAGCCGCTCGAGAAGTCGCTCGCCCATCTGCAGCAGGCGACCATGTGGTTCATGAACAACGCCATGGCCAAGCCCGACAATGCGGGCGCCGGCTCGTACGATTACATGCACCTCTTCGGGTTGGTCGCGCTCGGTTATATGTGGTGCCGTATCGCCGAAGCCGCGCAGGCCAAGCTCGCGGCCAAGGACGGCGACGCGCAGCAGTACAACGCCAAGCTGGTGCTCGGCCGCTTCTTCATGGAGCGTATGCTGCCGGAAACCGCGACGCGCCTGTCGCGCATCGAGACCGGCGCGGCGAGCACGATGGAGCTGCCGGCCGAGGCGTTCTGAGGCGCGCTCGTTTCGTCAGGCGAACGGAGCGCCGAGCCGAATTCGGCGCTCCCGCGCCAGCGGCAATTCAGCACCGCGTTCCCGCTGTCGTCGGGAGCGCGGCGTTGCCGCTTCAAGCTGTTCCATAGTCATCTTCTGGACTGAGCTGGCGCATTGTCGATGCAGGGCCCGTGGAAACTTGGGTCAGGCGCGCGCAACAAAGGAACAAACCCTCCGCCCTTTCCGTTTTGCCCGCGCGGCACGTCAAGGCGCGCGAGGGAGGTCGGAATGAACGGGCTGATTTATCTGGTTGGGCTGATCGTCGTGATCATGGCGATTCTTTCGTTTCTCGGCTTGCGCTGAGCGCTGACGGGAGAACGACATATGGCCATCGATACGCCGGTCGCGGCAGCCGCGACCAATCGAACATCTTATGTATCCTGGGGAGCGGTCATCGGCGGGGCGATCGCGGCTTCCGCGCTCGCCTTTGTGCTGCACGGCTTTGCCGCGGCGCTTGGGCTTTCGCTGTCCTCCACGGCGCCGACCTGGCGCGATTCGTCTTTCGCGCTGGTCTTTCTCGCCGGGCTCTATCTCGTCTTGCTGGCGATCGCGTCCTACTCGTTCGGTGCTTATGTCGCCGCACGGATGCAGGTACCGCTCGCGGGCGTGAGCAATGACAGCGAATTCCGCGACGGCATGCACGGGCTGTTGGTGTGGGGTCTGGCGACGCTGCTGACCGGCGTCCTGGCGATTGCGGCGGCGCAAGCCACGCAGCGTCTGGCCGCGCCGTCGGCGAGTTCACCGGCGACCTCGGTGGCCGGCGAGAACATCATCGCCTACGATCTCGACCGGCTGTTCCGCAGCGAGCGACGTCCGCCCGGCAACATGGATTATCCGCGCGCCGAAGCCGCACGCATTCTTCTCACCGTGCCGAGCCATCGCGGCTTGCAGAGCGATGACCGCGCTTATCTGATCCGGCTCACCGCCGCGATGACGGGCCTTGCCGCGCCCGATGCCGAACGCCGCGTCGATGAGGTGATCGCCCGCGCGCAGGAAAATCTCAATCGCGCGCGGCGCAGCGGCATCGTGCTCGGCTTCATGGCCGGTGCCGCCGCGCTGATCGGCGCAGTCTGTGCCTGGTATGCGGCCTGCGCCGCCGGCCGGCACCGTGACGGGCGGGAAGCGTTGTCGCCGCTGTGGGATTGGGGCCGTCCGACGGTCAGACCTTAGTCAGCCTCGCATTCAAGGTTCGAGCGCCGCGCCCATCGCGCGGCGCTTTTGCTTTGATCGAGAGCAAAGCGCGGGCGCACAGTCCCCCTCAATAATGCAGAAAATGGGGGAGGGTGACGATGTCCTTGATATCCGGAAAAGTCGATCCCGTGGTGCGCCCGATCGCGCCCGCGGATGTGATCGATGCGCTCGGTAAGGGCCTGCGCGATTTTCAGGCCGTGCCGCTTTATGGCCTCGCGGTCGGGGCCTTGTACGCGGCCGGCGGCAATCTCATCGTTCTGTCGGTCACCGCGCTCGGCATGACCTATCTCGCTTATCCGCTGGCGGCGGGCTTTGCCCTGATCGGGCCGTTCGCCGCGCTCGCGCTCTATGAGGTCAGCCGCCGGCGCGAAGCCGGAGAGGTGCCTTCGGTCGCCGATATCTGGCGGGCCATCCGCACCCGCGGCGAACTCGGCTGGATGGCCTTCGTGACGCTCTTCATCTTCGTGATGTGGATGTACCAGGTGCGTTTCCTGATGGCGCTGTTCCTGGGGCTCCATGCCTCCTTCACGAACATCCACGCTTTCATCGTCACGGTGCTCACGACCAACGAGGGACTGGCCTTCCTGGTCGTCGGCAATATCGAAGGCGCGGTGCTGTCGCTGATCCTGTTCTCGGTGACGGTCGTGTCGTTCCCCTTGTTGCTCGACCGCGACGTCGATTTCGTCACCGCCATGATCACCAGTGTGCGCGCGGTGACGACGAGTCCCGTGCCGATGATCGGCTGGGCCTTGGTGATCGTGGTCGTGCTGATCGTGTCGATGTTGCCGTTCTTCATCGGCCTGCTGGTGACGCTGCCGGTGCTCGGCCACGCGACCTGGCATCTCTACCGGCGGATCGTTGCGCCAGCGCCTTGAGCTCAAGCGGGGCCGGTCTCGATTTTCGCCGCCAGCGCCAGGGCAGGCGGCGCCATCTGCGCGGACATGATGTTGCGGCCTTCGAAGGCGCCGTCGAGACAGACGAATTCCGACGACATCAGCACGCGGTCGACCTTGCGGCCGTCGCCGGCGAAGGGCAGCAGCAGCCGTTCATACTGCACGAGGCGGCCGTTGCGGTCCGTCAGGTCGTGGATCGTGTAGAAAGGGCAGCCTTCATCTGCCGTTCGCCTGAAGGCGCGCAGCCCATCGGCGCGGAACGCCGCCGGCATGATCTCATCGATGTATTTGCCGCGCTGGTCCGCGGGACCGTAGGCCTGGCTGATGAAGGTGCCGTTGAAACGAATCTGGAAGCGCACGGCGTCGCCTTCGCCGCTCACGGTCAGCATGGTCAGATGGGGCGACTGGCCGGACAGCTTCTCGACCACGACGCTCTGCCAGGGCGGAACGCGATGCGGGCCACGGTGGCTCAGCCAGAAATTGAGCAGCCAACGCTGATTGACGGCCCGGACGACGTCCGGCCGCTTGACCGCAAATTCCATCCGCCGAGCCCCCCGCCCGATGTCTTGCCCACAGCTTAGACGCGAGTCGGTGACGGACGGCGGTATCAACTAGCGGCGCGGGGCGGCAGGTGTCGGATGGGCGCCGGCCCGCCGCGTGACGCCCCGGAGGATCGGGGCTAACCTTCCGGCCATGCCGTCGCAAAAGAACGGCTTCAGGGAGGAGTTGATGTTCACGGTGACGCGAAAGTCGGTTCTCTTGATTGCCGCCGCATTGCTGGCGGCGTCTTCGGCGAACGCCCAACAGACCGTCAAGGTCGGCTTGATCATGGCCTATTCAGGCCAGTTCGCCGATACGGCGACGCAGATGGACAACGCCATCAAACTCTACGTGAAGCAGCATGGCGACACGGTCGCCGGCAAGAAGATCGAGTTCGTGCGCAAGGACACCGGCGGGCCGAATCCGGACGTCGCCAAGCGTCTGGCGCAGGAACTGGTGGTGCGCGACAAGGTCGACATTCTCGCCGGCTTCACGCTGACGCCGGAGGCGTTCGGCGCGGGCGACGTCTCGGCCGAAGGCAAGAAGTTCATGGTGGTCATGAACGCCGCCACCTCGGCGGTCACCGCCAAGTCGCCCTATATCGCGCGCACCTCGCTGACCATTCCCCAGCTCGAGCATCCCTTCGGCCAATGGGCTTTCAAGAATGGCCTGAAGAAGATCTACACGATGGTCTCCGATTACGGGCCCGGCATCGATGCCGAGACCTGGTTCGTGAAGGGCTTCAAGGAGGCGGGCGGCGAGATCGTCGGCTCCGTGCGCATGCCGGTCGCCAATCCGGACTTCTCGGCCTTCGTGCAGCGCGCCAAGGACATCAACCCCGACGCCATCTTCATCTTCATCCCCGGCGGCGCGCAGCCCATCGCCATCACCAAGGCGATGCAGGAGCGCGGCTTCCCCGGCGACAAGATCCTCGGCCAGGGCGAGATCACGATGGACGACAATGCGCTCAAGAGCATGGGCGATGCCGCGGTCGGCATCCGCACCGTGTTTCACTACGGCTGGGAGCACAAGTCGAAGATGAACCAGGACTTCGTGAAGGCCTACAACGCCGAGTTCAAGCGCAACCCCGATGTGTTCTCCATCGGCGGCTGGGACGGCATGCACCTGATCTACGAGGCGCTGAAGAAGACCGGCGGCAAGGCCGACGGCGACAGTCTCATCGCCGCCGCCAAGGGCATGACGTGGGAGAGCCCGCGCGGCCCCATCTCCATCGATCCGGAGACGCGCGACATCGTGCAGACGGTCTACATCCGCCGCGTCGAGAAGGTCGGCGGCACGAACCAGAACGTCGAGTTCGACAAGATCGACGCGGTCAAGGACCCGGCCAAGGCGAAGTAGGGCCTTCGGCTGGGCACCAGCGCGCGTCGCCTCCCCCGGGAGGGGGGTGAACGAGATAAATTCACCCCCCGATCGGCCTGCGGCCGACCGACCCTCCCTTTCGAGGGGAGGGTAAGAGGCTCGCGCTCGCCGCGGGCGCCCTCTATTGTGGGGGCGCCTGCCCCTCAGTCCCCTGGACCTGCCGGACCCATGGACGTACTCAATCTCCCTCGCCCCGATTGGATGAGCGAAGATCTCGTGCTGCTGGAAGAGCAGGCGCGGCGTTTCATCGGCGATGAATTCGCCCCGCATGTCGACCGCTGGCACGAGCAGGGCATGTATGAGCGCGAGGTGTGGACCAAGGCCGGAGAGGCGGGTCTTCTCTGCGCGTCGATGCCGGAGGAATATGGCGGCGCGGGCGGCACGTTCGCCCACGAGGCCGTCATCAATCGCGAATACTCGCTGGCCGGCTTCGACAGCTTCGGCGCGCCGCTGCATTCGGGCATCGTCGCGCCCTACATCCTCCATTACGGGACCGAGGAGCAGAAGCGGCGCTGGCTGCCCAAGCTCGCGACCGGCGAGCTGGTCGGCGCCATCGCCATGACCGAGCCCGGCACCGGCTCGGACCTGCAAGGCGTCCGCACCAAGGCGCAGAAGTCCGGCAACGGCTATGTGCTGAACGGTTCCAAGACCTTCATCACCAACGGCCAGCACGCCAACCTGATCATCGTCGTCGCCAAGACGGACGCGTCGGCCGGCGCCAAAGGCGTGTCGCTGCTGGTGGTCGAGACCGACGATGCGCCCGGCTTCCGCCGCGGCCGCAAGCTCAAGAAGCTCGGCATGGATTCGGCCGACACGTCGGAGTTATTTTTCGAGGACGTGCGGCTGCCGGCGGAGAACCTGCTCGGCACCGAGGAGGGCCAGGGCTTCTACCAACTCATGCAGGAGCTGCCCCAGGAGCGTCTGATCGTCGCGCTGCACGCGGTCGCCATGATGGAGCGCGCGCTGGCGCTCACCGTCGACTACGTCAAGCAGCGCGCGGCCTTCGGCAAGAAGATCATCGAGTTCCAGAACACGCAATTCGAGCTGGCCGAATGTAAAACCGATGTCACAATGGCCAAGGTTTTCCTCGATCACTGCATCGGCCGCCACGTGAAGGGCGAACTCGACACCGTGACCGCCTCCATGGCCAAGTACCGGCTCACCGACATCCAGGCGCGGGTCATCGACCGTTGCCTGCAGCTCTTCGGCGGCTACGGCTTCATGGACGAATATCCTATCTCGCGCCTCTACCGGGATGCTCGGGTGCTGCGTATCTATGCGGGAACGAACGAGATCATGAAGCTATTGATCGCGAGAAGTTTGTAATTCTCTGTCATTCCGGGGCGCGGCGCAGCGGCGAACCCGGAATCCAGAGGCGAGCGAAGCGCTTCGAACTATTGTCTGGATTGCGGGTTCGCGCCTTCGGCGCGCCCCGGAATGACGAGGAGGACTCCATGGCCGACGCATTTATCTTCGATCACGTCCGTTCACCCCGCGGCCGCGGCAAGGCCGACGGTTCGCTGCACGAAGTGACGGCGCTCAATCTCGCGGCGCAGACGCTCGCCGCCGTGCGCGACCGCAACAATCTCGACACCAAGCTGGTGGACGACGTGGTGATGGGCTGCGTCGACCCGGTCGGCGAGGCGGGCGGCGACATCGCCCGCGCCTCGGCGCTGGTCGCCGGCTTCGGCAACCATGTGCCGGGCGTGCAGATCAACCGCTTCTGCGCATCGGGCCTCGACGCCGTGAACTTCGCGGCGGCGGAGGTGATGTCCGGCCAACACGACATGACCATCGGCGGCGGCGTCGAATCCATGAGCCGCGTCGGCATCGGCGCCTCGGGCGGCGCCTGGCCGGTCGATCCGACCATCGCCGTCTCGCACTACTTCATGCCGCAGGGCATCTCGGCCGATTTGATCGCGACCAAATACGGCTTTTCGCGCGACGACGTCGACGCCTTCGCGGTGGAAAGCCAGAAGCGTGCGGCCAAGGCCTGGGAAGAGGGGCGCTTCAAGAATTCGGTGGTGACGATCAAGGACGTCAACGGCCTGACCATCCTCGACAAGGATGAGCACATGCGGCCGACGACGACCATGCAGTCGCTCGCCTCGCTTCAGCCGTCCTTCGTGCAGATGGGTGAGATGGGCGGCTTCGACGCCGTCGCGGTGCAGGCCTATCCGGAAGTCGAGGCCATCAACCACGTGCACCACGCCGGCAATTCCTCCGGCATCGTCGACGGCGCCGCCGCGGTGCTGATCGGCAGCAAGGAGGCCGGCGAGCGCGCGGGGCTCAAGCCGCGGGCGCGCATCAAGGCCTTCGCGAATATCGGCTCCGAGCCGGCGATCATGCTCACCGGTCCGATCCAGGTGACCGAGAAGGTGTTGCGCAAGGCCGGCATGAACATTTCCGACATCGACCTCATCGAGGTCAACGAAGCTTTCGCCTCGGTGGTGCTGCGCTTCATGCAGGCCTACGACATCGACAACTCGCGGCTCAACGTCAACGGCGGCGCCATCGCCATGGGCCATCCGCTCGGCGCGACCGGCGCGATGATCCTCGGCACCGCGCTCGACGAGCTGGAACGCACGGGCAAGTCGACCGCGCTGATCACGCTCTGCATCGGCGCCGGCATGGGCACCGCGACCATCATCGAGCGGGTGTAGCCAGGATGCACGCCGCATGTGTTCCCCTCCCGCCGCGAAGCGGAGGGGAGGGGACGAGATGCCAAGGACGACCTCTAGATGCCCAAGATCGACATCGACAAGGTGCCGGACGACGTCGCGACCGGGTATCCGGCGCAATTCCGTAATGCGATCGAGGGCCGGTCGCGCAAGCGGATCGGCAATGCGATCGGCCTCACGCAGTTCGGCGTCAATATCTGCACGCTCAAGCCCGGCGCGCAGTCCTCGCAGCGGCATTGGCATCAAAACGAAGATGAATTCGTCTACGTGTTGGAAGGCGAAGTGGTGCTGATCGAGGAGGGCGGCGAGACGGCCTTGAAAAAAGGCGAGGCGGCGGGCTGGAAGGCCGGCGCGCCGGACAGCCACACCATCCTCAATCGCAGCGATCGAGACGCGCGCGTGCTCGAAGTCGGCACGCGCGATCCGGTCGGCGACAAAGTCGTCTATCCCGACATCGACATGCTGCTTGAACGCACCGCGACAACGCGCGTTTACACGCGCAAGTCCGGCGAGCCCTATACCTAACTGGTCATTCCGGGGCGCGCCGGAGGCGCGAACCGGAATCCAGAACGAGCGATGTGCAAATGTCTGGATTCCGGGTTCGCCGCTTCGCGGCGCCCCGGAATGACAACAAAAGAATGAAGCCTAGGACCGAGGTAGTCTCATGACCGATTTCAAATTCGACATCGACGGCGATGGCATCGCGCTCATCACCTGGGACATGCCCGGGCGCTCGATGAACGTCATCACCATGGAGGCGATCGAGGAGCTGTCCGGCCTCGTCGAAAAGGTGGCGAGCGATGCCGCGATCAAGGGCGCGGTCATCACCTCCGGCAAGGATACGTTCTGCGGCGGCGCCGACCTCACGATGCTCGAGCGCTTCGCCGCGCTGTTTGCCGATCTCGCGAAATCCAAGGGCGAGGCCGCGGCGAACGCCATGGTCTATGAGGAAAGCCGCAAGCTGTCGCTGCTCTACCGGCGCCTCGAAACCTCGGGCAAGCCGTGGGTCTGCGCCATCAACGGTACTTGTATGGGCGGCGGCTTCGAGCTCGCGCTCGCCTGCCATTATCGCGTTGCGTCCGAAAATCCGAAGACGCGCATGGGCCTGCCTGAGATCAAGATCGGCCTGTTTCCCGGCGCCGGCGGCACGCAGCGCGTCGCGCGCATGATCGCGCCGGCGGACGCGTTGCAGTTCCTGCTCAAGGGCGACCAACTCAAGACCGACCGCGCCAAGGCGATGAAACTGATCGACGCGGTGGTGCCGCCGGATCAACTCGTCACGGCCGCGAAGGAATGGATCAAGGCCGGCGGCAAGGCCGTCAAGCCGTGGGACGAGAAGGGCTTCAAGCTGCCCGGCGGACCGGTCTATTCCAAAGCCGGCATGATGACCTTCCCGCCGGCCAACGCGATCTATCGCCGCGAGACTTACGACAATTATCCGGCCGCGCGCGCCATCATGCAGGTCGTCTACGAAGGCCTGCAGTTGCCGATGGACACCGCGCTGCGCGTCGAGTCGCGCTGGTTCGCGCACATCCTGCGCTCCAAGGAAGCGGCGGCGATGATCCGCTCGCTGTTCGTGTCGATGCAGGACCTCAACAAAGGCGCGCGTCGTCCCGCCAATGTACCGGCGTCCAGCCTGAAGAAGATCGGCATCGTCGGCGCGGGCTTCATGGGCGCCGGCATCGCGCAGGTCAGCGCCGCCGCCGGTCTCGATGTCGTGCTCATCGACCGCGATCAGGAGACGGCGGACAAGGGCAAGGCCGGCCTGCACAAGGCGCTGTCGGACCGCGTGATGAAGGGCCGCATGAAGGGCGCCGAGCGCGACGCGATCCTGGAGAAGATCACGCCCACGCCGGACTACAATGCGCTCAAGGATTGCGACCTCGTCATCGAGGCCGTGTTCGAGGACCGCAAGGTCAAGGCGGACGTGATCGCCAAGATCCAGGCGGTGATCCGCGACGACGCGGTGTTCGCCTCCAACACCTCGACGCTGCCGATCACCTCTCTCGCTTCCGAGTTTAAGGATCCCGCGCGGTTCATCGGCATCCATTTCTTCTCGCCGGTGGCGGTGATGATGCTGACCGAGATCATCATGGGCAAGGAGACCGGCGACAAGGCGCTGGCGGTCGCGCTCGATTACGTGCGCATGATCAAGAAGACGCCGATCGTGGTGAACGACTCGCGCGGTTTCTACGCCAACCGCTGCGTGCTCGCTTACATCCGCGAAGGCCATCTCATGCTGCTCGAGGGCGTGCCCGCGGCGCTGATCGAGAATTCGGCGCGCATGGCCGGCATGCCGGTCGGGCCGCTGTCGCTGAACGATGAGACTGGCGTCGATCTCGGCCTCAAGATCGTCAAGGCGACGGAAGCCGATCTCGGGCCGGAGGCCGTCGATCCGGGCATGAAGAAGCTGCTCGAAGACATGGTCGAAAGAGAGCAGCGCTTCGGCCGCAAGAACGGCAAGGGCTTTTACGATTACACGCCGGGCCAGCCCAAGCGCCTGTGGCCGGGCCTCGCCGATCTCTTGCCGAAGACGCTGACGCGCGACGAAGTCGAAGCGATCGACGTCGACGAGCTGAAGCAGCGATTCCTGGTGGTGCAGGCGGTGGAAGCCGCGCGCACCTTCGAGGAAAAGGTCGTCACCGACGTGCGCGAGGCCGACGTCGGCTCGATCCTGGGCTTCGGCTTTGCGCCCTTCACCGGCGGCACCTTGTCCTACATCGACATGATGGGGACGAAGAAGTTCGTCGCGCTGTGCCGCGCATTCGAGAAGAAGTACGGCGCGCGCTTCACGCCACCGAAGCTGCTCGTCGAGATGGCCGAGCGCGGCGAGACCTTCTACGGCCGTTTCGCGCCGGCAAAGAAGAAGGAAGCGGCGTAATCCGCGCTCATCTGTCCGCCACCTCAGCCCTCGCGGCGCGCTCTGGATTCCCGCTTGCGCGGGAATGTGCGGGTGGGGGAATGCTTTGCCACACAAGCCGCTCATCCCCGCGCAAGCAGGGATCCGGAGCCGTTTGGGCATGGCCTTCTATGACTACATACGCGCGAGCAAGCGGGACGGTACGATCTATGTTGGGCTGACGGACGATCGCGTCACGCGCGTCCGGCAACACCGCAAGGACATTCGCCCGGGCTTCACGCAGCGCTATGGCGTGACGTCACTCGGCGTGGGAATGATCTGGTGGACGCGCGGATGAACTAAACGACGATCGTCAGCCGCTTCGCGGCGCGGGTGATGCCCGTATAGAGCCAGCGCGCGCGGCTGTCCTGAAAGGCATAGGACTCGTCGAACAGCACGACATCGTCCCACTGCGAACCCTGCGCCTTGTGCACGGTGAGCACATAGCCGTAGTCGAATTCGTCGTAGGGCTTGCGCATCGTCCAGTCGAGCTGCTCGATACCGCCGGTGAAGCATTCGGGCCTGACCGACACCTTGACGCCGCGGCGCGCCGTCTCGTCGTCCGGCAACAGATGCATGGTCATGATGCCGCTCTTCGACCCGCCCTTGCGCGTGCCGCGGTCCTTGACCGTCCAGAGGCCGCCGTTGAACAGGCCCTTCTTGCGGTTGTTGCGCAGGCAGACGAGCTTGTCGTCGGCCTGCGGCATTTCGCCTTCGAAGCCGCGGCGTTCCCGCATCCGGTTGTTGTAGGCGCGCCGCGTCGCGTTGCGGCCGACCAGCACCTGATCGGCGTCGAGCACGCGCTGCGGATCGAGTTCTTTCTTTGCGACGACCTCGGTGTCGCCGTAGCGGCCGGGCTCGAGATATTCGCCGGCGCGCACGTCCATCGACAGCCGCACGATCGGATCGTCCTGCGCCTGACGGTGCACCTCGGTGAGCATGGCGTCGGGCTCGGATTCAGTGAAGAAGCCGCCGCCCTGGATCGGCGGCAACTGCGCCGGATCGCCGAGCACCAGCAGCGGCACGCCGAACGACAACAGGTCCTTGCCGAGCTCGGCGTCGACCATCGAGCATTCGTCGATGATGATCAGCGAGGCCTTTGAGGCGGGCGCCTCGTCCCACAGGTCGAAGCTCGGCGTTTCCTCGCCGCTTTCGCGCGCGCGGTAGATCAGCGAATGGATGGTCGAGGCGCCGTAGCAGCCTTTGCCGCGCATGACCGAGGCCGCCTTGCCGGTGAAGGCGGCGTACTTCACCTCACCGTCGACGCCGTCGGCGATGTGCCTGGCGAGCGTCGTCTTGCCGGTGCCGGCGTACCCGAACAGGCGGAAAACCTGCGGCGTGCCGCTCGACCCCGGCTTGTCCTTGAGCCAGCGGGCCACGGCTTCGAGCGCGGCGTCCTGATGGGGGGTGAACTTGGGCATGATTGGCTGACCAATACTGCATGTCGTGCAGCGAAGAAAGAACGAAAAAGGAACGCGGGGCGTCGACCCCTATCTAGCTGGATTGGCGGGCAAAATCGCTGGTCCCGTGCTCCTTATCCCCGACCTCCCGGGCGATCTCGTCCTATCGGGGCAAACAACAGCATGGTCCTTGTCGCCGTCACCGCGCGGCCGTAATATGTCCATATGTCTCGACATATCGACGATGCGAGTGCTCAAGTGGCTTTCGCCGCCTTGGCCCAGCCAACGCGGCTGATGGCCTTCCGCAAGCTGGTCGACGCCTATCCGCAGGCTTTGCCGGCTGGCGAGATCGCCGCCTTCTGCAAGGTGCCGCACAACACCATGTCGACGCACTTGGCGGGGCTCGCGCGCGCCGGGCTCGTGAGCTTCACGCGCGAGGGGCGCGTCGTGAATTACCGGGCCGATATCGAAGGCCTGCGCGGCGTCATCGGCTTTCTCATGGGCGATTGTTGCGGCCGAAAGCCGGAGATCTGCGCGCCCGTTATCGAGAAGTTCAATGCAACCTGTTGCGCGCCGGCCAAGGGCCATGTCGACGTTTGAACGCTATCTGACCCTGTGGGTCGCGTTGTGCATCGTCATCGGCATCGCGCTCGGGCATCTGATGCCGCCGGTGTTCCAAGCGATCGGCGCCGCCGAGATCGCGCGAGTCAATCTGCCGGTCGCGGCGCTCATCTGGCTGATGATCGTGCCGATGCTGATCAAGATCGACTTCGCAGCCATGGCGCACGTGAAAGAACATTGGCGCGGCATCGGCGTGACCTTGTTCATCAACTGGGCGGTGAAGCCATTCTCCATGGCGGCGCTCGGGTGGCTGTTCGTCGGCACCCTGTTCAGGCCCTATCTGCCGCCCGAACAAATCAACTCCTATATCGCCGGGCTGATCCTGCTCGCCGCCGCGCCCTGCACCGCGATGGTTTTCGTCTGGAGCAACCTGACCAAGGGCGAGCCGCATTTCACGCTGTCGCAAGTGGCACTCAACGACACCATCATGGTGTTCGCCTTCGCCGCGATCGTCGGGCTGTTGCTGGGCTTGTCGGCGATCGCCGTTCCCTGGGACACGCTGGTGTTCTCCGTCGCGCTCTATATCGTCGTACCGGTGCTCGCGGGGCAATGGCTGCGCCGGCGTGTGTTGGCCACGGCCGGTAAGCCGGCGCTCGACCGCTTGCTGGCCCGGCTGCAGCCCTTGTCGCTCGCGGCGCTGCTGCTGACATTGGTGCTGCTGTTCGGCTTCCAGGGCGATCAAATCCTGACGCAGCCGCTGGTGATCGCGCTTCTTGCCGTGCCGATCCTGATCCAGGTCTACTTCAACGCCGGCTTGGCTTACGTGCTCAACCGCCTGGCCGGCGAGCAGCATTGCGTTGCCGGTCCCTCCGCCTTGATCGGCGCCAGCAACTTCTTCGAGCTTGCGGTCGCGGCGGCGATCAGCCTGTTCGGCTTCAATTCCGGCGCGGCGCTCGCCACGGTCGTGGGCGTGCTGATCGAAGTGCCCGTCATGCTGTCGGTCGTTGCAATCGTCAACCGCAGCCGTGACTGGTACGAGCGCCGCGGCGCGGTCGGTGCCAAGGCCGATGCCTAGCCCCTCGCGAAAAATGGCGGTGAGAACAGGCGCGGGCCTTGCGAAATTGTGGCGGCGCCCTAGTCGCCTGCCGCATTGCCCTTTGCGGCCCGGCGTGTTTATGGTCGCCTCGCTTTTAATTGACCCCGCCGGACCTCTCTATGGCTCGTGACCAAATCGACATGACACCCATCGGGACCCGCGACGAACTCGTCGCCTGGCTCGAAGAAGGGTGCAAGCCGAAATCGCAATTCCGCGTCGGCACCGAACACGAGAAGTTCGCGTTCCTCGTCGAAGACCATCGGCCGGTGCCGTATCACGGCCGCCGCTCGATCCGCTCCCTGCTGGATGGCATGCAGCATCTGCTCGGCTGGGATCCGATCATGGAAGGCGAGAACATCATCGGCATGTTCGACGTCACCGGCGGCGGCGCTATTTCGCTGGAGCCGGGCGGGCAATTCGAACTTTCCGGCGCGCCGGTCGACAACGTGCACCAGACCGCGTCCGAGCTGTTCGCTCATCTCGCGCAGGTGCGCGAAGTGGCAAAGCCATTGGGCATCGGCTTCCTCGGCCTCGGCATGACGCCGAACTGGAGTCGCGCGGACGTGCCGGTGATGCCCAAGGGGCGCTACCGCATCATGACCGCCTACATGCCGAAGGTCGGTAAATACGGCCTCGACATGATGTACCGCACCTGCACCGTGCAGGCGAACCTCGACTTCTCCTCCGAAGCCGACATGGTCAAGAAGCTGCGCGTGTCGCTCGCGCTGCAGCCGGTGGCGACCGCCTTGTTCGCCAACTCACCTTTCACCGAAGGCAAGCCGAACGGCTTCCTCTCGATGCGCTCGCAGATTTGGACCGATACCGACAACAACCGCGCCGGCATGCTGCCGTGGGCGTTCGACGACGGCATGGGTTTCGAGGCCTACGTCGACTACGCGCTCGACGTGCCGATGTATTTCATCAAGCGCGGCGACGAATACATCGATGTGGCCGGCAAGTCTTTCCGCGATTTCTTCGCGGGCAAGCTCGATGTGTTGCCCGGCGAGCGGCCGACCATTTCCGATTGGGCGAACCATCTGTCGACCATCTTCCCGGAAGTGCGCCTCAAGCGTTATCTCGAAATGCGCGGCGCCGACGGCGGCCCGTGGCGGCGCCTGCCGTCGCTGACGGCCTATTGGGTCGGCCTGCTTTACGACGACGAAGCGCTCGACGCCTGCTGGGACATGGTCAAGGGCTGGACCGCCGAGGAACGTCAGAAGCTGCGCGATGACGTGCCGCGGCGCGGCTTCCGCGCCGAGATCGGCAACACCAATGTGCTGACGCTCGCGCAGGAAACGTTGCGTTTGTGCCGGCGGGGCCTGCAGAAGCGCCAGCGGCTCGATCGCAACGGGCGCGATGAGACGCGCTATCTGAGGCCGCTGGAAGAGTCGGTCGCGCGCGGCATTACGCCGGCCGAAGAGCTGCTGGAGAAGTTCTTCAATGAATGGAACGGCAGCGTCGATCCGCTTTTCACGGAGTACGCGTATTGATGTCGCTGTCGTCCCGGGCGACTGAGCGTTAGCGAAGGAGGCCCCGGGACCCCATACGCCGCAGTCTACCGACAGGGCAGGGGCTATGGGGCCTCGCCTGCGCGGGGACGACGAGTAACACCATGGCCAAATCGACGCCCGCCACGCTCGCGCTGCAGAAGGCCAAGGTCGCCTTCGACCTGCACGAATACGAGTACGATCCCAATGCCGAACGCATCGGCATGCAGGCGGCCGAAGCGCTCGGCATCGATCCGGCGCGCCTCTTGAAGACGCTGATGGCCAAGGCCGGCGACGAGACCGTCTGCGTGCTGGCGCCGTCCGACCGCGAGATCAACCTGAAGAAGCTGGCCGCCGCGGCCGGCGCCAAGCACGCGGCGATGCTGGGCGCCGCGGATGCCGAGCGTATCACCGGCTATCATGTCGGTGGCATTTCGCCCTTCGGACAAAAGAAGCGCGTGCGCGTTTTCATCGAGCAGGCGGCGCTGGCGTTTCCGAAGGTGCTCTGCAACGGCGGCCGCCGCGGGCTGCAGGTCGAGCTTGCTCCCGCGGACCTGGTGCGCGTGCTCGACGCCAAGGCCGTGGAGCTTTGCTGAGATGTGCTCACCTAAGCGGGGCTATTCCGCCGCTTGGGCTTCCGACAGGTTATCGAGCGAGGAGACGATGTGCTCGGCGAGCGCATCGGCGAGCGCCGACGATTCATGTGCGTTGCGCACGAGGCCAACGTGGCATGGCGGCAACTCGGGAAAACCGTCGGCCGGGGTGAGCACGCGCATGCCGGGGCGCAGTCCCGATTCAGCGAGCACCGACACGGCAAGGCCTGAGAGCACGGCCGCCGCGACCGCGCCGGCATTCGAACTCGAATAGAGCACGCGATAGGGCCGGCCGATCGCTTCCATCTTGTCGATCGCCGTGCGCCGCCAGGAGCAACTCGGCCGCCCGAGCGCCAACGGCACCGGCTGCTCGGTGTGCGTCGCATGCCGGTTCGATGTCACCCACAACAGCCTTTCACGGCGGAAGGTTTCGGAGGCGCGCTTGGATTCGCAATTCGTGACGATGACGAGATCGAGCTGGTTGGCGTCGATGCGCTCGAGCAGGTCGATTGACGGCTCGCAGATCACCGTGAGTTCGACGCTGGGATAAGCGCGCGAGAAGCGCGCCATGATCTCCGGCAGATAACGGTCGGCGTAATCGTCCGGCACGCCGAGCCGCACGCGGCCCGACAGTTGCGCGTCGGAGAAAGCGGCGATCGTTTCCACGTTCAGCTTGACGATGCGGCGGGCGTAATCGAGCAGCCGCTGTCCGTCCTCCGTGAGCTTGGAGGCGCGGCCGTCGCGCAGAAAGATCGCCCGTTCGAGCCGCTCTTCCAGCCGCTTCATCTGCATGGAAACGGCGGACTGGGTCTTGTTCACGACCTCCGCCGCTTTGGTGAAGCTGCCGGTCTCCGCAATGGCGATGAACGTGCGCAGTTGGTCGACGTCGAGCAGCGCAGCCATGGTGCAAGGTCCTGATCGGCCGGCGCTATTTTGCCGGCGGGATAAACATCACCAGTTCTGATTGGTCAGATTAAAAACATTCGTTTCACTAATCAATACCGCGGGCGCATACAGGCCGTCCTAGCCGAGCCGAGGAATCGGGCGGGGCTTTCGGGTGGTTCGGATGCCGGATCTGGGGCGGTGTGGCGCCTCTGGTTCGCGGACCGCAGGAGATGGATCGATGACGGTGCATTATCCCGTTTTGCCTACCGCCGCCGGCGCCTCGCTGCGTGCCTGTGCGGGTGTTCTTGGCTTCGTGGCCTATTGGGCGAGGAACGTCGCCCGCGCCTATCGCCATCGCCGCGAGGCGGTCGTTCTCGCGAGCCTCGATCGGCGCATGCTCGCCGACATCGGCATCACCCGCAGCGACGTGTGCGACGCTTTCTCCGAGCCGCTTTGGGAGGACCCGACCGCGCTGCTGCGCGAGCGTGCGCTCGAGCGGCGCTGGAATCGCGCTCTGCTGCGCGAGGACGTGGCGCGGCGCGCCCAATGCGATGCCGACATGCTCACGCCGAGGCCGCCGCTGGATCGCCCCGCGCGACGGACCGTGTAACGACGCCTCAAGCCAAACGGCCGATCCCTCTCATCGGCCGCCGATCCGCCTCCCGCGACAATCCCCTCTCGCGGCCGGATCTAGCGCCCGCCGGCCCCTCCGGCGGGCGCTCACTTTTTCGGCATGAGCCGCTGCGGCGGGACCGCTGCACCTGCCCAATTCGATGCAATCGCGATACAGTCCGCGCCGGCAAGGCGAGGTCGAGCGCGGGCGTATGCAGCTGTTGAAGAGTTTGTGCGGCGGGCTGCTTGCGTTGGGTTGCGTGCTTTTGGCCGTTGCCCTGACGGCCGGCGCGGCCACGGCGCAGACCGGCTACGACCGCTTCGGCGGCGACTACACCTCATTCGAAGTGCGCACCGGCGATCCCGACGTGTGCGCCGCCCGCTGCGAGCGGGACGCGCGCTGCCGCGCCTGGAGCTTCTCCTATCCGCGCACGGCCGCGGGCGCGGCGACCTGCTGGCTGAAAAACCAAGTGCCGCCGCGCGTCGAGAATTCGTGCTGTGTGTCGGGTGTGCGTGGGGCCGGCGTCATCGAGCCGCGCCAGGGCGCCATGGAATATTCGATCGACCGGCAGGGGGGCGATTTCCGTTTCGTCGATCTGCCGGCGGACGGCACGGCCGAGAGCTGCAAGACGATCTGCGAGGGCGAGAACCGCTGCCGCGCCTTCACCTTCGTCCGCGCTGGCTACATCTCCGCCGCGCCGCGCTGCTATCTGAAGGAGAAGATCACCCGCCCGCGCCACAAGCCGTGCTGCATATCGGGCGTGGTGAAGTAGCTCGCGCGCCCGCTCCCCATAAAGGGCGGATTATAAAAGCCGGCTATACGCCGAAGAAAACCAAATCGAGCGCTGCAGCGATCGCTTCGCGATGGCCGTCTATATTTGCGATCGTCCGACCCAAAACGCGGCGATCGATGGCAAATAGCTCATGTGTCGCTAACCAATAGTCGCGTTCGCCGACGACGATGGAAGGATTGAGCCGGTGTGCTCCGCTCATGCTCGTGCGAACGATCAGCGGCGCGACGACGGCTGAGTTCAATACTGAGATGCGATCAGATTGCAGGATGACCAGGTAGGGTCGTAGCGCTGCGTCGCTTGGGTCCGGATTGGCCACGACATCGTACTGGCGCGGCATGTCATTCTGCCCGGTAGCGTAACTTGCTCGCGAGTAATCCGTGATGATCGATGAAGTCGTTTATCGAGGCGAGCGCGTCCGCGTTCTCCTGCTCCCAGGGCTCTTTCTTTTCCGCGTCGACCATGGCCCGCAGGCGGCGCTCGAGCGTCTCGGAGAGATCGATATGCAGCCGGTCGGCCTCCTCGAGAAGCCGGGCATCGACCGACACGCTGACCGCGCGTTTGATGGATGGCTCACCCATGTCGAGCTGTCTCCCGAGACAGTAGGTTAGTCCGGCAAGCGCCGAGCGACAACCGGCGCCGCCTCAATGCACCGCACTGAAAAAGCGCGACAGACGCAGGCCCGCCGGCCAGGTCCAGATCGGCTGATCCTTCATGCCGAGGTCCCACGAGCCGACGATGGCGTCGACGCGGCCGACGAGATTGTCCACGGGCAACATGCCGACGCCGCCCATACGCACGGGCACGCGGCTGTCGGCCGAATTGTCGCGGTTGTCGCCCATGACGAAGAGATGATCCGGCGGCACCGCCGTCTCGGCCATGTTGTCGAGCGGGTTGTCGTTGGTCAGCTTGAAGATCGTGTGCGCGTGGCCGCCGGGAAGCGTCTCGGTGAAGCGCGCCGCGGCGATCTCGCTGCCATCCTCGCGCTCGGACAGGCCACTGCCGTTCGACGTGATGCCGACAGCCTCGCCATTGATGAATACGCGGCCATTGCGCAGCGCGATGCGATCGCCCGGCAGGCCGATCACGCGCTTGACCCACACCTGAGAGCGGTCGCCCGGCCAGCGGAAGACCACGACATCGCCGCGCTGCGGCAGCGCGGCGAGGACGCGTTTGCCTTCCGGCAGGGTGATGAAGGAGGGCAGGGACGCGGCGCTATAGCCGTAAGGATATTTGGTCGCGAGCAGCTCGTCGCCGATCTGCAAGGTCGGCTCCATCGACCCGGACGGCACATAGAAGGGCTCGGCGATGGCGGTCTTGGCCGCCATCACCACGAGCACGATGGCGACGATGTCGCCGATGCTCTTGAGCCAGCCTTGCTTGCGCGGCTTGTCCGCCGCGCGTTTCTGCTCGCTTGTGGTCATCACGAGGTTCCGCCGACGGTGATCTTGTCCATGCGCAGCGACGGCTGCCCGACGCCGACCGGCACGCCCTGGCCGTTCTTGCCGCAGGTGCCGATGCCGGGATCGAGCGCGAAGTCGTTGCCGATCATGCTGATGCGGTGCAGGTCGGTCGGGCCGTTGCCGATCAGCATCGCGCCCTTCACAGGCGCGCCGATCTTGCCGTTCTCGATCTTGTAGGCCTCGGTGCACTGGAAGACGTATTTGCCCGATGTGATGTCCACCTGGCCGCCGCCGAAATTGACGGCATAGAGGCCGTTCTTCACCGACGCGATGATCTCCTCGCGTGGCTTGTCGCCGCCGAGCATGTAGGTGTTGGTCATGCGCGGCATCGGCACATGCGCGTGGCTTTCGCGGCGGCCGTTACCGGTGGGCTTCATGCCCATCAGGCGCGCGTTCTGCCGGTCCTGCATGTAGCCGACGAGGATACCGTCCTCGATCAGCACGGTGCGGTTGGTGGGCGTGCCTTCGTCGTCGATGGAGAGCGAGCCGCGGCGCGACTGCATGGTGCCGTCGTCCACCACGGTAACGCCCTTGGCTGCGACCTGCTGGCCGAGCAGGCCGGCGAAGGCCGATGTCTTCTTGCGGTTGAAGTCGCCTTCCAGCCCGTGGCCGACGGCCTCGTGCAGCATCACGCCGGGCCAGCCGGCGCCGAGCACGACATCCATCTCACCGGCCGGCGCGGGCACGGCTTCCAGGTTGACCAGCGCCTGCCGCACTGCCTCGTCGACGGCGCCCTGCCACGAATGGGTGGCGATGAACTGACCGTAGCCCTCGCGGCCGCCGAAGCCGAACGAGCCAGTCTCCTGGCGGTCGCCGTCACCGGCCACCACGGAAACGTTCACGCGCACGAGCGGGCGGATGTCGCGATAGATCTCACCGTCCGCGCGCAGGATTTCGACCACCTGCCAAGTGGCGGCGATGCTCGCGGACACCTGCCGCACGCGCGCATCCTTGGCGCGGGCATAGGCGTCGATCTGCTCGAGGAGCTTCACCTTGGTTTCGAACGAGGGCTCGCCGAGCGGGTTCTCGTCGCCGTAGAGCTTGCGGTTGGTGCGGCCCGGCGCATCGGCGTAGACGCCGGTGTGGCCGCTATTGACGGCGCGCACGGCTTCCGCCGCGCGGGCCAGCGCCGCTTCGGAGACGTCCGAGGCGTGGGCGTAGCCGACCGCCTCGCCTTTCACGGCGCGCAGGCCGAAGCCCTGGGACGTGTCGTAGGTCGCCTGCTTCAGGCGCCCGTTGTCGAACACCAGGCCTTCCGACTGCTTGTATTCCAGGAACAACTCGCCGTCGTCGGCCTGCTCCAGCCCGCGTCCGATGAGCTGCCGCACCTTGGCCCGGTCGAGGCCGGCGCGGTCGATAAGAGAGGAAAGGGCTGGATCCATGGGACGGGTTTCTCCGGGTACGTCGTTCTACCGGTCAGATAGGCACTTTAGGCCGATTTGACGAGGGCCGGAACCCAGGGGCTTTTCTCGGCCGGCCGCGTCCCTCGCTCCGGCCGCTCCGCGCCCTCCGCGCGATGCACGCCGGGCGGGGGGAGTTCCCCGCGCCCGGCGCGACACATTATCCGGCGAGCGTCGGATAGTCGGTGTAGCCTTTCGGGCCCGGCGTGTAGAACGTCGACATATCGGGCGTGTTCTCGGCGGCCTGCTTCTTCCAGCGCTCGACGAGATCGGGATTGGCGAGGAAGGGACGGCCGACGGCGATCAGATCGGCCTTGCCGCTTTCGAGATCCGCTTCGGCGCGCTTGGCGTCATAGCCGCCCGACAGCATCAAGGTGCCGCTGAATGCCTCGCGGAAGATGCTCTTGATCTTCGCCGGCACCGCCGGCGCGCCCATCGCCGAATGATCGACGAGGTGGACGTAGAGCAGGCCTTTCGCGTTGAGTGCCTTGGCGAGATAGGTGTAGTCGGCTTCCATCTCGGGATAATCGGGCATGTCGTTGAACACGCCGTAGGGCGACAGGCGGATGCCCACTTTGTCCTTGCCGATGGCGGCCATCGTCGCGTCGACGACTTCGAGCACGAAGCGCGCGCGGTTCTCGATCGAGCCGCCGTAGTTGTCGGTGCGCGTGTTGGAGTTGGGGCGAATGAACTGCTCGAGCAGATAGCCGTTGGCCGCGTGCAGTTCGATGCCGTCGAAGCCCGCGGCGACGGCATTCTTCGCCGCCTTAACGAATTCCTCGCGCGTGTGCTTGAGGTCGGCCTCGGTCATCGCCTTCGGGGTCGGCATCGGCTTCATGCCTTCACCGTCGGTGTACATGTCGCCCTTGGCGGCGACGGCCGACGGGCCGAGCACCTCGGCGCCGGCAGGCAGGTTGAGCGGATGGCCGACGCGCCCGGTATGCATCAACTGGATGAAGATCTTGGCGCCGCGCGCGTGAACCGCATCGGTGACCTTCTTCCAGCCGGCGACCTGGGCGTCCGAGTAGATGCCGGGGATGCGGGCGTAGCCGAGGCCGTGGGGCGAGGGCGACGTGCCCTCGGTGATGATCAAGCCAGCCGAGGCGCGCTGGCGGTAATACTCGACCATGAGATCATTCGGCACATTATTCTCAATGGCGCGGCTGCGGGTCATCGGCGCCATGACGAGATGATTTTGCAGCGTGAGCGAGCCAAGTTTGGCAGGCGAAAAGAGAAGGGACATCGATGTCTCCGCGGAAGGTTCGGTACCTCCGCGGACATGGGTCCCATGCGGCCGACGCGCAAGCCGTATACTTTTTTATCCCGACCAAAGAATAATGGAACAGACTAGGAATAGGTCAGGCCGTCCGGCCCGCTATGCGCCGCGTCTGTCATGCGGGCGGCTTCGATTCGGCCGGGCGCGAGGATGTGAAAGACGTGCTCGTCGGCCGCAATCAGATAGTCGGCGATGATCCGCCGGTGGCACCGCCACCATACGGCTTCAGCGCACATGATCGCGCAGGTCGTGGCATGTCCAATTGTGCGCAGATGCGTGAGGCCCGCGCGAAAGCTGTCGCTCAGGGCGTAGTCCGCATAATTGTGGAAGCTCCTACTCTGCCAGAATGCATTCACCGCTTCCGACATTTCGTGCTTTCGGCCGCGCAAGCCTCCCAAGGCGGCGATGTGCTCATAGCCAATCTGGAAGCGCGCCAGCGTGTCGGGCAATACGTCACGATTGTACTGTGGATTGGTCCGTGAGCGCGGAATTGTCCGGACGTCAGCCACGAGACGGACGTCCGCTTCCCCTAGCAGCGCCACGAATTCCTCGATCGAGCGTGTCGCATGGCCGATGGTGTAGAATGGCCGCGCCATGGTCCTCACCGCGGTTAGCGAATCCGCTTTAGTGCGCCACCTTTGTGCAGGGCGACGTGATCCGTCTTGTCGCTCTTGATCTCGTACTGGGGCTCGTCCGGGGTCGCATGATGCGTATAGCCTTTGTAGTCGACGTCATGCGTATGAACCTCGACGATCCGGCCGCGAACGCGGCCGGCTTCCGAATTCCAGCTGACGTGATCGCCGACTTTGAGCGTGCGTTTCATGGGGAGCCTCCCAGAGAAACGCGTTAGCGCTGTCCCTGGTTCAGCTCCGGTCGAATTGCACCGCGACCTCGCCGACCGGATCGATGGCGTGCGTGAGCACCGTCTCGTCCGGCTCGATCATCAAGGGCGGCGTGATGGAACCCGTGATGATGACGTCGCCGGCCTTCAGGCTCTCGCCGAAGGCGGCGAGCATGTCCGCGACATGGGCGACGATATCGACCAGCTTGCCGGTCAAGGCTTCGGGATCGCCGGTGCGGTTGAATTCCTCGCCGCGGCGGGTCACGCGTGAGGTCAGTCCGCGCACATTGCCGCCAGCCTGCGCCGCCTCGCCGACGAGAACGTGACGCTGGAAGATGTCGCCGGCGAGCACTTGGTCGAGATTGTCGGGCGCCGGCACGGGATCGAGATCGGCGATCTCGATGGCGGGGCGCAGCTCCTTGATCGCGGCGAGCACATCGGTCGGCGCAGCGCCCGGGCCAAGGTCGCTGCCCATGATCGCGGCGATCTCGGGCTCGGCCACTGGCCGCACATAATCCTTGAACGACACCGCCGCGCCGGATGGCAGCAGCGCGCTTTCCATCAGATAGCCGACGAGCGGCGCGCTCAAACCGAGCTTCTGAAGGGTCGCCGGCGCGCCGAGGCCCACCTTCCAGCCGAGCGGCTTTTCGCCGGCGGCGATGCGCGCGCGCCGCGTCGCAAGCTGCGCGGTCATGCCCATCTTGATGAGCGGATTGTCCCAAACATTCATCGCGCGTTCCTTTGTCGTTTTCATTCGTTGCCCATGCGCGGAGGGCCGGGCCGCCGTGATACGATCACTTATGACTCTCCGGATGCACCTCGTAGCCGGAGTCCTCGATCGAGCCCGCGCCCATCCAGCCCCAGACCAGCACCACGTCTTCCTGCGAGGTGTTGTTGAAGCCGTGCCAGCAACCGCGTGGCGAATAGACGACGTCGCCTTCCTTCGACGGCGTGTCGCCGTGGTCGGTGTAGATGTGTCCCGAGCCCTTCAGCACGATGAAGAATTCGTCGCAGTTATGGTGGCGATGGTTCTCGTGCCGCGCGCCGGGCTTGAGCACGGTCCAACCGACCACATGATTGGCGCCGGCGGTCTTCTTGTCGATCAGGAACTGAACCTGCATATCGACCCAGCCGTCGTCGCGTTTGAGGCCTTCGACCGTCGGCACGTCCTTGATGTTGGTGATGTACATCACCGGGTCCTGTTTCATCTTGGCCGCGGTTCCTTTGATCGCCTTGGCCAGCGCCGAGCCGAATTTCGCTCCTTGCCCCGTCATCGTCTTCCTCCGCTTATGCCTGTCCGCCGAGCTGTCTGTAGACGCGATGCGCCACCACGAAATCGTTGCCGTCTATGCCGAGCCCGCGGCAGGCGTTCATCATCTCGTTGGCCGCGGCGGCCAGCGGCACCGGCGAGCCGAGCGTGCGGCCGAGATTGAGCGCGAGCATCATGTCCTTCTGCTGCAGCGTCACGTCGGCGAGCGGGACGTCGGGCATCTTGCCGTCGAGGATGAAAGGTCCGCGATAGCCGAGCACGGGCGAGGCCGCGACGCTCTTGAGGATGGCGTCGACCGCGGCTTCGCGCGCGACGCCGCCCTTCTCGGCGAGCGCGACCGCTTCGCCGAAGGCGATGACCTCGACCATCAAGAGCAGATTGACCGCGATCTTCATCTGGCAAGCGAGGCCGTTGCCGCCGATGCGCGTCACCTTCGGGCCGATGGCGAGCAGCACCGGCTTGGCGCGCTCGAAGGCGTCTTCATCGCCGCCGATCATCACCGAGGCATTGCCGGCCTTTACCGTCACCGGCGAGCCGGAGATCGGCCCGTCGAGCATGGTCGCGCCGTGCTTCTTGAATTCGGTCGCCACGGCGCGGCTCTCGTCCGGTTCGATCGTGCTCATGTCGATATAGATGGCGCCGGGTTTGATGCCGGCGATGATGCCGTGCTCGCCGAGCGCGCAGGCTTTCACGGCTTTGGCGTCGGTGACGATGGAAAACACGATGTCGCTCTGCGCGGCGACCTCGCGCGGCGTGTCGGCCCATGTCATGCCGTGCGCGATGAGCGCGTCGGCCTTGGCGCGGGATCTGTTCCAGCCGGTAACCTTATGTCCGGCTTCCATCAGCCGCGGCACGATCAGTTGGCCCATGGCCCCGAGGCCGCAAAAACCAAGCTGCACGGCATCCCTCCCGGTTGCGCCTGGCTGTGTGCCGGCATCACGTTGTTGCAAGCGAGAGTAAAGATGCGGCGCGCCGCGGCAACCCCGGATGTGGCGGGAAGGGCGCCTATATCCGCCCACCGCTTTTCACGCCGAAGCCGCGCCGTGATCAGTGGGCAAGCTCGGCCAGCGCGCGGCTGAGTTCGTGAATGCGGTAGGGCTTGCGCAGGATCGGATATTTCCGCTGCGCTTCCTGCGCGGCCTGGCTGTAGCCGGTGGTGAGGAGGATCGGCAGTCGCGGAAATTTCGCTTTGATCGCCTCGGCAAGTCCGAGGCCGTCCATGGGACCGGGCATGACGATGTCGCTGAACACAACATCGATGCCGTCCCGCTCGAGTTCGTCGAGCGCGCTTTCGGCGTCCGCCACCCAGCGCACCGCATAGCCCAACTGCCCGAGCAGTTCGGCGCTCGCGCTCGCCACATCGGGATTGTCCTCGACCAGCAGCACGGTGCCGCTGCCCGTGGCGAGTTGCGGCGCGCGTGCTTCGATCTGGGTGCGTTCGCTGTCGGCGCGCGGCAGCAGCATGGTGATCTGCGTGCCTTTGCCGAGGTCGCTTTCGACCCGAACCGTGCCGCCGGCCTGATGCACGAAGCCGTGCACCTGGGAGAGCCCGAGGCCGGTGCCTTTGCCGACCGGCTTGGTGGTGAAGAACGGATCGAAGATCTTCCCCATCACGTCCTTGGCGATGCCGACGCCGGTGTCGGCGACCGTGATGGCGACGAAGTCGCCGCGGAGGCCGTCGTGGTGGTCGTTCTTCGCCGATATCCGCACGATACCGCCCGCCGGCATGGCATCGCGGGCATTGATCACGAGGTTCACCAGCGCGGTTTCGAATTCGCTCACGTCGGCCACGACGGGCCATGTCTGCGGCGACAGATCGAGCTCGAGCCGCGCATCCCGGCCGAGGCCGCTGCCGAGCACCTCGCGGACCGAGCGAATGAGAGAGGGAACGTCCACGCGTTCGGGGTTGACCTGTTGCCGGCGGGAGAAGGTGAGAAGTTGATTGGTCAGCGTCGCGCCACGGTCGGCGGCGTGTTCGATCGCCTGCACGGCGCGGGCCAATCGCGGATCGTTGCCCATCGAGCGCTTGAGCGTCTGCAGATGGCCCGAGACGATCATGAGGATATTGTTGAAGTCGTGCGCGATGCCGCCGGTGAGCTGGCCGAGCGCGTCCATCTTTTGCGACTCGGCGAATTGGCGCTGCATCTTCTCGAGTTTGATCTGCGCTTCGCGCCGCTCGCTGATGTCGCGCGTGATTTTTGCGAAGCCGACCAGCTTGCCGTCGTCGTCGCGGATCGGATCGATGACGACGCTTGCCCAGAAGAACGTGCCGTCCCTGCGCACGCGCCAGCCTTCTTCCTCGTAGCGCCCGGTCGTCTGCGCGATCCCGAGCGCGCGGCTCGGCTTGCCGTCGGCCTGGTCAGACGGCGTATAGAAGCGGGAGAAGTGCTGGCCGATGATCTCGCTCGGGGAATAGCCCTTGATGCGTTCGCCGCCGGAATTCCAACTGACGATATTGCCCTGCGGGTCGAGCATATAGAGCGCGTAGTCGGTGACGCCGCTCACCAGCAGCCGGAACTGGCGCTCGCTCTCGAGCAGCGCCTGCTGCGCCGCATAGCGTTCGGTGACGTCGCGCGTGATCTTGGCGAAGCCGATCAGCTCGCCGTCTTCGTACAGGGCGTCGATAACGACGAAGGACCGGAACTCGGTCCCGTCCTTGCGCACGCGCCAGCCCTCGATCTCGAACTTGCCATTCTCCCGGGCCGTCCGCAGGGCGAGGTCCGGCAAGCCGGCCTGGCGGTCGCGCTCGGTATAAAAGACGCTGAAGTGCTGGCCGATGATCTCCGAGGCGGTATAGCCCTTGATGCGCTCGGCCCCGGCATTCCAGTTCGTCACGTAGCCCTGCGGGTCGAGCATGCAGATCGCGTAGTCGACCAAGCCGTCGAGCAGCAGCCGGAAGTTGCGCTCGCTGTCTAGGCGCGCTGGGTTCTGTTTCGAATCTGTATCCGGCATTCGTGTCCTACCCCACGGAGCGCGAAACGCGCCCGAGGCCGCGTTCGTTCCATCGGCCTGCCACGGACCGGTCTGGAATGTGGAGGTGGTTTGTCAGTTACGTCAACGACCTAGCATTCGCCGCAAGGGAGCAAAAGTGGCCCCCCGCACATTAGTATCCTAAAGCGAGGACGCGACGTCGATGGCGGACGACCCCGGCAGGACGATCACCTGCCCGCATTGCGGCGGGGCCGCGCCCTATGCGGGTATGGTCGGTATGCCGGCCAATACAATCTACCAGTGCAACAATTGCGGCCGGGCCATCTGGGTGCCGCGCCGTCCGGGCCGGCGAGGCGCGACGCAGGGCGCCCCGCAGCAGCAACAGCAGCCGCAGCCCGATCCCTCCAAGGACGACGAAAACTGACTTTAGGAGGAACGGGCCACTACCACTTAAATTATTGATAAATTTAGCGGATTTAACCTTGCTTTTGGTCACCAGCTTCTCGCCGGTGCGGCCGGGTCCTATGATTCATTCATAGTTCGTTATGCGTAACCAGCGGGCTCGCCATGGACCGGTTCATATGCCGAGAGAACATAGAACGCTTCCGGCGCTTGCTGGAGCAAACCACCGACGAAGAGCAGCGCCGCCAACTCATGAAGCTTTTGGCCGAGGAAGAGGCGAAGGAGCGGGCCTTCGCCGGCCGGTCTGACTCTGGCGGGGACTCCGGGTCTTCGCCTGCCGCAGGGGCTTGAGCCGGGCCGTGCGAGCAGCGTCCCCCGGTGGTCGGATTTCCTACGGAAGCTTGTCGTAGCCTTCGCCGAAGCCGTTGAGGCTCATCGGGAAGCCGATGCCTTCCTCCGGCGTCTGGAAGATAATGAAGGTCGCCGTCTTGCCGGTCCGCAGCTTCTTGATGAGGTCGTCGTCCATTACGACTTCCGCGATACAGCCGTTGGGCAGGCAGCGCACGAACCCCGCCCGGCCGATATCGGCCTGATCGATCTTCAGGCCCAGTCCTGACGGCAGCAGCACGCCGAGCGGCGCCACAACGCGCATCAGCCGGCTCTTCTGATCGGCCGTTTTCAGCACGATCACGGTGAGGCCGACATTGGCGCGGTCTTCCGCGGTGACGCTCTGGATCAGCGCGCATTGCTCCGCCTTGGCGCCGGGCGGCGTGTCGCAGCGGATCTGCCAGTCCTTGTGCACCGACTTGACGGCGCCTTGCGCCGCCGCCGGTCCCACGCAGGCCAGGCCCGCGATCAGCGCCAGCGCCGCAGCGGAGAAAAAGCGCGCGGCGGCCGGGCCGCCATGCTTGAAAATGCCCATCACATCAGTCCCTTGGATGCCACCAGCAGCGTCTTAGGCGCACGCCACGGCCTCGAATCGCCGCCGCCGGCATTCTAGTCGTCCCCGTTGGCACATGCGCGGCCGCTCGTGTCAAGCGAGGCGCCACCCGCAGCAAGGCCCGGATTTGCGGGCCATCCAAGCCCGGCCGCCATGGCGCAAATGCGGCGGATGCGCGCGCCGGCGCGCCGGCTTGGGGGAAAGGCGGGCGGCAGACGCGAGCGGTTATAAGGTGCATTGCGGCTGCTTCCGAATTGTGGTTTGAGAGGCCGGGATTTCCCGTCCCGCTGCGCACAAAAGCCGCCACGCCCGTGGCACAAACAGCGTGCCTGGCGGGGGTGAGCCGAACATCTTTCCTTTCGATGGGCGGCTCGATTCGGGGCCAGAAGAAAGTGCCTTGCACCGCAAGGCCGTACGTCTCGTCGAGGAGAGCATTCGACAATGCTGGTGCTCAAGCGGTTGATCGCCTTTGTGGTCACGTCCGTGGCCGTTTTTGCTGGAGGCGCCGCTATGGCCGCCGATGCCCCTTTGGGCCAGCCACACCCCTGGCAGCTTGGTCTGCAGGCGGGCGTCACGCCCGTGATGGATAACGTCATCTGGTTCCACAATTTGCTTTTGTGGGTCATCGCGGCGATCGTTCTGTTCGTCCTGATCCTGCTTGTGCTCGTGGTGGTGAAGTTCAACGCGCGCAGCAACCCGGTACCGTCGCGCACCACGCACCACACGCTCATCGAAGTCGTGTGGACCGTCGTGCCGGTGCTCATCCTCGTGATGATCGCGGTCCCGTCGTTCCGTCTGCTCTTCCTGCAGCTCAACACGCCGAAGGCCGACATCACGGTGAAGGCCACCGGCAAGCAGTGGTTCTGGAGCTACAGCTATCCGGACGACAAGTTCGAGTTCGACTCGCTGATGGTCGCCGAGAAGGACCTCAAGCCGGGTCAGCCGCGCTTGCTCGCCGTCGACAACGACATGGTCGTGCCCGTCAATAAAGTGGTGCGCGTGCTCACCACCGGCGCCGACGTCATTCACTCCTGGGCCGTTCCGTCCTTCGGCGTGAAGATCGACGCCATTCCGGGCCGCATCAACGAGACCTGGTTCAAGGCCGAGCGCGAAGGCGTCTACTACGGCCAGTGCTCCGAGCTCTGCGGCAAGGATCACGCCTATATGCCGATCACCGTGCGCGTCGTGAGCGAGAAGGACTACGCCGCTTGGGTCGACGAGGCGAAGAAGAAGTTCGCCTTCGACGGCAGCCGTCCGACGACGGTGGCCGCGGTCCGCGCGGCAGAATGACGCATATCGGAATTTGAATGTATATCGGGCGACTGAGATAAGCCTCGAAGGAACGCGAATGATGGCTAGTAACACGGCTGCGGCACACACCCACGACGCCCACGAGGAGCATGCGCATCCGACCGGGTGGCGCCGTTTCGTCTATTCGACGAACCACAAGGACATCGGCACGATGTACCTGGTGTTCGCGATCATGGCGGGCATCATCGGTGGCGCGCTGTCGATCGGCATCCGTCTGGAACTGCAGAACCCGGGCATGACGATCTTCTCGTCGGCGCACGAGTTCAACGTGTTCACCACGGCGCACGGCCTCATCATGATCTTCTTCATGGTGATGCCCGCGATGATCGGCGGCTTCGGCAACTGGATGGTGCCGCTGATGATCGGCGCGCCGGACATGGCCTTCCCGCGCCTGAACAACGTGTCGTTCTGGCTGCTGCCGGCCTCGTTCGCGCTGCTCATCACCTCGGCCTTCGTCGAAGGTGAGCCGGGCTCCAACGGCGTCGGCGCCGGCTGGACGATGTACGCGCCGCTGTCGACCTCGGGTCATCCCGGCCCGGCGGTGGACTTCGCCATTCTCTCGCTGCACATCGCCGGCGCGTCGTCGATCCTCGGCGCTATCAACTTCATCACCACGATCTTCAACATGCGCGCGCCCGGCATGACGCTGCACAAGATGCCGCTGTTCGTGTGGTCGGTCCTGGTGACGGTGTTCCTGCTGCTGTTGTCGCTGCCCGTTCTCGCCGGCGCGATCACCATGCTGCTCACCGACCGTAACTTCGGCACCACCTTCTTCTCGGCCGAAGGCGGCGGCGACCCGATCCTCTACCAGCACCTGTTCTGGTTCTTCGGTCACCCCGAAGTGTACATCCTGATCCTGCCCGGCTTCGGCATGATCAGCCAGATCGTGTCGACCTTCTCGCGCAAGCCGGTGTTCGGCTATCTCGGCATGGCCTACGCCATGGTCGCCATCGGCGGCATCGGCTTCGTCGTGTGGGCGCACCACATGTACACGGTCGGTCTGTCGTCCGGCGCGCAGGCCTACTTCGTCGCGGCCACCATGGTGATCGCGGTGCCGACCGGCGTGAAGATCTTCTCCTGGATCGCCACGATGTGGGGCGGCTCGATCGAGTTCCGCACGCCGATGCTGTGGTCGATCGGCTTCATCTTCCTGTTCACCGTCGGCGGCGTGACGGGCGTCGTGCTCGCCAATGCCGGCGTCGACCGCGTGCTGCAGGACACCTACTACGTCGTCGCGCACTTCCACTACGTGCTGTCGCTCGGCGCCGTCTTCGCGATCTTCGCGGGCTGGTACTACTGGTTCCCGAAGATGAGCGGCTACATGTACAACGAGACCATCGGCAAGCTGCACTTCTGGGTCACGTTCATCGGCGTGAACCTGATCTTCTTCCCGATGCACTTCCTGGGTCTCGCCGGCATGCCGCGCCGCTACGTGGACTATCCGGATGCGTTCCACGGCTGGAACCAGGTCGCCTCGATCGGCTCCTACATCTCGGCCGTGGGCGTGCTCATCTTCCTCGTGGGCGTTGCCGAAGCCTTCATGAAGAAGCGCGTCGCCGGCAACAATCCGTGGGGTCCGGGTGCGACCACCCTCGAGTGGACGCTGTCCTCGCCCCCGCCGTTCCACCAGTTCGAAACGCTGCCGCGTATCAAGTAAGAGCGAAAGGCCCCGCGTAACCGATGTCGTTCGTTAGCGAAGGCGCAGAATTGCGCGGCAGTGTCGCCGCCAACTCGGATCTCGGCTTTGCCGAACCGAGCCTTGCCACCGTGGGCGACTACATCGAGCTGCTCAAGCCGCGGGTCATGTCGCTCGTGGTGTTCACCGCCCTGGTTGGTTTGGCGGTGGCGCCTGGCAGCCTGCATCCGATCGCCGCTTTCACCGCGCTGCTCTGCATCGCGGTGGGCGCCGGCGCCTCGGGCGCGCTGAACATGTGGTACGACGCCGACATCGACGCCGTGATGACGCGCACCGCGCGTCGTCCGGTGCCGGCCGGCAAGGTGAAGCCCGGTGAGGCGCTGGCCTTCGGCCTGACGCTCTCCAGCTTCGCGGTGGTGACGCTCGGCATCCTGGTGAACTGGGTTGCCGCCGCGCTCCTCGCCTTCACCATCTTCTTCTACGCCGTCGTCTATACGATGTGGCTCAAGCGCTCGACGGTGCAGAACATCGTCATTGGCGGCGCGGCCGGCGCCTTCCCGCCGACGATCGGCTGGGCGGCCGTCACCGGCTCGCTCTCGCTCGAGCCCATCCTGCTGTTCCTCATCATCTTCTTCTGGACGCCGCCGCACTTCTGGGCGCTGGCGCTCTACAAGGCCGACGACTACGCGCGCGCCGGCGTTCCGATGCTGCCGGTCGTTTCCGGCGAAGTCACCACGCGCCGCCAGATCCTGATCTATACGCTGATCCTGGTACCGCTCGGGATCGCGCCCTGGGTGCTCGGTTACGCCGGCCTCATCTACGGCGCCGTGTCGGTCATCACCGGCGCGATCATGACGGTATTGGCCGTGCAGGTCCTGCGCGAGAGCAATCCGGCCGACCGCGCCGCACGCAACCTTTTCGCCTTTTCGGTCCTCTATCTGTTCCTGCTCTTCGCGACGCTCCTGATCGAGCGCGGGTGGGGCGGGCTGATCAACCGATTGACGGTGTGAGGGTCGGTATTCCGATGGACGAGCCGCGCAAAGAAGACGAAGGCATCGTGCTCACCGAGGCGCAGAAGCGCGCTCGGCGATCGCGCTCGATCGCCATTGCTCTGGCGCTCGGCGCGCTTGTCATCCTCTTTTACATCATGACGCTGGTGAAGGGTCCCGGCGTCCTTGTTCGTCCGATCTGACAGAGAGGCGACAATGGCTCCGCACGCCCCCCGACCCGAGAACAAGCTTCGGCGCGACATGATCGTTGCGTCGACCTGCGGCGCCGTGGTCGCGCTCATGGTCGGCGCTTCCTATGCGGCCGTGCCGTTCTACGACTGGTTCTGCCGCACCACGGGCTATGGCGGCACCACGCAGGTCGCCGAAAAGGCGCCCGAGCACATCCTCGAGCGCACCGTCGCGGTGCGGTTCGACTCCAACGTGACGCCGGGTCTGCCCTGGAAGTTCGTGCCGGAGCAGAACGAAATCCACGTGCGCATCGGCGAGGTCGCCACCGTCCACTACAAGGTGGTGAACCAGGCCGCGCGCGAGATCACCGGGCAGGCCTCCTACAACGTGTCGCCGCCGCAGGTTGGCATCTACTTCAACAAGATCAACTGCTTCTGCTTCACCGAGCAGACCTTGAAGGCAGGCGAGACCCGCGAGATGGCGGTCGTGTTCTACATCGATCCTTCGATCGTCAAGGACCGCGACCAGAACGATCTCAACACCATTACTTTGTCCTACACCTTCTATCGCCTTCCGGACGCCGCGCGTCCGGTCGCGGAGGCTTCGGACAAGTCGAACAAGCTCTAAACGGGGACTGAAACGATGGCTGAGGCCCACACCAAGCAACACGATTTCCACCTGGTCGATCCGTCGCCGTGGCCATTCGTCGGCTCGTTGTCCGCCTTCATCATGGCGGTGGGCGCCGTGAGCTGGCTGCACTCGATGTATGCCGCCGCGCCGCTGGTGTTCGGCCTCGGCACGCTCGGCGTGCTCTACACCTTCATCGGCTGGTGGCGTGACGTCATCCGCGAAGCCGAGCATGGCGGCTTCCACTCCCGCGTGGTGCAGATCTCGCACCGCTACGGCATGATCCTGTTCATCGCCTCCGAGGTGATGTTCTTCGTTGCCTGGTTCTGGGCCTACTTCAACACCGCGCTGTTCCCGCACGACCTGCACGACGTGGCGCGCACGGCGGCGACCGGCGGCGTGTGGCCGCCGAAGGGCATCGAGACCTTCGATCCCTGGCACCTGCCGTTGCTGAACACGCTGATCCTGCTGACCTCGGGCACCACGGTGACCTGGGCGCACCACGCGCTCCTGGAGAACGATCGTCAGAGCGTGAAGTGGGGCCTCATCCTCACCATCGCGCTCGGCCTCATCTTCACCTGCGTGCAGGCCTTCGAGTATGCGCACGCCACGTTCGCCTTCAAGGGCAACATCTACGGCGCCACCTTCTTCATGGCGACCGGCTTCCACGGCGCGCACGTGATCATCGGCACGATCTTCCTGATCGTGTGCCTGGGACGCCTGCTCAAGGGCCACTTCACGCCGACCCAGCATCTCGGCTTCGAGTTCGCCGCCTGGTACTGGCACTTCGTCGACGTGGTCTGGCTGTTCCTGTTCGCCTGCATCTACGTGTGGGGCCACGGGGCAACCGCCGCCGCCGGCCATTGATGCGGTAGGAAATTCCATGAAAGGGCGGCGGCAACGCCGCCCTTTTGCTTTGAGGATGGAGCAATGACCGACGTCGCGTCGAACACCTATCTGCCCATCGCGCGCGGCCTGCGCTGCCGCTGCCCGCGTTGCGGCGAGGGCAAGCTGTTCTCGGGCTTGGCCACGCTGCGTCCGAAGTGCGAGAACTGCGGCCTCGACTACGACTTCGCCGATGCCGGCGACGGGCCGGCCGTATTCGTCATCCTGATCGGCGGCGCGCTGGTCGTCTTCGCGGCTCTGCTCACCGAGGTGCTGTACCAGCCGCCTTATTGGCTGCACGCCGCGCTGTGGCTGCCGACGATCCTCATCGTCACGTTATTGCCGCTGCGGTTGATCAAAGGTGTGCTGATCGCGTTGCAGTATCACCACAAGGCGGCGCCCGGCCGCCTGCAGGACAAGGGCGAAGCGTAATGGCGGATGGTGCGCGAGGCCGTGGCGGCATCGTCGGAGCGACGGTCTTTGCGCTGGTCTGTCTCGTGATCCTGGTCGGGCTCGGCGTCTGGCAGCTCGAGCGCCGAACGTGGAAAGCCAATCTGATCGCCAGTCTCACCGAGCGCCTGGCCAAGCCGGCGCAGGACTTGCCGCCGCGCGAGGATTGGGCGCGGCAGACCGAGGGGGCCGACGAATTCCGGCGCGTGACGTTTCCGGCGGAGTTCATCCCGGGCGAGGAGGCGCTCGTCTATGCCGCGGGCTCGGCGCTGCGCAAGGACATCAAGGGGCCCGGCTACTTCGTGTTCGCGCCCGCGCGCCTGCCGGGCGGAAGCATCGTCATCGTCAACCGCGGCTTCGTGCCGCTCGACCGCAAGGCGCCGGCGACGCGCGCGCAAGGTGCGCCGCAAGGTCTCATCGATATCGTCGGCGTGATGCGCTGGCCGGAACGCCCGGGCCTGTTCACGCCCGCCGACGATGTGAAAGGCAACGTCTGGTATCTGCGCGACACCAAGGCGATGGCCGAGGCCAAGAAGTGGAACGTCGCGGCGCCGTTCTACATCGATCAGGAAGAGCCGGTGCCGGCGGGCGGCCTGCCGCTGCCCGGCAAGCTCGAAGTGCATCTGCCCGACAACCATCTGCAATACGCGGTCACCTGGTTCGGCCTCGCCTTCGCACTCGTCGGCGTCTACCTCTTCTGGCTCTTCGCGCGCCTGCGCCGCCGCTGATTTCCCGTTTCATTGCAAGAAAACATGCGCCATTGGCGCAGGCAGCGCCGGCGTGATTAAGTGCCGCGCGTTCGAAGCAGCACAACAATACGCAAAGGGAGAGAGTGAATGCTCGCGGGTCGGAAGGTCGTCGTGGTGGGGGGCTCGTCAGGCATCGGTCTGGCGACGGCCGAACTGGCAAAGCGCGAAGGCGCCGAGGTCGTGATCGCCTCGCGCAACGCGGAGCGCTTGAAGGCCGCGGCCGACAAGATCGGCGCGACCGCCATCGCGGCCGACGTGTCCAACGAGGACAGCGTCGCCAATCTCTTCAGCGCCTGCGGTCCCGTCGATCATGTCGTGGTCACCGCCGCGCAGCTGCGCTCCGGTCCGTTCAAGTCCGTGTCGATGGAAGACGTGCGCGCCACCTTCGACGGCAAGTTCTGGGGCGCCTGGCGCTGCGCGCGCGCGGCGGAGATTCGCCCCGGCGGCTCGCTGACGCTGGTATCGGGCTTCCTCAGCCTGCGGCCGCGCCCCGGCTCGGCGATCGTGAGCTGCGCCAACGGCGCGCTCGAATCGCTCACCCGCGCGCTGGCGCTCGAACTCGCGCCCGTGCGTGTGAACTGCGTCTCGCCCGGCATCATCGACACGCCGATCCGCGCCGCGATGCCGGAAGCCGCGCGCCAGGAGATGCTGGCGAAGACCGCGGCGGGTCTCCCCGCCGGCCGCGTCGGCCTCGCCGAGGACATCGCGTTGCAGATCCACG
>Ga0180216_1000579_pt1 | contig 37714 bp, 34 predicted proteins | sample eDN3rd37CBELigMG_FD_128879 | JGI IMG/M metagenome (GOLD analysis project Ga0180216, IMG submission 128879) | Enriched Miracle-Growth compost microbial communities from Emeryville, California, USA - eDNA 3rd pass 37_C BE-Lig MG (version 2)... ... | reverse complement strand
ACTAGACCCAGGGCGCCGCGGATCCGGCTTTGCCGGTCCGCCAGCGCCGCCCCCTTGAGGGGGACGCGCGAAGCGCGGAGGGGGTGGGCTCCCCTTGCGCGAAGCGCGGAGGGGGTGGGCTTCCCTTGCGCGTCAGCGCGGAGGGGGGTTATACCCTACCGGGTATCTGCAGCGTGCGGCCCACGGCGAGGGCCGAGCCTTTGATGCGGTTCAGGGACCGCAGTTGCTCGATCGAGGTGCCGTACTGGCGCGCGATGGAGCTGAGGGTTTCGCCCTTGCGGACCTTGTGCGTGCGCACGTGGACCTTTTTCTTGGCGCGGCTGTTGTTGTCGGCCACGGCGCGCACGGGGGTGGGGCCGGCGCTGGCCACCAGGGTGGGCTCGGCCTGCCTGCTGGTGGGCACCATCAGGATATCGCCCGCGCCGACGCGCGAACGCGAGCCCAGGCCGTTGGCACGGCGCAGCGTGGCTACCGAGGTGCCGTATTTCTTGGCGACGCTGGTCAGCGTTTCGCCGCGTCCCAGTTCGTGGGTGTGCCAGGACGACAGCGAGCCGCTGTACGCGCGCAGGTTGGCTTCGAAGATGCTGATGCGGTCGGCCGGCAGCAGCAGCGTCGGTTCATGGCTGCCGAGGATGACGCCGCGGTTGAACGAAGGGTTCAGCGCCTTGAATTCTTCCAGCGGCATTTCGGCCAGCTGGGCGGCCAGCTTGACGTCGATGTTGCGGCTCTTGGTGATGGTGACGAAATACGGCTGGTTCTCGATGGCCGGCAGCGCAATGTTGTAGGCGGCGGGATTGGCGATGATGTTCTTGATCGCCTGCAGCTTCGGAATGTAGTTGCGCGTTTCGTCCGGCATGTCGAGCGACAGGTAGTCCGTCGGCAGGCCGCGCGCGGTGTTCTTGTCGATGGCGCGCTTGACCGAGCCTTCGCCCCAGTTATACGAGGCCAGCGCCAGGTGCCAGTCGCCGTGGAAGTCGAACAGGTACTGCAGGTAGTCCATGGCCGCCCTGGTGGAGGCGATGGGATCGCGGCGCTCGTCGCGCCACCAGTCCTGCTTCAGGTTGAAGCCGCGGCCGGTGGCGGGGATGAACTGCCACAGGCCGGAAGCCTGCGAGCGCGACAGCGCCCATGGGTCGTAGGAGCTTTCGACGAAAGGCAGGAGGGCCAGTTCGGTGGGCATGCCGCGCTGGTCGATTTCCTCGACGATGTAATAGAGGTACTTGCCCGCGCGTTCGGCGGTCCGCTGGATGTAGTCGGGGCGCGAGGCGTAGAAGTTCTCCCACTCCTTGACCAGCGCGGTATCGATGTTGGGCACCGCGAAGCCGCGGCGGATGCGGGTCCAGATGTCGGCGGGCTGTACCGTCAGGTCGACCGTCCTCGGTTCCAGCCCGTCGTCGGGAGTCTGCATCGCTAACGGGGCGTCGAGCCGGCGGCCGGAGGCGCGCGGAGCCGGGGCGATTCGAGAGGAGGAGAACCCGGCCGGGGCGTCGGCCATGACGGGGGAGGCGGCCGTCGCGGAATGCATATTGTGGTCGGATGTCGCGGGAGGCTCCATCGAAGCGCAGCCCGCCAGGACCATCACGCACCCGGCGATCAGGATTTTGAACGAAGAGGCTGGACGGCCATCGCGGACGCCCGCCCGCAGATTCCAGACGCCGCGGGGGCGCAGTTGCATGTTTTCTATGTCCTTGACCACGTGCCTCGCTTGGCCTCGTCCCCGGAGGACGGGGCCAAGCGAGGCAGTTTCAATTCGGAGCCGCAGGCTCCTCCCGGTGAGTGAAGAGGAGCGGCCTCGCGGCCAGCGTGACTCTTAGCGCATTTAGCGCGGCATAGTACGAATCGAGAGCGGTTCTCGTCAACCCGCTTTTACAAATTCGAAGCTTTTGCCTGCCATTGCGCGCAAATCAAGGCAAGATGCGAACCGCTCTACCGGAAGTTGTTCTTCCATTCGCGCAGTGCGGCGAACACTTCGACCTCGTTCGAAAGCGGCTTGCCGGCGTGCGCCGCGGCGGCCGCCGCCACCTCCGGAACCGCTGTACGCAGGAAGGGGTTGACCTGCCGTTCGAGATCGAGCGTGGTCGGCACCGTGGGCTGGGCCTGCTCGCGCAGGTGACGCGCCTGCTGGTGCCATACCTGCAACGCGGCGTTGTCGGGTTCTACCGCCACCGCCCACGCCAGATTGGACAGCGTGTATTCGTGTGCGCAGTAGATGCGGGTCTTGCCCGGCAGCGCCGCCAGCTTGGCGAGCGAATCCTTCATCTGCTGCGGGGTGCCCTCGAACAGGCGGCCACAGCCCGAGGCGAACAGCGTATCGCCGCAGAACACCAGCGGCTCGACGCCGGCGGCGCGGCCGGCGTAGGCGATGTGGCCGGCGGTGTGGCCGGGGACGTCGAGCACCTCGAGATCCAGGTCCAATTCGGGAAGCGTGACACGGTCGCCCTGCGACAGCCGGCGGTCGCAATGGGGCAGCTTTTCGCCCGCCGGGCCGAAGACCGTGGCGCCGGTGCGTTCGACCAGCTCCAGCACGCCGCCGACATGGTCCTTATGGTGATGAGTCAGTAGAATGGCACGAAGCTGCACGCGCTGCTGTTGCAGTGCCGCCAGGACCGGCGCGGCGTCGCCCGGGTCCACCACGGCAGCCAGCGTGCCTTGACGGACCAGCCATAGATAGTTGTCATCGAAGGCAGGTATGCCGCTTATTCCTGCCGTCGCGCCGGCATCTTGGATGCCGGTCGATCGCTTGCTTCCTTTCACCGGGTCTTTCATTTCGATGCTGCCGTCTGACGTCCAGGATACCCCGATTGTAGAGCTTGCCGCGTGGCTGGCGACCGACCCCGGCCGCCACGCGCTCGCCTGGGAGCAGGCGCGGCTCGACGAGGCCGTGTCCGACGTGTTCGGCTTTCATGCGATGCAGGCCGGGCTGGCCGAGCTGGACGCGCTGCGCGCCAACCGCATGCCCTTCAAGGGCTATGTCGCCGGCGCCATTCCTTCCGAGGCGCAACGGGCGCGCTGGAACGCGTTCGTCGTTGCCGACCTGGAGGCCTTGCCTTTCGATGCGCAAAGCCTGGACCTGCTGGTGCTGCCTCATACGCTGGAATGTTCGGCCGATCCCCACCAGGTCTTGCGCGAGGCCGAGCGCGTGCTGATCCCCGAGGGGCGCCTGGTGATTACCGGATTCAATCCCTGGAGCCTGTGGGGCGCGGGGCGCATGCTCGGCCGCCGGCGGCCCTTCCTGCCGGCCGGCGTGCAGCCGCTGTCGCCGGCGCGCCTGAAGGATTGGCTGAAGCTGCTGTCGTTCGAGGTCGACAGCGGCCGGTTCGGACTCTACGTGCCCCCGTGCCATACCGATAAATGGCTGCGGCGGTACGCCTTCATGGAGCGGGCCGGCGAGCGCTGGTGGCCGGTATGCGGCGGCCTGTACGTGGTGTCCGCCGTCAAGCGGACGGTGGGCATGCGGCTCATCGGGCCGCCATGGAAAAAACGCAAGGCGCCGCGGCGGGCGGCGGTGGCGGCTGCGCCGAGGGAGGTCCATCCGGGGGAAGCCCACCCCTTACGCGCCTCGTGCGCCCAATATGATGGGCGCCCAGCCGCTACGCGGCAGCCCACCGAGGGGGCCTGAGCCCGCCTTGGGGCCCTGGATGGGGGCGCCCGTTCGGGCGGGGCTCAGGCTTCGAAGAGGTTTTGGCGGATTTGCTGGAGGTGGCCCAGAAGGAGGTCGCGGGCCTGGGCGGCGTCGCGGTCTTTGAGGGCTTCGACGATGGCGCGGTGCTGGTGCTGGTATTGCTCCCGCCGTTCGGGCGTGAGCGAGCGGCGCTTGAGACGGCCCCATTCGCCTTGTTCGCGGACGCGGTTGGTCAGCTCGAGGATCTGCAGGAAAAAGGAGTTGTGGGTCGCCTCGGCGAACGACTTGTGCAGTTCGCCGTCCCAGTGTTCGAAGGCCTCGATGCTGGCCGCGGCTTCCGATTCGTCCACGCATTGCTGCATGCGGGCGAAATCGGCGGCGTTGGCGTTGCGCGCGATCAGCGCCGGCATCAGCGGTTCTATCAGGAGCCGCGCTTCCATGAGTTCGGCCGGGCTGGTGCTGACGCCCGGAGCCGGTGTCGCGTCACCCGCCAGCGCCTGCGCGCCTTCGGCGACGAAGGTGCCGCTGCCCACGGACTGCACGATCAGGCCGCGTGCCCGCAGGTCGGCCAGCACGCGCCGCACCGATCCTCGCGATATGGCGAAACGCTGGCTGAGTTCGCGCTCGGGCGGCAGCTTGACCCCCACGTGCAGCCTGCCGCTGGAGATTTCGCCCAGCAGGTGCTGCATGAGTTCCTTGGCCCCCGGGGCCCGCGATATGGGGGTATGCGCTGATTCGTCCATGGTGGCTATCCCTCTCCTGGCGCTAACTTAATTCAATGGTACCAATTGGTCAAATCTCCGGGCGCGTTATGCTTGCTGAAGATCCAATTTGGTTTTATATTGGTATAAATAAATACCAATTGGACCTTAAGGCATTATGAAATTCGTCAACCTGCTGCTGGACAACGTCAAGACCGTCGCGCTGGTCGATACCGACATGCGCAAATACTGGCCCGTCGCGGAGCTTGCCCCGGGGTATGCCGGGGACATGGTCCAGTTGGTCCAGGATTACGATCGCATCAAGACCAACCTCGTTGCCCGGGGCGCGGGAAGGCCGCTGGCCGAGGCCGCGCTGCTGGCGCCCATCGACCAGCCCCGGCGCAATATTTTCTGCGTCGGCAAGAACTACTTCGACCACGCCGCTGAGTTCAGCAAGTCCGGTTTCGACGCCAGCGCCAAGGAGGGCGAGCACGTGCCCGAGGCGCCCGTGGTTTTCACCAAGGCTTATTCCACCGTCATCGGGCCCGGCGCGCCGATTCCGTCCCATCCCGGGGTCGCCAGCCAACTCGATTACGAGGCCGAACTGGCGGTCGTGATCGGCAAGCCCGGACGCGGCATACCCAAGGCGCGGGCGCTTGAGCACGTGTTCGGCTACACCATCGTCAATGACTTCACCGCGCGCGACCTGCAAAAACTCCATCGCCAGTGGTTCCTGGGGAAGTCGCTGGACGGCTTCTGCCCCATGGGCCCGGTACTCGTCACGGCGGATGAGGTGGATGCGGGCAATCTCGACATCCGGTGCTGGGTCAACGGCGAATTGCGCCAGGATGCCAACACCCGGCAATTGATTTTCGACATTCCGACGTTGATCGAGACCATCTCGGCGGGCATCACGCTGCAGCCGGGAGACATCATCGCCACTGGTACGCCGGCCGGCGTGGGTATCGGTTTCGAGCCGCCGCGCTTCGTCCGGAGCGGCGACGTCATCCGCATCGAGGTGCAGGGCATAGGCACGCTCGAGAATACGGTGGACTGAGCGGCGCGGGCGCGGCCCGCACGCTGCGACCCCCGGATACACGGGGGCGGGCTTATTCCCCAAAGGGGGACGAGGAGACGACATGAAACGCACTCTGTTGGCATGGGCGGCGTGTTGCGCCGTCCTGGCGGGCCCGGCGGCCGCCGCGCAGGAAACCTGGCCGGCCAAGCCGATTACGATGATCGTGCCCTTTCCGCCAGGCGGCGTGGCCGATACCGTGGCCCGGCCGGTGGCCGAAGCCATGGGCCGCTTCCTGCAGCAGACCGTAGTGGTGGAGAACCGCGGCGGAGCGGGCGGCGGCGTCGGCATGGGGCAGGTGGCCAAGTCGCCGCCCGACGGCTACACCATCATGATGGCCTTGTCCTCCATCTCGATCCTGCCCGAAGCGGACCAGTTGCTGGGCCGGCCTCCCATGTACCAGTTGTCCCAGTTCACCCCCATCGCCCGCATCACCGCCGACCCCACCGTGCTGGTCGTGCGCGCCGACAGCCCCTGGAAAACAGCCGAGGAATTCATCGCCGCGCAGAAAAAGGGCGAGCGGGAAGTCGCCTACGGTTCTTCCGGCAACTACGGCACCATGCACGTGCCGATGGAAATGCTGCGCAACGAGGCCGGCCTGAAACTCCTGCACGTGCCCTATACCGGGGCCGGCCCGGCCATCGTGGCGCTGCTGGCGGGCCAGGTCGACGCGGTGGCGACCGGACCGGCTTCCATCCTCCAGCACGTCAAGGCCGGCAAAGTGCGGGCGCTGGCGCACTGGGGGACCGGGCGGCTGGAAGCGCTGCCCGACGTGCCCAGCCTGACCGAGCTCGGCCATCCGGTGCGGTTCGCGCAATGGTCGGGCCTGTTTGCGCCGGCGGGCACGCCGGCTCCTGTCGTGGCCAGGCTGCGGGCCGCGGCCAAGGCGGCCGCCTCGGACCCGAAAGTGCTGGGGGCCATCCAGGGCGCGGGCAGTCCGGTGCTGTACATGGACGCGCCCGAGTTCGCCTCGTACTGGCAAGCCGATGCAAAGGTCATGGCCGAGGCCGTCAGGCGCATCGGCAAGGTCGAGTAAGGGGGGGGCGGGCGGGGGCCATTGCGGCTCGTCCGGTGCCCGCTGCATGTTTGTAACTTCTTTTTTTCGCCATCCCGTCGGCCGAACGCACGACATCCGCGCAATCGCAATGCTCCGATGCTACAGTGAGCGAAACACCTTGTTGCCCTTTTCCGCTCGCCAGCATGCAGAAGAATTCCCTAGCGCTTGCCGTGGTCGTCGCTCTCGCCGTCGGGGCGGGAATCGGCTATTTCTCCCCGCGCTTCCTGGGCCAGGCGTCGCCCCCCACGGGCGCCCAGGGCGCAGCCGCCGCAGGCGGCGAATCCAAGGCCAAGGGCGCGCAGGCGATCGTGGTCGAAGTCCAGAAGGTGGCGCGGAGGCCCTTCGAACGGGGCATTACCGCGGTGGGCAGCCTGCGATCCGACGAGTCCGTCACCCTCAGGCCGGAAGTGGCGGGCCGCATCAGCGAGATCCGCTTCACCGAGGGGCAGCGCGCACAGAAGGGCCAGGTACTGATACGGCTCGATGACTCCGTGCCGCGTGCCGAGTTCGAGCAGGCGCGCGCCAACTACACGCTGGCCAAGAGCAACTACGACCGCGCCATCGAACTGCAGCAGAAGGGGTTCATCAGCAAGCAGGCCAAGGACGAGGCCGACAACGCCATGAAGGTCCAGCAGGCCGCGATGGTGCTGGCCCAGGTCCGCCTCGACAAGAACGAGATCCGCGCGCCGTTCGGCGGCGTGATCGGCCTGCGCAACGTGTCGGTGGGCGACTATGTGGCCGTGGGCCAGGACCTCGTGGCGCTGGAGGCCATCGATCCGCTCAAGGTCGATTTCCGCATTCCCGAGATCTACCTGGCGCAGATCCGTACCGGCCAGACCCTGGAAATCGCCCTCGATGCCGTCCCCGACAAGACCTTCGCCGGGACGGTCTACGCCATCAGCCCCCTGATCGATACCGGCGGCCGCTCCATCGTCATGCGCGCCCAGGTCAAGAACCCGGGAGGGCAGTTGCGCCCCGGCATGTTCGCCCGCGTGCGCCTGCTGCTCGATACGCCGGCGCAGGCGCTGGCGGTGCCCGAGGCCGCGCTGGTGCCGGTGGGGGACGACCTTTTCGTATTCCGGGTGCAGGACGGACGCGCCGAGCGGGTTCAGGTCGAGGTGGGGCAGCGGCGCGACGCGCACGCCGAAATCACCGCCGGCCTGGCCGAGGGCGATGTCATCGTCGTGGCGGGCGCCCAGAAGCTGCGCGACGGCGTCGCCGTGAAAGTGGCCGGCACCGCGGCATCCGCACTCTAAGGCGGCATCATGGTCCTGTCCGAAGTCTGCATCAAGCGCCCGGTCTTCGCCACGGTGCTGTCGCTGCTGATCCTGCTGGTGGGCCTGATCTCGTATTCGCGGTTGTCGGTACGCGAATATCCGCAGATCGACGAACCGGTGATCTCCGTCGGCACGGTCTACAAGGGCGCCTCGGCCGAAGTCATCGAGTCGCAGATCACCAAGCCGCTGGAAGATTCGCTGTCGGGCATCGAAGGGGTGGAGGTCATGACCTCCACCAGCCGCTCCGAACGCAGCAACATCAACGTACGCTTCCGGCTGTCGATATCGCCCGATGCCGCCGCCGCCGAAGTGCGCGACAAGGTGGCCCGCGTGCGCGGCCGCCTGCCCGACGAGATCGACGAGCCCATCATCGCCAAGGTCGAGGCCGACTCCCAGCCGGTCATCTACCTGGCCGTCGAGTCCGGCTCGCTGTCCTCCATGGAGGCGTCCGACTACATCAACCGCTTCATCAAGCCGCGGCTGTCGGTCCTGCCCGGCGCCGCCGAGGTGCGGGTGTTCGGCGATCGCCTGCCGGCCATGCGCATCAACGTGGACCGCGGCAAGCTGGCGGCCTACCGGCTTACCGTGCAGGACGTGGAAGACGCGTTGCGCAAGCAGAACGTCGAGATTCCCTCGGGCCGGATCGAGTCGCGGGCGCGCGAGTTCTCCGTCGTGGCCGCCACCAACCTGCGCACCAAGGAACAATTCGAGAACGTCATCATCGCCAACGTGGGCGGCTACAGCGTGCGCATCGGCGACGTCGCCGCCGTCGGCCTGGGGCCGGTGGACGAGCGTGTCACCTCGCGCTTCAACGGCAAGCCGGCGCTCAACATCGGTATCGTCAAGCAGTCCACGGCCAACCCTCTCGACCTGTCGAAGGCGGTGCGGGCCGAGATGGAGCAGTTGAACGCGACGCTGCCGTACGGCATGAAGCTGAACATGGCCTACGACACCTCGGTCTTCATCGAGAAGTCCATCGAGTCGGTCTTCCACACCATAGGCGAGGCCATCGTCCTGGTCGTGCTGGTGATCTTTCTGTTCCTGCGCAACCTGCGCGCCAGCATCATCCCCATCGTCACCATACCGGTATCGCTGATCGGCGCCTGTACGCTGATGTACGCCTTCGGTTTCTCCATCAATACGCTGACGCTGCTGGCGATGGTGCTGGCCATCGGACTGGTGGTGGACGACGCGATCGTGGTGCTGGAGAACATCTTCCGCCACATCGAGGAAGGCAAGTCGCGCCTGCAGGCCGCGCTCCTGGGCGCGCGCGAGATCGGCTTCGCCGTGGTCGCGATGACGTTGACGCTGGTCACCGTCTACGCGCCGCTGGCTTTCGCAACGGGCCGCACCGGCCGGCTGTTCATCGAGTTCGCGCTCGCGCTGGCGGGCGCCGTGCTGGTGTCGGGTTTTGTCGCGCTCACGCTCACGCCCATGATGTGTTCGCTCATGCTGCGCCACCAGGCGTCGCACGGGCGGGTCTACAACTTCATCGAGGGCGGCCTGGTGGGCCTGACGCGGGGCTACCGGCGGGCGCTGGAGTTTGCGCTGGCGCACCGGGCCTGGGTGGTGGTGCTGGGCGTGGCCGTGGGCGCTTGCAGCATCCCGCTGTTCAAGGTCATCAAGAGCGAGCTCGCGCCGGTGGAAGACCGGGGCGTCATCTATGGCCGGGTGGTGGCGCCCCAGGGTGCGACCGTGGGCTACACCACGACCTACCTGGAGCGGATGGAGGACATCTACAAGGACATCCCGGAAATGGCCGCCCACCAGGCCGTGGCCGGCTTTCCCACGGTCACCGACGGCAACGCGGTGCTGCGCCTCAAGCCCTGGGAAGAGCGTACCCGTTCGCAACAGGAGATCGCCCGCTCGCTGCAGCCGCGCTTCGCCGCGCTGCCGGGCGTCCAGGCCTTCCCCGTCAACCCGCCGTCGCTGGGCCAGTCGCCGCGCTCCACGCCGATCGAGTTCGTCATCCTGAGCCAGGTCTCCTATCCGGAACTGGCCGTCATGACCGAAACCTTCCTGGCCGAGCTCGCCAAGTATCCCGGCGTGCAGAACGTGCAGACCGACTTGCGCCTGAACACCCCGGAGCTGCGCGTGCAGGTCAACCGCGACAAGCTCGCCGACGTGGGCGTGGACGTGGACCGCGTGGGCCGCACGCTGGAATCCATGCTGGGCGGCCGGCAGGTCACGCGCTTCAAGGACAACGGCGAGCAATACGACGTGCTGGTGCAGGTGGTCCCGCGCGATCGATCCAATCCGGACGATATCTCCGACATCTACGTGCGCGCCCGCAATGGCGAGATGGTGCAGCTGGCCAACCTGCTGTCGGTACGCGAAGGCGTGTCGCCGCAGACGCTGAACCACTTCAATCGCATGCGTGCCGTCACCATCTCGGCCTCGCTCGCGCCGGGCTACGCGCTGGGCGAGGCGCTCGACGTGATGAACGGCATCGCCGCGCGCGTGCTGCCCGCCACCGCGCAGACCGACCTCAACGGACAATCGCGCGAGTTCCGCGACTCCTCGGGGAGCATCTACCTGGTATTCGCGATGGCGGTGGCGTTCATCTACCTGGTGCTGGCGGCGCAGTTCGAGAGCTGGCGCAATCCCCTCATCATCATGCTCTCGGTTCCGCTGTCGATGACGGGCGCCTTGCTGGCGCTATGGTTCTCGGGCGGCACGCTGTCCATCTACAGCCAGATCGGATTGATCACGCTGGTCGGCCTCATCACCAAGCACGGGATCCTCATCGTCGAGTTCGCCAACCAGCTGCGCGACCAGGGCAAGGAGCTGCTGGAGGCCGTGGCCGAGGCCAGCGTGCTGCGGCTGCGGCCCATTCTGATGACGACCGGCGCGATGGTGCTGGGCGCCGTGCCGCTGGCCGTGGCCACGGGCGCGGGAGCCGAGTCGCGGGTGCAGATCGGCTGGGTCATCGTGGGCGGGATGAGCCTGGGAACGATCCTGACCCTGTTCGTAGTGCCTTGCGTCTACGCGCTGATCGCCGGCAAGCGCAAGCGGCCGCTGCCGGTGGGCGAACATCCGGTCGAACCGGATGCGCATACGGCACCGGTCGCTCCGGCACCTGAGTCGGTGGGGTAGGGATGCGCCCAGCCCCATCCCCCCTTCCCGACGCTTCGCGCCAAATGCCCTACACTTGAGGGCCATCGCTATTTTTTCTTTGGTGCCCCACCCATGCGCTACGTCGTCCTGGATACTGAAACTACCGGCCTCGATCCACTCCAGGGACATCGCATCATCGAAATCGGTTGCGTCGAAATCGTCAACCGCCGGGTCACGCAGCGGCACTTCCACACCTACCTCAATCCCGACCGCGACAGCGATCCGGGCGCGCTGGAAGTGCACGGCCTGACCACCGAATTCCTTTCCGACAAGCCTCGCTTCGAAGACAAGGTCGACGAATTCCTCGACTTCATCCGCGACGGCCACGTCATCATCCACAACGCCGAATTCGACATCCGCTTCCTGAATGCCGAGCTTTCCCGCCTGCAACGGGGGGATTTCCGCGGCATGTGCCTGAGCGTCGTGGACTCGCTGCTGCATGCGCGCGAACTGCATCCGGGCAAGCGCAACTCGCTGGATTCCCTCTGCGACCGCTACGGCATTTCCAACGCCCACCGGGTCCTCCACGGGGCGCTGCTGGACTCGGAACTGCTGGCCGAGGTGTGGCTGGCCATGACCCGCGGGCAGGACAGCCTGGTCATCGACCTGGGCGACACCGGCGGGCAGGTGGCGACGGACTTCGGCGCCTTCGACCCCTCCGTGCTTCCCGTGGTTACGGTGGCCGAATCCGACCTGGCCGCGCACCGGGCCTATCTGGCGGGGCTGGACAAGGAGTCCAAGGGGCAGACCTTGTGGCGCAAATGGGAGCCCCTTCCCGCGGAGTAAAAACCTGTGTTATAGTTTTGGGCTGTCGCGAACGCGGCAACCCAAGACCGAAGCAGCAAGGTCGCTTCTTCGGGCGGTTAGCTCAGTGGTAGAGCACTGCCTTCACACGGCAGGGGTCACTGGTTCGAACCCAGTACCGCCCACCAATTCCCCTTCCTCATATTGCCTTCCCTATTGCGTTGCAGGGAAGCGCTCACGCTTTTGCATGTCCGGTTCGGCAAGGCCGTCAGCCGGCTTCGCGGTCCAGCAGCGCGCGCTTGCGCTCGACGCCCCACCGGTATCCCGACAGCGAGCCGTCGCTACGCACCACGCGGTGGCACGGGATCGCGACGGCGAGGTGGTTCGCGGCGCACGCGCCGGCCACGGCGCGCACGGCCTTGGGCATGCCGATGCGCGCGGCGATGTCGGCATAGGTCGCGGTGCTGCCGGGCGGTATCTCCCGCAGCGCCTGCCATACGCGTTCCTGGAAGGCGGTGCCGCGCACGTCCAGCGGCAGCTCCAGCCCGAGCGAGGGGGCTTCCACCAGGCCTACGACGCGCGCGACGACCTGCTCGAAGTCCCGGTCGCCGCCTACCAGCGTGGCGCGAGGGAACTGGTCCTGCAACTGCCGGACCAGCGCATCCGGATCTTCCCCCAGCAGGATGGCGCAGACGCCGCGCTCGCTCTGCGCAACGAGGATGGCGCCCAGCGAGCACTGCCCGACCGCGAAGCGGATGCGCGCATTGGCGCCGCCTTCGCGATAGTCCCTGGGACGCATGCCCAGCATGCGGTCGGAGGCCTCGTAGAAGCGGCTGTTGGAATTGAAGCCGGCATCGTAGATCGCGTCGGTGACCGAGGCGCTTTCATGCAGCGTGCTGCGCAGCCTGCGGGCGCGGTGGGCCGAGGCGTAGGCCTTGGGCGTGAGCCCCGTGACGGCCTTGAATACGCGATGGAAGTGATAGACGCTCATGCCGGCGCGGGCGGCGAGAGTGTCCAGCGCGGCGACGGCATCCGACGCCTCGATCAGGCGGCAGGACTCGGCCACCAGCGCGGCGTGCTGCGCGGCGATCGTGGTGCGGTCGGCCGCCGCCCGCCGGCTGGGGCGATATCCGGCTGCTTCTGCCGCTTCCGGCGTGTCGAAGAATTCGACGTTCTCGGGTCGCGGCAGGCGTGTCGGGCTGCTGGGGCGGCAATAGATGCCCGTGGTCTTGACCGCATAGACGAACTGGTCGTCCGCGGCAGGATCGCGTGCCAGCACGGCGGCCCAGCGCGGGTCCGTGTCGGCGCCGGCGCGTGGCGTGGAAGGCGATGAGGGGTTCATGGCGGTTCGAGTTTTCCGGTGCATGGAAGCACTGTAGTGTCTCGAGCCCCGGGCGGCACTCCGGCTCTTGCGGTCAAATTCCCGCGGACCGGGTGCACGAGGGCGGCATCAGGCGCGGCGCTGGATGCCCGCCGTCGCGAGCCAGGCCAGGCCCCAGCCGATCGCGATGCCCAGTCCGTCGGCAATGAGGTCCGTCCATTCCGCCGAACGGTTCGGCGTGAGGGATTGCAGGACCTCGATGAGCGCGCCGAAGGCCAGCAGGCCCAGCAGCCGGGGCCAGGCCGGTCCCGGATACGCGAACCGCGCCAGCGCCGCGAGCGTGGCGAATCCCAGCAGATGATTGGTCTTGTCCCATCCCGTCGTGGGCATGGGCGTGGCGGGTGGCAGCAGCGAGAGCACGAGTATGCCCAGCGCGGTCGCCCAGAACAGCGGCTTCCAGCCGCCGAAGGCGGTCAGGCGAGAAATCATCGGTTTCCGGAGTCAGGGATGGCGCGGCGAAAGCCGCCGCGCGGTATCCCTATTATCGCCGCACATCCGGGCCCCGGCCCTACTCCCTTGGACCTAGACCCCCGGGGAGGCGCCGCGGATCCGGCCTTGCCGGTCCGCCGGCTTGCGGGAGCAGGCTTTCCTATTCCCGCGATTCCAGGAGACAGCGATAGATGAGCCCGCCGATGATGCCGCCGATGAGCGGCACCACCCAGAACATCCACAACTGTTCCAGCGCCCAGCTACCCTGGAACACCGCGACACCCGTGCTTCGGGCCGGGTTGACCGAGGTATTGGTGACCGGGATGCTGATCAGGTGGATGAGGGTCAGCGCCAGGCCGATGGCCAGCGGCGCCATGCCGGCCGGCGCGCGCTTGTCCGTGGCGCCGTGGATCACGATCAGGAAGAAGGCGGTCAGCACGAGCTCGCAGACAATGGCGGCGGTCAGTCCGTAGCCGCCCGGCGAGTGTTCGCCGTAGCCGTTGGAGGCAAAGCCCGCGCTGGCGTCGAAGCCCGCTTTGCCGCTGGCGATCAGATAGAGCACGGCTCCCGCCGCGATGCCGCCTATGACTTGCGCGATGAGATAGGGAATGGCGTCTTTGGCCGGAAAACGGCCGCCCGCTACCAGCCCCACCGTCACGGCGGGATTGAAATGCCCACCGGAAATGTGGCCTACGGCATAGGCCATGGTGACCACCGTCAGGCCGAATGCCAGCGCAACGCCGGCAAAGCCTATGCCCAACTCGGGAAAGGCGGCGGCCAGCACGGCGCTGCCACATCCGCCCAGCACCAACCAGAACGTACCCAGGAATTCCGCGCAAAGCCGTTTGCTCATATATCCCCCATGCAGTGCAGTGGTTGAGTTGCACGCGGAGCATGCACCCACTGCGGTTCGAGCGCAATAGCGGGCGAGATTTTATGAGGCGGTTGCGCCCCACTTCATCTGACGTTTGGGTTTGTTTAGTGTGTGAACGAAATCAGGCCGGCGCTTCTTCCATCGCCTGCAGGCCCTCAAGCACGCTGCGCTCGGTTCCCATGATGTGGCGGCGAAGCAATTCTGTTGCGACATCGGTCTTGCGCCCCAATACCGCATCGACGATGCGCTGGTGCTCGTCGTTCTTGTGACGGTCGGTCTGGCGGTGGCGCGCCGAGAAGCGCCGGAAGCGTTCGGCCTGGTCGAAGAGATTTTCCACCAGCCCCAACAGGAGCGGCGAAGTACAGCCCGAATAAATGCTCATGTGGAGCGCGCGGTGCCGTTCGGACCAGTCGTCGTCCAGCGCGACGGGGCCCTCGGGCAGCCGTTTCTCCACCAGGGCCAGGCTGTGATGGGCCGCGACCACGCGGCCTTCCCAGCGGTCGTCGCCATGCGCGATGGCGTCGCGCAGCGTCTCGGTCTCGACCAGGAGCCGCACGCGCGTGAGATCCCGGACGGCATCTGCATTGATGGGGGCGACGCGAAAGCCGCGGTGTTCCAGCGCGCGTACCAGGCCCTGCTGGACCAGCCGGCTGAGGGCCTCCCGCAGCGGACTGCTGCTCAAGCCGAGGCGGCGTTGCAGTTCATCGACACGCAGGCGCTGTCCGGGTTCGAAATCGCCGCGTATGAGCGCCCGCCGCAGGGCGAGATACGCCTGTTCGGTCAGGGGGAGCGCTTCGGTAACGGACGAGTCCTGGGCCATGCGGCGACTATGCCAGAAACGGATGTTGCGCACAAATTCCGTTTTGTGCACAATAAATAAAAATATGCACAAAAGGATGGTCATGCGATTCATTTCATTCAAGAAGGCAGGGCAGGTGGGCTATGGCGTGCTCAAGGAAGCCGGCGTGGTGGATCTGACCGGCAGGCTGGATGCCCCGGATCTGCGCACGCTGCTGGCCCGTGGGCTGGAGCGGGAAGCTGCCGGGGTGGCAGCCGCCAATACGGCGGACTTCCCGCTCGAGGCGGTGGAACTGCTGCCCGTCATCCCGGAGCCGAGCAAGATCATCTGCGTGGGCATCAATTACGTGGCCCATGCGGCCGAGGCCGGGCGCATCGTGGGCAAGTATCCGGTGATCTTCCACCGGTTCGCGGACACGCTGGTCGGCTCCGGCCAGCCGCTGCTGCGTCCGCGGGTTTCCGACCAGTTCGACTACGAAGGCGAGCTGGCGGTGGTGATTGGCAAGGGCGGCCGCCACATCTCGCCCGACGATGCCATGTCGCACGTGGCGGGCTACACGGTCTTCAACGACGCCTCGGTGCGCGACTGGCAGTTCCATACTCACCAGTACGGCATGGGCAAGAACTTCGCGGCCACGGGAGCGCTCGGCCCGTGGATGGTCACGGCCGACGAAATCGCGGACTACCGCAAGCTGGAATTGCGGACCTATCTCAACGGCGAACAGGTGCAGGAGGGCAGGCTGGACCAGCTCGCGTTCGACATTCCCCATCTCATTGCCTACGTGTCCCAGGCGTTGCCCTGGAACCCGGGCGACATCCTCGCCACCGGCACGCCCAGCGGCATCGGCTTCAAGCGCAATCCGCCGCTGCTGCTCAAGGAAGGCGACACCGTGCGCATCGATGTCACGCAGGTCGGCACGCTGGTGAATCCCGTCATGAACGAGTAGCGGTGCCGCCGCGCAGCCGGCGCCGCTTCCATCCAGAAAAAACAGGAGAGAGACACATGCGCCAATGGAGACTGACGGCAGGCCTGTGCCTGGCGGTGGCAACGCACGTCCAGGCAGCGGATTTTCCGCAGCCGGGGCAGGCGGTGCGCATCGTGCATGGCTACGCGGCGGGGGGCAATGCGGACATCATTTCGCGTGTCGTGGGACAGGAAATGTCGAAGAGCATGGGCGTGCCCTTCGTCGTCGAGCCGAAAACCGGCGCGGGCGGCAACATCGCATCCCAGGTGGTGGCCAAGTCGGCGGCCGACGGCCAGACGCTGGTCATGCTGATGGGAGGACACAGCGTCAGCGGCGCGTTGAGCGACAAGCTGGGATTCGATCCGGTCAACGACTTCTCCATGATTTCCACGGTGATGAATTTTCCGTTCTTCATCATGGTCAAGCGCGACTCGCCGCTCAAGAGCGTGGCCGATCTCGCCGGCGCGATGAAGCAGCGCAGCGGCGGGGTGACATACGGCTCGGCGGGCATCGGGACCACGCAGCACCTGACCGGCGAATTGCTCAGCGCGCAGGCCGGGGTACCCCTGCTGCACGTGCCCTATCGGGGCGGCGCCGCGGCGCTGACCGGCATGCTGGGAGGCGAGGTGGATTTCGTGATCGATACCGCCACGGTCGCGGTGCCGCAGCTCAAGGCCGGCTCCATCCGTGTGCTGGCCGTGACCAGCCGCCAGCGGTGGAGCGGCCTGCCTGACGTGCCGACGCTGGACGAGTCGGGCTTTCCCGGTTTCGACGTCAGTTCCTGGGCCGGCCTGGCCGCGCCGGCGAAGACGCCGCCCGCCATCGTCGATCGCCTCAACGCCGAGCTGCGCAAGGCGCTGGCCGCGCCCGAGGTCCAGGAAAAACTGGGCCAGATCGGCGGCGAGGTGGCGACGGGTTCGCCGGCCGACATGCGGCTGCGCATCAGCCGGGAAATCGACCGCTACCTGGCCGTCGCCAGGGACAAGAACATTCCCCGACTCTAAACTGCGCGCCTATCCCGATCTCAAGCCATTCAAATGAAACGCGTCCAGATATTCCAACCAGGCGGCCCCGAGGCGCTGGCCATGACCGAAGCGCCGATGCCGCAGCCCGCGGCGGGGGAGGTGCGCGTCGTGGCGCGTGCCATAGGCGTCGGGCGTCCGGACGTATTGATACGCAACGGCACCTACAAGTGGATGCCGCCCTTGCCGGCCACGCCAGGCGGGGAGCTGGCGGGCGTCATCGACGCGGTGGGGCCAGGCGTCGAATCCGCCCTGGCCGGGCGCCGCGTGCTGGTCAGCGCCCGCGAACTGGCGCAGCGCGGCGGGTGCTATGCGGAGGCCGTCTGCGTGCCCGCCGACGCGCCCTTCGAACTGCCCGAGGCGATCTCCTTCGACGATGCGCTCAGCCTGCCCAATTTCTTGATGGCCGATGCGCTGCTCAATCGATGCAACCCGGGCGTGGCTGCGCGGCGCGTGCTGCTGACCGGGGCGGCCGGGGGCGTGGCGTCCGCCGTGATCCAGCTTGCCCGGCTGCAAGGCAGCGAGGTCATCGGCGTCGTGAGCTCGCCGGAGAAGGCCGCTTTCGCGGCCGCCAACGGCGCCACCCACGTCATCGACCGCCAACGGGAGTCGATTCCCGAGCGCGTCATGGCGCTGACCGGGGGAGAGGGCGTGGACCTGGCCCTGGACCACATCGGCGCGGGCGTACTCGTCGACTGCCTGCATGCCCTGGCCCATTTCGGCATGGTCGTCTCCTACAACATCGTGGGCGGCCCGCCGCAACCCGAGATCTTCGGGGAACTGCGCAAGCTGGTGGGGCGCAGCCTCGCGCTGCGGTGCTTCTCCATCCACAGCTTCGACCACGACCGCGCCACGCGGCGCGCCGCGACCGAGCGGCTCATCGGCCTGATGGCCGAGGGACGGATCGCCGCGCCCGCCGCCACGCGCATGCCCCTGGACGCCGTGCAGGAGGCGCACCGCGTCCTCGATGCCGGCGCGACCATGGGCAAGATCATCCTGATCCCCTGAAAGGAGCGCCATGTCTCTCGTCGCCGTTCGCAAGACGCAGCTGTCCATCGAGTCCATCCTGCACGAAGGCGGCCCGGCGGCGTCCGCGCCCCTGCTGGTGGGAACCGCCCTTGCCGTCGTCGCCAATCCCTACGCGGGCCGTTACGAGGCGAACCTGCTGCCGTTCATGGAGGCGCTGCGTGGCCTGGGCCGGGAGCTTTCCCGGCGCCTGGCGGAAGCCTTGGGTGGCGCGGCAAGGGTAGAGGCCTACGGCAAAGGCGCCATCGTCGGCGAGGACGGCGAGCTGGAACACGGGGCGGTCTGGCACGAGGCCGGCGGCTGGGCCATGCGGGAGGTGCTGGGAGAGCGCAAGGCCATCGTGCCCGCCGCCAAGACCGTCGGGGCCGTGGGCGCTCGGCTCATGGTGCCGCTGGGCCACACGCAGGCAGCCTTCGTGCGCAGCCATTTCGGCGTGGCGGAAATGACCGTCTGGGACGGGCCGCGCCGCAACGAGATCGTGTTCGGCCTGGCCATGGCGACCGGCGGCCGCGTCCACGCCCGGCTGGGAGGCCTGGCCGCCGCCGATGTGAAAGGCGAAGACGGATTGCGTTGACGGGTCACTGCGACCAGGGAGAAATCATGGCGGCATCGGCATTGCCCAACTTGTCCCACTTCGGCATCTACGTTCACGACGTGGAGAAGATGGTGGCGTTCTATACACGCGTGTTCGGCCTGAAAGAGACCGACAGGGGCGTGGGGACCACGTTCAAGAACACACTGGTCTTCCTCAGCGCCCGGCCCGAGCAGCACCATCAGCTCGTGCTCGCCTCGGGCAGGCCGCCGGAAGCGAGCTTCAGCACGGTGATGCAGATGTCCTTCATGGTGTCCCGCATCGACGACCTGCGCCGCATCCGCCGCGACGCGCTGGCGATGGGAGCGACCCGCATGCGCGGCCTCAACCACGGGAATGCGCTGTCCATTTATTTCTCCGACATCGAGGGCAACACCGTCGAGGTCTATTTCGATACGCCCTACTACGTGGCCCAGCCGCATGGCGATCCGCTCGACCTGGACTTGCCCGACGAGGTGCTCCTGGAACAGACGGAGAGAATCTGCCGACAGGATCCCACCTTCATGCCGCGCGAGGAGTGGGAGCGGCGGTTCGTCGCTTCGCTGGGCTAGCGGATCCGCCCGGGGCGCCCGGATCAGGCGGCTCGATATCCCGCGGAAGGAGGCTTTCAGCCTCCTTTTTTATTGCTTCCCTTCGCTTGTCCCGCCCGTACCGCTCGGGCGGAGTGCTATGGATGCGTTGCGCCTCCCGAATCATTTCTCGAAAATTAGATTATTGAATTAGCTCTTGAAAGAACGTAATTTTTAATTTAAAAATCCATGGCTTGGTGGTTCCATCGTTCCAGTTACCGGAGGAAAGTCATGGCTGGTACAAGTCGCCGCGCCAACGCGCTCCCAGCGGGCGTTGCCGCAGTCGCAGCAAAAGATGGCGGAAGACGCTTCAGAACCAGGGTGGTGGCGGCCGCACTGTTGACGGGATGCTGGACGGCCGCCGCGGGCACCTCCTATCCGGAGAGGCCCATTACGATCGTCGTTCCCTTTACTCCCGGCGGTACCGTCGACATCGTCGGACGCGCAATCGCGCTGAGGCTGGGCGAAGCGCTCGGACAGGCGGTCATCGTCGAAAACAAGGGCGGGGCTGCGGGCATGATCGGGACGGCGCACGTCGTCAAGGCAAAGCCGGATGGGTATACGCTCCTGATAGGCTCGACGACGACCATGTCCATTCGTCCGAAGCTCAAGCCGCCCGTTCCATTTGTCCCTTCGCGCGATCTCGCGCCCATCGGTCTCCTGGCGACGGCCCCCCAGATCCTGCTGGCCGCGCCAAACGTGCCAGCCACGAACGTCGCAGAACTCAAGGCATTCAGCAAGCGGCAAAAGGTCCCGCTGTCTTACGCCGATGCGGGGGCCGGGACACCGCAATACCTGGCCGGCGAGTTGTTCAAGCAGGCCACCGGCATCGACATTGTCCATATCGGATACAAAGGCGGCGGCGAGAAAATGAACGACGTCATCGCCGGGCACGTGCAGCTCACGGCGACCGAATTATCGAACGCGGGGCCGCTGTTGGAACGAGGCCAGGTAAAAGCCATCGGCATCGCCACTGCCGAACGGGACAAGAATTGGCCCAATATCCCCACGCTGATCGAGCAAGGCCTGGCCAACTACGAAACGAGCTCCTGGTTCGGGCTGTTCGCACCGGCGGGCACGCCGCCGGAGATCGTCGGGAAACTGAACGCCGAACTCCGAGGCATTCTCGCCAACGACGAGCAGCGCGCCGCGTTGGCGAAACTCGGGCTGACTGCCCGGGTGACGTCCATCCCGGAGTTCGAGGCGTACTTGAAAGAACAGAACGGCCGCTGGGAGAAGGCCATCGAGGCCGCCGGCATGGAAATGCGCGACTAGAGCAGGACGTCCGATTCGAGTGCCGGCGTGTGGCGCGGTAGCACATAGGTTCCGGGCGGGCGTTCCAGATCGTACCCGTAGGCCAGCAGCTTCGCTTCCGCGTGGGCGCGTCCGAAAATGGACATGCCGACGGGCAAGCCGGCGATTGTCCTTCCTATCGGTATCGTCAGGTCGGGATAGCCCGACAGATTGGCGATGACCGTGGAATGGTGCGAGGGAGGCATCGCCAGGTACGGGGTGGGGGCGGCCGTCCCGGCGGCCGCGATGCGCGGCGCCGTGCCGCTCAGTGTCGGATAAAGCAGCGCGTCCAGCTCGTGCCTGGCAAACAGGGCGTCCACCGCATGCCGGACCAGAGCCATGCCGTGATGCCGGGCCGCGAGGTAACCGGGGTCGTCGAGGTCCAGCGCGTGTTCCTCGGTATAGCGGAGCGCATAGGCCTTCTCCGGGCTGGGATATCGCCTGCGGGGATCGGCGGCGGCCGCCGCGAGCTCGGCCAGGGACTTCGGAAACCCGGTGCCCGTGGAAGCCAGGTAGTCGGCGATGTGAGCCCTGAATTCCGAGGCCATGATGATGGAGCAAAGTCCTTCTTTCATGTCCAGCAGATAGTCCGGGTACCGGACCTCCATGACCGTCGCCCCTTTCTCGCGCATTCTTGAAACAGCGGAGTGAAAAACCTCGTCGACTTCCGGGTCCGTCCCGAGAAACTGCTGCACGATCCCGAACCGCGAGTCGCGCAGGGCGCCCTTCCTCAGCCCGCGGATGTAGTCGGGCCATCCGTGGGGGGGCGCATCCCTGGCCGTCGACGGGTCGGTCGCATCGACCCCGGCCATCACGCCCAGTGCGAATGCCGTATCGTAGATATTGCGCGCCATCGGACCCGCGGTGTCCAGAGAGGGGGCCAGCGGAACGATGCCGCTGCGTGAAAGGAGTCCATTGGTCGGTTTCAGGCCGACGATGCCGTTTACGCTGCCTGGTCCGCGAATGGACATGATCGTGTCCGTGCCGAGCCCGAACTGCGCGAATGCGGCGGCCACGGCTGCGCCGGTGCCTCCGCTGGAGCTCGACGGGCTGTACCGGACATCGTGGGGATTGAGGGTCTGGCCCCCCTGCGTGCTGTAGCCGCTCGGAACGGTCCCGGCCTGCAGGACCTGCCGCTCTCGGGAGCCCATGACGCTGCCCCCGCCGCCCGCGAACTCTTGCATGTTCGTCTTTGCAAGGATGATGGCGCCCGCGTCCCTGAGCCTTTTCACGACGAAGGCATCCCGGGACGGGAGATGGCCCGCCAGCAATCGGGATCCGGCCGTGGTGGGCATGCCCGCGGCGTCGAAATTGTCCTTTAGTACGATGGGAATGCCGTGCAGCGGACCCCTTGACTGACCCATGGCGCGTTCCCGGTCTCGCTGCGCGGCTTCCTTCAGCGCGGCTTTATTGAGATAGATGAGACTGTTGATGCGGGGACCTTGCCGATCGTACGCCTCGATGCGCGCGACATACGAGGCGACGAGCGCCGACGACGATATCGCGCCGCATGTCAGCGCCCGGTTGAGATCGGCGATGGTGGCATTCGCGATGTTCAATCCGGCAGATGGCGGTTTCCGGCGGTTCGACTCTGCGTCCAATCGTGTCCTCTTGTCCATTTTTCGCCGTTTGCCGCTCAGGCGGCATCCAGGCCCAGTTGCACGGAGCCTCCCATGAGATAGCCCTTTGGCCGCGCGAAGCCCGGAGCTATAGGCCAAGGCTCCTCGAAGCCGAGCCAGAGGCGGATCATGTGCCGTTCCCTGCCGGGTTCGGGCCAGTCTTCGTACTCGGTCCGGGAGTGAAGGACCGTGTAATTATTCACGAGCTGGATGTCGCCCTGTTGGAGGTCCATGTCCAGCCGGAAAGGCGCGTCGGCCGAGAGCTTGACGACGGCCTCGAACGCCTCCCTTGCCGTGCCGGTGATCGGTTCCCCGAGCTTCTCCGCCGCTGCTTCTATCTGGGTCGGGATAAACCGGCAGCTCACCACGCCATCCTGGACCCCGTAGACCGGAACGGGATATTCGGTGACGGCAGCGGAGGTGGATGCGGCTTCCCGCCTGATGTACCGGTAGCCTTGGTGGAGGGCGGCCAGGTAGCCGGGATGGCGCTGCTCGATCTCCCTATAGACGGCGACCGAACTGGAGATGCTGCTCGCCCCGCCGGATTTGGCCGGGCGCAGGCATAGGAGCCCGACTATCTCGCAGCTGTCGGTATGGAAGGGCAGGTGCGCCCGGGTCTGGTAGCCGCGTACATCCTGGCGGCCAAACTTGCGCCCCTGGTCGAACACGTGGCCCAGCAGGTCGCCACGGGGATTCTGCCTGAGAGGCTGGCCCAGGTAGAGGCCTAGTCCATAGAAGACGATGCCGGCATCTTCGTCCGAGTAATCGCGCACCGGCAAGCCGCGCAGCACGACGAATCCCCGTCCGTTCCGGATCTCGTCGACGTACTCTTTGGCCCTGGCTGCAAGCGCGCGCAGCGGGAAGTCCTCCTTGCGCATTTCCTCGAGCGGCTTGCCCGTGGCCTTGAATGTCCGCAGCGCGGTGTCGATTTCCCCGATGTCCGCCTGTGAAAGCGGGTAGATCCAGCTCTTGTCGTGGACCAGCTCGCTGCCGAGCCAGCCTTGTCGTCCAGCGTCTGCAGCCGATCTTTCTTTCATCATGGATTCCTCCCTTTTCTCGTTGGTGGTCTTGGCCCGACTTTGAAGTTGCGTGGATGGGCTAATTCGAAGCACCGGGGAAGCGCATTCAGGGCGAGCAATACGCCATTGCCCGATGTCCAAGCAGGTCATTGATGATGGGGATGTGCCGCAGGTCGACCGTTGTCTTGCCGGAGAAACCCATCGCGGCGATGTTGCGGCAGTGCTCGCGCAATCCGTCGAGATCGTCCAAGGGGCGATATGGCTCATCGAAGGCCCTGACGCCGGCGGTGGCCGCCGCCTGCACCAGCCGGCCTCTGGCGAAGAGCAGCCCTTGCCAGTTGCGGTCGCAGCCCATGGTCTTGGACAGGTCCTTGCCGCCCAGGGACAGCGCCACGACGTTCTTGCTGGCCTTGGCGATCGCGGACGCCTGTTCGAGGCCCTCGGCGGTCTCAATGATGACCACCAGTCCGGTGTCAGGGAGGATTTCTCCCGCCAGCCGGACTTCGTAGGGGTCGATGACCCGCGTCATCTTGACGAGAGAGGGCATGACGGGCATGGACCTCAACATGAGCAGGTCCTGCAGCCCTTCCACGGAAGACACCGGATTGATCCGGATGGCGATCTCCGCCCTCATGGGGCGTGCCAGCAAGGAGGCCGCCAGTTTCCTCGCGGCCTCCTTGTCCGTGACCGAGTCCTCGAGATCCATGCAGATGATGTCCGCGTCGCTGGACACCGTACGGTCCAGCAATGCACGGTCGCCGCCGGTGACGAGCATCATGCTTCGGCGCAGGCGAGGGGATTCTGGCATTTGACGCTCCCGTCTTTGTGTGGGTCGCTCGTGGCCGTTCTGGCGATCCGGCCCCGGCTCAGATTTATCGTTGATCGAATAATAACTAATTTTCAGAGCTAATTAAACAATGTATATTCAAGGAGTGCCGGACAGTCCCGCGCTTGCGGAAGCCATGCCGGCGCGTCGGGTTGCCTCGCCGTCTAACGAACCGGCGGGCGCATGTCATATCTAGCCTTTCGGGGAGTGGAAATGCCTGGCTCTGCCATCCACATACGACTGAAGAACCTGTTCGTCGCGGGAAGTGCCATGGTATTCCCGCTTGCCGGCCAAGCCGGTACCGCACAGTATCCCGCGCATCCCGTCACCATCGTCGTGCCTTTTTCGGCAGGCGGTTCGACCGATGCAATAGGCCGGTCGATCGCCCAGAGATTGGGCGAGGCGCTCGGCAAACCTGTGGTGGTCGAGAACAAGGCGGGAGCGGCGGGCGCGATCGGCAGCGTCCACGTGGCTCGTGCAAGGCCGGACGGCCACACGTTGCTGCTCGGTTCGGATACGACGATAAGCATCCGTCCGCAGTTGTCTCCTCCCCCGCAATACGATCCCCGGCGTCAATTGGTTCCTGTGGGATTGATTGCGCTTGCCCCGATCGTTTTCGTGGCGGCGCCCAACCTGCCGGTGCGCGATGTGCAGGGGTTGGTCGAGTTCGGCAAGAAACAAGGCGCGCCCCTGTCCTATGCCGATTCCGGCATCGGAACGCCGCACTATCTGATAGGGGAGTTATTCAAGCAGGCTGCCGGAATAGAGATTACCCACGTCGGCTACAAGGGCGGCGGTGAGAAAATGAACGATGTCCTGGCCGGGCACGTCCAGTTCACGGCCACTGAGTTGAGCGCGGCCATGCCCTATGTCGCACAAGGACGCCTGCGGCCGATCGGCATCGCCACGGCGAAGCGCCACGAGAACTGGCCCGACCTGCCGACGCTGGCGGAGCAAGGCATCGACAGTTTCGAAGCCTCGTCCTGGTTCGGGCTCTTTGCTCCTGCCGGCACGCCCGACGCCATTCTGGAAACGCTCAATGCAGAGCTGGGCAAGATCCTCTCTGCCCGGGAATTGCGGGAAACGTTCCGCGGCATGAGCATCGACGCCGCGCCCGTGTCCCGTTCCCAGTTCGCCGAGTTCCTGGCGCGTGACCGGGCCAAATGGGCTAGGGCGATCAAGGCCTCGGGCATGGAGTAAAGACGGCCGTGCGGCCGCTGCGAGGCGGCCGATCCTCTTTCTTATTCAGAAGAATCCTTCTCGGCCGACGCCAGGTACGACTGCAGAGCAAGGGCCTGGTCGGCGGAAGCGATCAGCTTGTTCAGGAGTTCCACCAGGTTCTGGAGGTCGCCGGGCCCCAGGCAGCCAAACTGCACATCATTGACCTGCCTCTGGGCGGGGGCGAGCTCCGCAAGCAACGCGTGGCCTTTTTCCGTGACCTTCAAGCGCACGCGTCGCCTGTCCAGGGGGTCGACGTCCTTGGTGACCAAGCCCCTCTTGATCAATTTGCCGACCATCGTCGTGCAGAACGGTCCGCTCAGATGAAGATGGTCGGCCAGCAAGCGGACGCTGACGTCGCCTTCGTCCTCCAGGTGACGAACGGAAATCAGGAACGTGTATTCGATTCCGGTCAGACCGATACGGGCGCCATGCCCGGCGCGCATCGCCTCATGCCGGGAACCGAATGCAAAGAAGTTGTGGACGAGCTGCCGGAATACGCGGTCGGACCCATCGACCAGGAGTTCCGGCCTGGAAATGGTCAGCGGCGCGGTAGCCGGGCGTTTCGAGGGCCGCGAGGGCTTCTCGGGCGGGGTGGTGGTTCCCCGTTTTGGTGTCGTCCTCGTGCCGGGCCTGGAGGCGCGCGTTCTTGTCATTGCTTGTTTAATACCTTTCTAAGGAAGGCATTCATTCTACCCGACAACCTTGTCGCGGACCGGGAACGTTTTCAATGCTGCCAGGCGGGGTATTACCTTATGCCCCACGCCGGCAGGCTACTATTGCAACATCAACGAAAAAGCAAGTTCCAGGAGCGAAACATGCCCCAAACCCCGATGCGCCTGCCGGTCTACATGGACTACAGCGCCACGACGCCGGTGGACCCCCGCGTGGTCGACGCCATGGTGCCCTACCTGTACGAGAAATTCGGCAACCCCGCCTCGCGCAGCCATGCCTACGGCTGGGAAGCCGAGGAGGCGGTGGAGACGGCCCGCGGCCACGTGGCGGCGCTGCTGAACGCCGATCCGCGCGAAATCGTCTGGACCTCCGGCGCGACCGAAGGCAACAACCTCGCCATCAAGGGCGCGGCGCATTTCTATGCCGAGCGCGGCAAGCACATCATCACGGTCAAGACCGAGCACAAGGCCGTGCTCGATACGTTCCGCGAGCTGGAGCGCCAGGGGTTCGAAGCGACCTACCTCGACGTGGACGAGGACGGCATGCTGCCCCTCGAGCGCCTGGCCGCGGCCATCCGCCCGGATACCATCCTCGTGTCGGTCATGCTGGTCAACAACGAGATCGGCGTGGTGCAGGACGTGGAAGCCATCGGCAAGCTCTGTCGGGAGCGCGGCGTGCTGTACCACTGCGATGCCGTCCAGGGCGCCGGCAAGATCCCCATCGACGTGCAGGCGTTCCCGGTCGATCTGCTGACCGTTACCGCGCACAAGCTCTATGGCCCCAAGGGTATCGGCGCGTTGTACGTGCGGCGCAAGCCGCGCGTGCGGATCGAGGCGCAGATGCACGGCGGCGGCCATGAGCGCGGCATGCGCTCGGGTACGCTGGCCACGCACCAGATCGTCGGCATGGGCGAGGCCTTCCGCCTCGCCAAGCTCGAGATGCAGCTGGAGTCGGCGCGCGTGGGCAAGCTGCGCGACAAGCTGCTGGCCGGCCTGTCGGAAATCCCCGAAGTCTACGTCAACGGTAGCCTCGAGCACCGCGTGCCGCACAACCTCAACATGAGCTTCAACTTCGTCGAAGGCGAGTCGCTCATCATGGCGATCAAGGACGTCGCGGTCTCCTCCGGGTCGGCGTGCACTTCCGCCTCGCTCGAGCCTTCCTTCGTACTGCGCGCGCTGGGTCGCAGCGACGAGCTCGCCCACAGCTCCATCCGCTTCACGCTGGGCCGCTTCACCACCGAGCAGGAGGTCGACTTCGTAATCGAGCTGATCAAGGCCAAGGTCGCCAAGCTGCGCGAACTCAGTCCGCTCTGGGAGATGTACCAGGACGGCGTGGACCTGAACTCCATCCAATGGGCCGCGCACTGAGCATGAACGGATAACCACTGGCCGCCCGCGGCCGTGAGTGGGATTGCCTCGGGGCCGCCATGTGCGGCCCCGAGGCATTTCGTCTGTCGAAACGGACCGAGATTCCCACCGCGCCGGCGCGCGGGCGGGGCTATGCTGCCGAGGTCCGTTTTTTTCAGGCCGCGAGCGGCCCAGCAGCCATGTCTCAACATTCCGTATCCGGCGCCGGCGCCTTGTCCGGCATCCGCGTCCTCGATCTGACCTCGGCCGTGGTCGGCCCCTATGCGTCCAAGATCATGGCCGACCACGGGGCCGACGTGATCAAGGTCGAGGCCGGCGAGGGCGACGTGATCCGGTGGATTGCCGGCCCTTCGCCCACTCCGGGCATGTCCGGCAAGTTCCTGCACCTGAACCGGGGCAAGCGCAGCATCGTGCTGGACCTGAAGCGCGCCGAGGGCCGCGAGGCCGCCATGCGGCTGGTGGCGCGGACCGACGTGCTGCTGATCAACATGCGCCCGCGGGCCGTGAAGCGGCTGGGGCTCGACTACGAGGACGTGGCCCGCATCAACCCGCGGCTGGTTTATTGCGCCATGGTGGGGTTCGGTCCCGGCCCCTACCGCGATACGCCAGCGTACGACTCCATCATCCAGGGCGGGGCGGGCGTGGCTGCGCTGGCCGAGATGGCGACCGGCGAGCCGCGCTATGTGCCCTACGTGGTGGCCGACCGCACCGTCGGATTGATGGCCCTCAATGCCGTCATGATGGCGCTGTTCCAGCGCGAGCGCACCGGGGCCGGCCAGCGGATCGAGGTGCCGATGTTCGAGAACATGGCGGCGCTTGTATTGAGCGAGCATCTCTACGGCGCAACCTTCGATCCGCCCTTGTCGCCTCCCGGCGACCTGCGCCTGATCGATCCTCAGGCGCGGCCGGTCAAGACGCTGGACGGCTATGTCTGCCTGACCACCAACACCGACGCCCAGGCCTTTGCGCTGATGCGCGTCATGGGCAGGCCCGAGATGCAGACCGATCCGCGCTTTTGCACCAAGCAGGCGCGGGCCGCGCATAGCAGCGAATACTTCGGCATCCGCGCCCAGGAGATGGCCAAGCGCACCACGGCCGAATGGCTGGCGCTGCTCAAGGAGGCCGACATTCCCGCCATGCCGTACAACACGCTGGACAGCCTGCGAGCCGATCCGCAGGTCCGGGCCTCGGGCCTGCTGCGCGCGGTCGATCATCCATCGGAAGGGCGCATGTGGGATCTTGCCGATCCCACGCAGATGAGCGCCCGCGGCGAACCCGCCACGCGTCCCGCGCCCCGGTTGGGCGAGCACGGCGCCGAGATCCTGGCCGAAGCGGGCTACGCGCCCGAGGAAATCGATGCGCTTGCCGCGGCGGGTGTGCTGGGGGCGGCGGCGGACTGATCCTTCTGCCGGAGCGGCCGGTAGGCTTCCAGGATCGCCCCCGCCGTTTCCCAGAGCACAGGCACGTGGCGTTTCTGGAAGGCCGCCGTCATGGTGGCGCCGAAGGTCGTCATGCTCAGCACCGCCAGCAGCTCTCCGGCGTCGGCCAGCGGCACCGCGCAGGTTGCGCTGTCGCCGGGAGCCGCGGGCAGCCGCACCGCGTAACCGCGCCTGCGCGTTTCCTCCAGCACGGCATCGAGCCGGGGCGGCAGGCCATCGGGCAGCAGGAAGCGGCGTTCGGGTTCCGAGCAGAACGCAAGATAGGCCAGCCCCACCGAGGATTGCGTCACCGGATGGCGGCGGCCGTAGGTGGTCGGCAGATAGGCGAGCGGACTGTACGGCATGGTGCTGTAGCGCACCGCCATGCGGTCGCCGTCCAGCGTGGAAAGGCCGAGCGGCCATTTGACCCGCCGCGTGGCGCGGATCATGCAGGGAATGGCGGCATCGACGATCTGCAGGCGTTCGGAGCAGCCGTCGCTCAGCTCACGTACCTTGGCGGTCAACTGGTAGCTGCCCCGCCCGTCCACGTCGCGCACGTAGCCGTCCGCGCGCAGGGTTTCCAGGATGCGATAGACGGTAGGCTTGGGCAGCCCGGTATCGCGGTGCAGGTCCGCGAGCGTGGAGTGCATGCGCCCGTTCAGGGCGCGCAGCACCGACAGCGCGCGGGACACCGACCGTATCATCGGGGCGCCTCTTGCCGCGAGGCTTCGGGCTCGGCCCGGGGGCCGCTCAGGCGTCCGCGCGCGGCGAGAAGCGGCAAGTGGGCGGCCGTTCGAAAATGAGATCCCATACGCCATGCCCCAGCCGCAGGCCGCGCGTCTCGAACTTGGTCTGCGGCCGCCAGGCCGGACGCTCGGCATAGCCTTCGCACGTGTTGACGAGTTGCGGTTCGCCGCCCAGCACTTCGAGCATCTGCTCGGCATAGTTCTGCCAGTCGGTTGCGCAATGCAGATAGCCGCCCGGCGCGATGCGGCTGGCCAGCAGCGCGACGAACGCGGGCTGGATCAGCCGCCGCTTGTGGTGCCGTTTCTTGGGCCAGGGATCGGGAAAGTAGATGTGCACGCCCGCCAGGGAGGCGGGCGGGATCATGTCGCGCACGACCTCGACCGCATCGTGCTGGACGATGCGGACGTTGCGCAGGCCCGAGTCCTCGATGCGCCGGAGCATCGCCCCGACGCCGGCGTTGAAGACTTCGACGCCCAGGAAGTTGCGCTCGGGCTGCGCCAGCGCGATTTTCTCGGTGGTCTCGCCCATGCCGAAGCCGATCTCCAGCACCGTGGGCGCATCCCGGCCGAAGAGCTGCGCGAACGAGACGTGTCGGTCGGTGTAGGGGACGGACCAGGCTTCGGTCAGGGTTTCCAGCGCTTCTTTCTGGCTGAGCGTGATATGGCCGCGCCGGTGGACGAAGCTGCGGATGTGAGCGCCGGTCCGTGCCGGCTTGGCCAGTTCCCTGCCGGGCAGGGCGGGATCCGCGGGCTGGCCGGGCAAGGCGGTGGATGGGGTGTTCATGTTCATCGTGGTCCTAGCCTCCACCGACCGCGACGACGATCTCGATACGGTCGTCGTTGGCCAGGAGGACGTGCTGATGCGCGCTGCGCGGCACGATCTCGCCATTGCGCTCGACGGCGACGCGTTTGCCCGCGTACCCCAGCACCTGGATGAGATCGGCCACCGAGGAGGGCGCCTCGATCGTGCGCGGTTCCCCATTCAATACGATATTCATGCCGGGATTTTAGTCGGTCTGGGCCGGTGCTGCGTGACATCCCGGTCCTCGCGCCGTAACGGTTTGCTCCTGGGGAAAATCGGTATCACGCCGCTAAATCCTTGTTTTTCAAGGGTTAACCCTAGATTTCATGTTTCAGGACGTGACCTACTATCCGGTATGCCATATGTAAACCAATGTTTTGTATATGGTACAAGCCGGCCGCGCCGGTCGTCCCGCTCATCCATGCCCCCGGGGGTCCTGCCCGGTTCGGGCCAGGCCGCCGCAGCCGCGCGGCCCCAACTGGAGCTCCTTTAATGAAACGCCGTGAATTCCTCGGCAGCGCCGCTGCCGCAGCCGCCACGCTTTTGCCGCTCCCCGGCGTCATGCCCATCGTGCATGCGCAGGAGAAGGGCAAGCTCACCTTCCTGACTCCCTCGTCGTTCTCGCTGGCGTTTTCGCCGGTGCTGTATGCGTCCGCCGCGGGCTTCTTCGCCAAGGAAGGGCTGGATCTGAAGGTCGAGGCCGGCCGGGGCGCCGCCCAGGTCGTCCAGCTGACCGCGGCCAAGCAGGTACAGACCGGCCGCACCGGCGGCGCCAACTACATGATCGCGCGGGTCAACAGCAATGCCCCGGTCATCGCCATCGCCACCATCGCCCAGCGTTCCCCCTTCGCGGTCATCTCGTCCAAGGATGCGCCTATCCGGAAGCCCCAGGACCTGGCGGGCAAGACCATAGGCGTGCAATCGGCCGGCGGTTCGATGGAGGCCACGCTCGACCTGCTGCTGATGCGCTCCAAGATCGATGCCAAATCGGTGCGCCGCGAGCGCGTGGCGGACTCCGCCGCTTCGTTCGGCATGATCCAGTCCAAGCGGGTGGACGGTTTCCTCGGAAACATGAGTTCCGCCATCCGCCTGACCGCCCAGAATTATCCGGTGGCCACCATGGCGATGGACGATGGCGTGCCGGGCCAGGTCTACGTGGCGGAGGAATCCGTGCTGGCCGCGAACAAGGATGCCTTCGTGGCTTTCCTGCGCGCCGCCTATCGCTCCGCCCAGGAGCTGTCCGCGATGGACGATGCCGGCCTGCAAAAGGCCGTGGCGCTGATGCGCGGCAAGTTCGACATCCCGGGGTCCGACAACACGCCCATCGCGCTGGCCGACATGCGCGCCAACCGCGAATTGTGGACCACCGCCAATCCCAGGCAATTGCTACGCTGCAACGAGTCGCAGTGGAAGGAAGGCGAATCCCTGCTGCGCGAGGCCGGCCTGCTCAAGCAGCCTACCGCCAAGCCGCTCTATACCAACGAGATCTGGGAGGCCGCCAATGGCTGACGGCACCGCTCGGGTCGCGGCCCCGGCCGGTAACGTCCACGCTTTCAATCCCGGCCGCGCGCAGGTGGCGCGCCTGGACGGCGTGTCCAAGCGCTTCGAGACCAAATCGGGCACCGTCCAGGCGCTGGACGGCATCCGCCTATCCATAGGCGCCGGCGAGTTCGTCGCCATCGTCGGACCGTCCGGCTGCGGCAAGTCCACGCTGCTGCGCATCCTGTGCGGCCTCGAGCAGCCGACCGAAGGTAAGGTCGACTGGGGCGGGGAAGGCCCGGCGCCGCGCATGGGCGTGGCGTTCCAGGAACACCGCCTGCTGCCCTGGCTCAGCATCGAGCAGAACATCATGCTGCCAAGGCTCATGCAAGGGCGCGCCACGGCCGCCGACGTCGACCGCGCCCACTCGCTGTGCAAGCTGGTCGGCCTGACCGGATTCGAGAAGCGCCGGCCAGCGGAATTGTCGGGCGGCATGAAGCAGCGCGCCTCGGTGGCGCGTGCGCTGTTCACCGATCCCGGACTGCTGCTGCTGGACGAACCCTTCGGCGCCCTGGATGCGCTGACCCGGGAGCAGATCACCGCGGATACCGAGCGTATCTGGACCGAGCAGGGCTTTGCGGCGCTGCTGATCACCCACTCCATCAGCGAGGCCGTGCACCTGGCCGACCGCGTCATCGTGATGTCCGCCCGGCCCGGCCGTATCGTGGCCGAATTCAGGATCGACCTGCCGCGCCCTCGAACCGAGGTCCTGGGTTCGCCCGAATTCGGCAGGCTGTGCGGCGACATCCGCAAGAAGCTCGAGTTGTAAGCCCTTCTCGGCAATGGAAGATTGACATGAAACGAATCGCTTTGCAGGTATCCGCCGTGGTGGCGTTCTTCCTCATCTGGAAGGGATACGTGCATTTCTTCGACGTCTCGCCGCTGGTGCTGCCGGCGCCGGAACGTGTGGTGGTGGCCCTGTTCCGCCTGCTCGGCTCGACCGACACCTACTACCACCTGGGCATCACCCTGGCGGAGTGCCTGGGAGGTTTTCTGTTCGCCATCGTGTTCGGCACCATCATCGGCCAGCTGCTCGGCCGGGTCGCCATTCTCGACACGATCTTCAAGCCTTTCGTGATCGCGTTGCAGGTCACGCCCAAGGTCGCGCTGATCCCGCTGTTCATCCTGTGGTTCGGCTTCGGGCTGGAGTCCAAGATCATCGTGTCGGCGGTGCTCGCTTTTTTCCCGGTGTTCGCCAACAGCTATCTGGGCGCGAAGTCGGTGGACCGCGGCCTCTCGGAAGTGTTTACCGTGGGCCGCGCCAGGCAATCCCGGCGTTTTCGCCTGCTGGTCATCCCTAGCTCGCTGCCCTACATCCTGACCGGCATGGAAATGGCCATCGTGCTGGCCATCATCGGCGCCGTCGTCGGGGAGTTCGTGGCCGGCACGCGCGGCCTGGGCTATCTCGCCACCATCAAGCTGCAGGAACTCGAAGTCGATACCCTGTTCGCCGTGGTGCTGCTGCTGGCGGCCATCGGCTTCTCGCTGTATTTCGCCGTCGGTTCGCTGCGCAAGATGATGATCCCCTGGCACGAGTCCGCCAACAAGATCGCCATCTGAGGCCGGTCCTGCGCGCGCCCCCGGGCTCCCAGGCCCCGGCCGGGTCCCGGCAGCTTCCTGCCGGGCCTGGTGCCGCGCGTCGGATTCAGCGTGCCCACCGGCGAGGTCGGCGGGGGCGAGGCTCGGCTCATCCGTAGCCTCGGGCGTGTCATCTTTTTTCTCTCCAAGTATCATCTGCCTTGGCAGAGGTATCCGAAGAGAAGGCTCAAGCCCGCATCCGCCATCGCAATGCAGGGCGGCAAGCGAATGGATATCGTGCTCAGGCACGATACCTGCTCCCTCGTGGACCGGATCGTGCTTGGCGGCCTCCCATAACACGCCTGTCCGGGGAATTCCGTATGCAAGCAGCCCTGAACTTCCCCATCGTCGGCATCGGCGCTTCCGCCGGAGGCACCCAGGCGCTCGAGGGGTTTTTCACCGGCTTGCCGGAGCAGCCCGGCTTTGCGATCGTCATCGTCACGCATCTCAGCCCCGAAAGAGAGAGCGCGCTGCCGGCCATCGTTGCACGGTTTACCCGGTTGCCGGTCCATGTGGCGGCCGACGACCAGATCGTCGAGAAGGACCATGTCTATGTGCTGCCCGCCAACGCCATCCTGGGCATCAAGGAAGGCCGCCTGCGCCTGAGTCCGCTACCCCCAGGCCGGAGGGATCGCAAACCCATCGATATTTTTTTCAGCGCGCTTGCGGAGGATCACGGGGAATTGGCCGTGGGCGTCATACTCTCCGGGGGAGACAGCGACGGCACGTTGGGAGCGAAGGCGATCAAAGAGCGCGGCGGACTGACCCTGGCCCAGGTAGCGGACAGCTTCGGACCGCATCACGCGGATATGCCCAATAGCGCGATTGCGTCAGGGTTGGTCGATTTTGCCGTGCCAGCCGAGGGAATGGGCGGGAAGCTGGTGGAATTCGCCCGCGGCGCGCATGTCCCGGAAGACATGGCGGTCGATCCCGGAAACGAGGACGGATCCGGCACGCTGGAAGGCGCCCGGATGGAGACCTGCGAAATCCTGCGCAGCCAGATAGGCCACGATTTCAGCGGCTACAAGACCAAGACCTTCATCCGGCGGGTGCGACGCCGCATGCAGGTGGTGCAGGTCGATACGATCGATGCCTATGTCGAACACCTCAGGCAGACGCCGCAAGAAGTGGGAGAGCTGTTTCGCGACCTGCTCATCAGCGTCACGAATTTCTTCCGGGACGCAGACGCTTTCGAATGCCTCGCCACGCTGGTGATTCCAAAGTTGTTCGAGCACAAAGGGGCGGACGATGTGGTCCGGATCTGGGTGCCGGGTTGTGCAACCGGCGAAGAGGTGTACTCCCTGGGCATTCTGCTGCGCGAATACATGGAACCGTTGCAGGCGGCGCCCCGCGTACAAATATTCGCCACCGACATCGACGAGCAGGCGCTCAGCGTGGCGCGGGGCGCCCGCTACCCGGAACCGTTGCTCGAAGGCGTATCGCCGGAGCGGAGAGACAGGTTCTTCTTTCAGGACGCCGGCAGCTTCGTCGTCGCCAAAGAGGTGCGCGACTTGTGCATCTTCTCGCCGCACAGCGTCATCCGCGATCCGCCGTTTTCCCGCATCGACATGGTGTCGTGCCGAAACCTGCTCATCTATTTCGGGGCGGACGTGCAGAGGCGCGTCATTCCGATCTTTCACTATGCGCTGCGGCCGGACGGCTATCTTTTCCTGGGAACGTCGGAAGGCATCAGCCAATTCGACGAGCTGTTCATTCCGCTGGAGAAAAAGCACCGCATTTTCCAGCGCCGGTCCGACGTGGCGACGCCGGTGCGCCTGCCGTCCCTCATGACGTCGCAGGAGCATGGTAAAGGTCCGGGGGCTTTCCAGCGGCGGGCTCCGCGGGGTGGCGCCGCGCTGCGGCAGGTAGTCGACAACCAGATCCTGGAGCGCTTTGCGCCGCCTCACGTCGTCGTGAACCGGGAGGGCGACGTCGTCTACTACTCCACTCGCACCGGCAGATACCTCGAGGCGGCCGCGGGCGCGCCCACACGCCAGATTTTCACGATGGCGCGCAAAGGCCTGCAATTGGAGCTTCGCACGATATTCCGCGAGGCGGTCGAGTCCGGCGCCACAGCCATGCGCGAAGGCGTCGCGGTCGAGAAGGACGACGGGCGGGTGCAACTGACCAACCTTATCGTGGAGCCGCTTCCCGCCCGTCCCGGCGAAGGGCAGTTGTTCCTGATCCTGTTCATGGATCAAGGCCCGGTGCTCAGCCGCGAGGAAGCCCTCAACCGCGCACATGCGCTTCATGACGGGGCCACGCTACGCATGGAGCGCGAGTTGCGGGAAACGCGCGAACGTCTTCAGTCCGTGGTCGAAGAATACGAAACGGCGCTCGAGGAGCTCAAGTCCTCCAACGAGGAACTGGTTTCCGTCAACGAGGAATTGCAATCCACCAATGAAGAACTGGAAGCGCCGAAGGAGGAACTGGTATCCCTCAATGAAGAGCTGCATACAGTCAATCAGGAGTTGAATGGCAAGGTCGAGGAGTTGGACCGCGCCCACAGCGACCTGCAAAACCTGTTCGACAGCACCTCGGTGGCCACGGTTTTCCTGGACAAGAATCTGGCCATTCGCAGCTTCACCCCGGCCATGATGGACGTTTTCAACATCCGGCCCGCCGATCTCGGGCGGCCCATTACCGATCTCTCCAGCCGGGTGCGGCTACCCAACTTCAAGGAAGAAATCGCCCGTGTCTTTGCCGAGCGGCAGATTCTCGAACGGCGCATCGAAAGCGAGGACAAGCTCGAACACTACCTGGTGCGGCTGGCCCCCTATCGCAACAGCGACCACAAGACGGATGGGGTAGTCGTCACCTTCCTGAACATCAGCAACCTGATGCGCGCCGAAGCACGCCAGCAGGTGCTCATTTCGGAGCTGCAGCACCGCACCCGCAATCTTCTTACGGTCGTCCAGTCGATCGCCCGCCAGACCCTGAGCGACGACTCCGGTTTCAAGGCGTTCAGCAACCGGCTTGCCGCACTGGGACGATTGCAGGGCATAGTGAGCAAGGCGCCCGGAGACAAGGTCGACCTGGCCGACATCGTCCGTCTCGAGTTGGAGGTGCTGAGCAGCGCGGTCGCAGGCAAGGTGGCGATCTCGGGTCCGAGCGTTCCTCTGGCGGCCGAGGCTGTGCAGACACTGGCCTTGGCTCTTCACGAGCTCGCTACCAACGCTTTGAAATACGGCGCGCTGCGGAATGGTCCGGGGCGGCTAGACATCGGCTGGCGGGTCGAGAGGAGGGGGGCTTCCGGCGCGCTCCTGATCTTCGAATGGCGGGAAAGCGGGCTGCAGACCCCTCCGGATTCGTCGCGGAAGGGTTATGGCCGGCAGTTGATCGAGCAAGCCCTGACTTACACCCTGCGCGCAAAAACTGAATTGAGCTTTGGCGCGGATGGCATCGCATGCCGCATCGAATTGCCTCTGGCCGACATGGACATCCATCCTGCGGACATTTAGGAGACGCTTATGTCATCTCTCCTTCAAGGCCGTCGAGTACTGATCGTGGAAGATGACTTTCTGGTGACGCAATTGCTCAAAGAGGTCATCGAAGACGAAGGCGGGGCGGTGGTGGGGCCCTATGGCTGGGTGACGGATGCGCTGGATCTGATCGCCCGGCAACCCGATGCGTTCGACTGCGCGGTCGTGGACGTGAATCTGCACGGCACCAAGTCCTACGCAGTCGCCGATGCCCTCGATGCGCTGGGAGTGTCATTCATTCTCTCGACCGGTTACGGCACGGCGATGCTGGATAGCGCCTATAGTCACTATCCGCATTGCGAGAAGCCGTTTGAAATAGAAGTGCTCATCGAGACGCTCGCGCGACTGAGGCCTAAATGACGCGATACGGGCGGTTTGCCTTGATTCAAAGAAACTGCGTAAAATTGCGGCCTGCGCGGGTGTAGTTCAATGGTAGAACGGCAGCTTCCCAAGCTGCATACGAGGGTTCGATTCCCTTCACCCGCTCCACTTCAACTTTCTATGGTGTTCCAAGGACGACCATGGAGTGTTGCAAGTCATTGTCACGGTTCGATTTTTTAAGAATCTTCGATCCAGTGACTTCCAGCGAAATCCACTGACAGCCGGTCAAAACCGGTACATCAGGTGGTACATCGCAATGCGGAGCTTCCCAGTTCCGCATTGTTGCTGGGGGAGCCGGGGCCCGACGGGAAACATGGCACTCAACTCGCTTTCAAGGAGTTGGGATCATGCTTTCGGACCTCACGGTTCGCCAGGCCAAGGCGACCGGCAAACCGTACACCCTGGCCGACACAGACGGCCTTTCCCTCTTTGTTTCAGCCACCGGTGCAAAGGCGTGGCACTTCCGCTTCTCGTGGGGCGGCAAGCGCGACCGCATGTCCTT
>Ga0180216_1000577_pt1 | contig 37734 bp, 32 predicted proteins | sample eDN3rd37CBELigMG_FD_128879 | JGI IMG/M metagenome (GOLD analysis project Ga0180216, IMG submission 128879) | Enriched Miracle-Growth compost microbial communities from Emeryville, California, USA - eDNA 3rd pass 37_C BE-Lig MG (version 2)... ... | reverse complement strand
GCCCTCCACCACCGCTTGCTTTGGATTCATCCATTCGCCGATGGCAATGGCCGCACGGCGCGCCTGCTTTCGCACGCTCTATTGCGTCGGGCGGAGGTGGGCTCAGCGCTCTGGTCGGTGTCGCGTGGCCTGGCCCGGCACGTAGAAGCCTACAAGGCTTATCTGGCTCGTGCCGATGCTCCACCACAAGGTGCGCTGGATGGGCGGGGGGTCCTGTCGGACGGCCGCTTGGCAGACTTCTGCCGCTTTTTCATGGCCGCCTGCTTAGATCAGGTCCGCTTCATGCGCACCTTACTGTCCCCGGAGGCGCTTTCCGACCGTGTGCGGGAGTTCATCGCAGCAGAAGCCACAGGAGGGCGGCTAGACCCCCGCCTCGCACCCCTTCTAGAGCGCGCTACTCTGTTCGGGGAAGTGCCCCGCGCCGAGGTTCCTTTCCTGGTCGGCACCAGTGACCGGCAGGCTCGGCGCCTGGTGCAGCCTCTGGTGGCACGTGGTCTACTGACCGGTGCCAAAGATGCGCCACTCCGCATAGCCTTCCCTCTTGGCGAAACAGAACGGCTCTTTCCGCACCTCTGGGCACCTGCGAGCGTGGCAACCGCCGTAGTTCCCCTGCCGGAGATTGAGGAGGCTCTGCGCGTGCCGCAGCGCCCCTAAGACAAGACGAGGAGAGGCCGGCAATCTCAGCGTCATGAGTTTTCACGGTTCATGTCCAACAGCGTGCTGATCTCACATGCTGAACCCACGCGAACGCGCCTGCTGTACTCTCTGCTCACTTACCGTCGCTGCAGTCAGGTTCTCCCGCTGCAAAGTGGTCTGTTGCAGCCGATCCAGCGCACCGCGCACCGCCGTTGCCACCGGCTCGTGCCCCTGGCGCTGCGCCAAGTCGTTCCAGTCGCTGCCCCGGTCACCGAGCGGGAAAGGCGGCAGGGCGACGGCGCCGCCCACGGCCACCGCTGCGGCCTCGGCCTTCTCCTTGCCGACATTCGGCAGCGGCACTGGTCGGTGCGGCAGATGGTGGTCGTTGTCGCCCGCGATGACGATGGACCGTGACGGGTCGGTCGCCCGATAGGCCTTCGCTACGGCGGCCAAGTTCCCGGCGTTGAAGGCCACGGCCACCGGCAGCCCGGTCGCCTCGTGCAGCGTCGCCCCCGTGGCATAGCCCTCCGCCACCAGCAGCGGCGTGCCCGGCTTCAGCCTGCCACCGATCAGCATGTGGCCGCCCTCGGTCCTGGCGCCCTTCAGGAACAGCTTGGACCCGTCCACGCCGACCCGCTGCACGCCCCAGAGCCGGCCATCCACGCCATGCACCGGCACCAGCAGCCGCCCCCGCGGGTCCTGCCGCAGCCCATGCGACCGCACACCCTTGGCGGCGAGGTAGGGGTGCGAGGTCGCCGGCGCCGCAGCAGTCCAGAGCCGCTGCGCCACGCGGGCCGCTCGTGCCTGGATGCCCTGGCGCTCCCGCGCCCGCTCAGCGGATCGGGCCGCAGCTTCCGCCGCGAGCGCCGCCCGCTCAGCCGGCGTGATCGGCCGCACCGGGCGGTCCGCCTTCCAACGGACCTCCACGCCGGTCTTGTGGTTGCGGATGTAGCCCGCCGGCCAGCCGTCCAGATGCCCGACATAAGCGCCTGACTTCCGGCCCTTGCGATCGCCCTCGACAGCGACGCGGCGCATCGTCCCGTCCATCTCCACCGGCCCGCTCACGCGCAGCCCGGCGCGGTACAGCGCCACGGCGAAGTCGGCCGTGGCGTCAGCTTCCGAGAAGCGCGGCCGTACCGCGGTGGCCCGGAACGAGGAGGGCGTGGCCTCGGACGGCGCTGCGGGGCTCTCGGGCGCCCGTGCCCCGTCCTGCCCCTGGCGCAGCTCCTGGGCGGTCCGGGCGAGCGCCTGATCCCTGCCTTGCCGGATGCCAGCCAACACTGCCCCGCGCTCGTGCAGCGCCAGGGCCAGCCGGTCCGCGACTGCCACCACGGCGGCGGCCTCGCGCTTGCGCCGCGCCGCCCGCTTTACACTCGGTCGCAGCGATCCGTCGTCCCCTGCCGCCATGCGCTGCCAGTAGGTCGGCCCGTCTACCAACCGCGTCTGGCGCTCGTCAGTTCGCCGCGGCGCGCCGTGCCGTTCGACCGCCACCACGCTGCGCGCCAGAGTGTCGCACGCCCGATCGCGCATCGCCCTGGCTCCGCCCTCCGACCTGCGAACCTGGCCGGCCTTGACCTGCTGCAGAGTTCCGCCTCGCGGCCGCAGCCGCCCGGCTAGCGTCCGCATTGCTTCCCAGCGAACATCGAGCGCCCGCCGCAGCCGCTCCACCGCCACGATCACCGCGCGCGTGTCGCGCCGCTCGCGCAGCCGTGCCCCCAGCGTCGCGCGGGTTTGGCCCGCTACCTCCCGCGCCTCGGTGCGGCGGAACCCATCCTGCAGGGCGTGCGCGGCACCACGGCCGATGCCGCGCGCCCGCTCCATGAAGTCGAGTGCCGACGCCTTCGCCGGTTGCCGCGACAGGTTCCGCGCCACGTTTTCCCACAGGTCGACTGCACTGATCGGCCTGGTGGCGCCCAAGGCCCGGCGGGCCATCACCTCGCGCCGCTCGGCGCCCTCCGAGGTGACGAGCCAGGCGGCATCCCGGTGCCGGCTCTCGGCGGTGTAACCCTTAAAGCCTTGCACCGCCGCCGATCCCGCCGGCATGGCGTTGATGTGCTCGCGGCTGGTAATGCCCTGGGCCGCGTCGATGGTCAGCACGTCGCCTGGCGCCAACCGCACCCGCCCGCTCCCCTTGTCGGCTAGGCTGTGCCACGCCACCAGCCCGTCGCGCCCGGCCGCCGTCCGCAACACGATCCCCTCCGCCTCGACGCCGCGGACCTCAAGGACCGAGCCATTGTTGCCGATGTTGCCCCGCCCGCCGTCGAGGAAGCGAGCATTGACGCGATCGAACAGCCGCACCCGGTCACCCGGCGCCAGCGTCAGAATGTAGGCGGCGCCGGCCTGGTCGGTCGCACGGAGGCTCACCAGATCCTTCCCCAGCTCGCCCATCGCCCGGCGCTCCTCGCGCAGCGCCAGCGCCACGGCGCGGGCGTCGGCGTTGGTCGGTGCCGTGACGCTGATGGAGAAGTTCGCGTCGCCTGCGTTCGCCTCCCGTCGCTCTCGCCACAGCGCCGCGACCCGGCGCACGGCGTCGTCGTAGCCGCCCGGCACCGCTTCGGCCGTGCCATCCTCGCGCTTCATGGCCAGGGCCTCGGCTGCGCGTCCCTCACGGAACAGCCCGGCGATCTCCCGCTCACGCGCGGTGCGCTGCCGGCGCGTGGTGAGGATCTCGGGCACCGCCTCCGGCCCCAGGGCGCGGCGCATCAGCTCGACCACCGGCCCCGCTTCAATGCCCTGGCATTGCTTGTCATCGCCGACCGCGACGAGGCGAAAGCCGTGCTCGGCGCGCAGCCGCAGCAGCTCCAGCATCTGTCGCGCGCCCACCTGGCCCAGCTCGTCCACCACCACCACCGTCCGCTTCCCGACTGAGATGCGGCCGGCGGCCACGCCGTGCAGGAAGCCGGTCAGCGCGGCGACGCCGCCGATGCCGGCCTCCTTCAGGGGCTCGGCTTGCCGCCACGCAATGGCCACGCCGATGACTTGGTCACCCTGGGCCTTCCACGCCTCCACCAGCGGCCGCAGCAAGGCGGTCTTTCCTGCGCCCGCCACGCCCACCACCACGCCCATGGCACCGCCGGTGCCGAGGCGTTCCAATGCCGCACGCTGTGCCTGGCCGTGCGCGTCGGTGAAGTCCAGGCCGCTCTGTTCCACAGCAGCAGCCAGGGCAGTGGGCGACAGAGCGCGGCTGCGATCCGCCGCGGCGGCCTTAGCCAGATCCACCGCCTCCTGCTCCTGGGCGACGTGCAGCGCCGTGGTCACCCGCACCGCGTCGCGCTCGCCTTCGTGCCCCCACAGCAAGGCCGTGACCTGGCCATCCTGGCGCAGGCCGCGCCGGCGCATCGCCCGTGTCAGCGCGTCCACGTCGGCCCGGCCGGCCTCCGCTCCTGAGGTCACCCCGGCGGCGATCAGGGCACGCGCCGCGGCGGCCCGCAAATCAGCGCCGTTGAGCACGGCGCTACGGGCGAACTTCGCCTCGAGGAACGGCAGGGCGGCCTCGTAGCCGGCCTCCAGGCGCGCCGCCCGGCTCGGCGCCACCAGCTCTCTGCGATCCGCCGGAACAACGCCGCGGTGCCGCCATTCCAGGGCTGCGGCCTGGGCGCGCCAGGCGGCGAAGTCGCTGAGGTCGTCCGTCTTGCTCTTGCGCGCGGCCTTGGTGCCGCCCTTGAGGAAATCCACCTGCATGTCCGGGGTCATGCCATCCCAGTCGAGGCCGCGCCGGGCGGCTTCCTCGCGCGCCGCCTGGGTGCCGTCGCGGGTGCGCTTGCTGAACGCCTCGCACACCGCCTCGGAGATCGCCGGCAGCCGGGCCATGCCGGTACGCTCCTCCAGCTCCACCGCCACGCCGACGCGCCGCAGATTGGCCGCGAGCTGCGCCTGGTAGAAGGCGCCGTACTCGTGGATGCGGCCGTGCGCCGCCTTCAGGTCCAAGGCACCCAGGTGTCCACCGTCTGTGAGAACCAGGTTGGGGACGGCGCAATGGGTGTGCAGCTGCGGATCGCCGGCCCCGGACGGGTCGCGCCCCGGCGCCGGGCGCAGCGTGTGTAGCTCGGTCACCACCTCGCCGGTGGCGGGGTCCGCCCGCTTCACTTCGGCGGTCGGCCGCGCCGTGAAGTGCTCGAAGCCGATCCAGGCGATATGCCCGCGCTCCGTGCCACCCAGCCCGGCCTTGCCCCGGCGGACCTGGCCGATGTCCCGCGCGGCGTAGCGCAGGGCGGCGTCAACCGCGTCGCGATGCGCCTGCAGCAAGGTCGCCCGCTCAGCCTCGGTCGGCGCAAAGGCCCAGGCCAGACTGACACTCTTCGGCGCCGAGAAGCACAGATCGATGTAGCTGACGCTCCGCGCAGTGGCCGCCTCGTTGGTCGCCAGCTCACCGCCGTCCGCCCGACGGCCGGCGAGAACCTGACTCACTTGCTCCACGCTCGGGATGCCGTGCGGATCCAGCCCTAAGGCCCTGGCCAGGCCGGGATGCATGTCCCGCCGCGGCTGCGGTCGGGTCCCCCTCTGCGGCGCCTCCGGCCCTGGCTCGCCCTCCGCCCCCGGCCCGGCGCCGAGTTCGGCCGCCCGGTTGCGCGTGTAGTAGTCCCCCAGCGCCACGGCCTCGGGCGACAAGGTCTCCTCCATCAGATGGTCGGCCATGGCACGACCACCGGCGTCGGATGCAGTTGCCGCTCCCTTGCGGAAGGTCAGCACCGGCCTGGCTTAACGCTGGTCAACCTGCCGGATGCCCTGCTCGGTGTCGTCCGCATCGAGGAACCCGTTCCCAGCCGTCGCCTCGATCCGGTGCAGGATCCCGGTCTGCTCGTCGAGCTTTTCCACGATCTGCGTCAGCAGGCCTGGCAAGGGGCTTTCGCCCGCTTCCTCGGTGGCCGCCTCCAGGATGGCCTGCAGCATCTCCGTATGGGTCGCTTGCGTCTCCACCATCATCCGCAGCCCCTGGGTCAGCGTCTCGACGGTGTCGCGCAGACGGGCCAGTTCGGCGGCGACGGCGTCTGGCATGGCGGCTCCTTCCTGAGGTCGGCGGTTGAACCTGGGTCAACCGCGGCCGCAGGAAAGACCAGCACCTTCTAGGGTGCAATGGTCTGTAGAAGAACGGCTTCCGCTCCTCGCCTTCTTGCCGACAACTTTGTCACGCTTTCGTCGCGCGAGTGAGTCGATACTGCTACGAATCCGCACCATTGTTGTCGCACCTTCGAGCTATTCTGTACCGCTCCGGAACTTGACGGAGCGATTCACGAACTCTTGTGTTTCGCTTGCGTATCTGGCTGACCCGCCGGGGTCGCATCTTTGAGCCAAATAGGCGATTCTTGATCTGATACCGCAGCTTGCGGTGGTGGTGATGGAATTGCGGATACAGCGGCATGATCGACGACAGTGGCGAGGCAGCCCGGGTCCGGGCCGCCCTCGCCAGTATCGAGGGGCGCTCGCCCCTGCAGGACTGGCTACGGCGGAACCGGGCGCTGGTGGAGGCACGGTTCGCCGCGGGCCGGCCGCGCTGGGCCTCGGTGGCCGGAGTGCTGGCGGAGCTGGGCGTGGTCGATGCCCGCGGCCAGCCGCCCACGGCCCAGGCGGCGCGGCAGGCCTGGTACCGCGTCCGCGCCGAGGGTCCGAGCCAGGCGCCAGCTGCCGCCTGGCCGTCCCCGACCACGGCCCCTGCCCCTCCGCCATCCCGCACCCACCCCGCCTTTGATCCTACAGAGGGCGCTTTCGAGGCGAAGCCGCCGCCCCGGTTCAGGCCGGCATCCCTGAAATGACCAGAAAGCCGATGATGAAGAATACCGCTCCCGCCGCTGCGGCTGAGGCACCCTCCGCCCGTGCCTCCGCGCCCCGCCTGTTCGGCCGCCCCCGCTCCCTTGAGGACGAGAAAGAAATCCCGGTCGGGCCGGCCGTGCCGCGCGCCCGTGAGGAGGCAGCGGCATTGCCCGCCGTGGCGGCCGTCGACCTCGGGGCCGGTCCCAAGGCCGTGTTCGTCATGGGACCGGGCCGCAGCGGCAAGACCACGCTGTTGCGCTATGTCATGGAGGGGGTGCGGCCCGGCAAGCCGGCCCCCTTCGCCGCAGCGCTCGACCCACAGAACCGCTCGCTCGCCACCTTCCTGAACGATGTGGCGCAGCCGCCCACCACCGATCCTGTGGGCGTGGCCCGCTGGGCGGAGGAGCTGCTCGGCTTCGTCATGACCGAGCAGCAGGATGCCCTACTGGACATGGGCGGCGGCGACTTGAGCATGGGCAAGCTGCTGGAGGACGTGCCCGATCTGGCCCGCAGTCTGGAGGAGGCCGGCGTGCATCCGGTCGCGCTCTACACCCTGTCGCCGCGCGTTGACGACCTCGGCGTGCTGGCCAGCTACGAGGCGCAGAGCTTCCAGCCCCGGGCCACCGCGCTGATCCTCAACGCGGGCCTGGCCGACCCGACCTTGCCGCGCGAGGACGCTTTCGCCCGCGTGCTGCGGCACAGCGTCTTCCGGGCGGCGGTCGCGCGCGGCGCGGTGCCGATCTGGATGCCACGGCTGGACGCGACCGTGGCGGCCGAGATCGAGGGCAAGCGGCTCCGGTTCGGCCAGGCGCGCGACGGCCAGGCGCCCGACGATCAGCCGGGCGCCATTCTCGGCCCGTTCAACCGCTCGCGCCTCCGCAAGTGGATGACGGAGATGGAGGCGGCCCTGGCGCCCATCCGCTCCTGGCTGCCGTGAGCGCGACGTCCACGACGGCGCAGAACGATCCGCGGGCTGCCATCGGCCGCGCGCGCGCCGAACTCCAGCGATCCGCCAGCAAGGCGGCGCTGCAAGATGACCCGCTGGGCGCGGTGCTGGACGCTTTCTCCGTCAGCCTTGGCGCCATGGGCGAGTTGCTGAGCCACGCCGAGGCCACCCGCCAGCCGATGGACGCCGCGGCGCGGGCGGAGATGACGCGCCAGCTCGTGCAGGCGTGCCGGACCGACTTCGTGCGGCAGGCGGACGCCTGGTCCCGCCGCGCGGCCGTGCTGTCGGGCGTGGGGGCGGCCGTGCTGCTGCTCGGCGCACTCGGCGGCGGCTATCTCTGGGGCCGCTCCGCGGAATCCGCCGAGGTGCGGGAAGCTTCGGGCGTGATCCGCACCGCACTGTCGGACGGCTCCGCCTCGGCGCGCGCCTGGGCCAATGCCATTCAACGCAACGACCTCCTGCGCTTGCTGGCGCGCTGCGAAGGGCGCGCGGTCTGGACGGACGTCAGCGGCCGGCGCGCGTGCGTCGTGCCGCTGTGGCTGGACGATGTGCCGGCTGCCGCCGCGCCGAGGCCTCCCAAATCCTGAGCCGGCGCCAGCGGCCGGTGCTCCATGGCTCCCCGGCCGACGTGCCGCGACGGCGTCCGGCGCGGGCACGGCGGTCCCGTGTGCGGGAGCCCGCCCCGGCATCATCCTGCCACCATATCCTGCGCAGGCGGACGAGGCCGCTTTGCTCCAGCTGCAGCAGGATTGCGGTCAGCTGACTGTCGCGGTCCGCCCGCTCATGCGAGGCGCTGGCCACCCTAGAGGCCTATCCGCTGTTCACAGCGCGACGCCCTGATCCTGAGCACCGTCTGATGCGTATCGCGGATCAGCGCATCGAGTTCCCACTGAGACACGGGATGAGCTGACAGGTAGGCTGACACCAGCTGCACGGTCTCAACAAGCGCCGCCTGGGAAGGCTGCACCGGCTTGGCTTGTGGCGAAAGCGGCAGCGCAGGGCTGGAGACCCTGGCCGGCGGGCGGCGCTTTGAGCGCGCCGGCTTGGCAGGCAAGCTCCTCCCCTCAAGGCCCCCCGCTTCGGATGGCGGCAGGGAAGCGGCTGCAAGGTCCGAAAAGGCAGGTGCGGTGGATTGTGGATCCGCGGGCAAGCGCACCGGCTCCGGCGGGGGCTGCCGGAGCAGGCGCTGCAGGGTCGCCGCCGTCTCGAAGAAGCCGTCTGGCCGCATGGCCAGAAAGGCTTGCCCGTCTAACCAGAACACCCGCCGTTGCATTGCCAGGGTGGCGATCTGCTCCCCTGTGGCGGGAACAAACCGGCAGCCGCGGCTTTCCGCCGCGGATCGTTGCTCAAGGGTGAGATCGGCCATGCCTGGATCCTGGTGTCGAAGGGATGGCGTTCTGCCGAAGGGTAACCGCTCGGAGAAGCGGTCCCGTACCGTGATCCGCCGCATCAGCAAATCCACTAGGCGGCCATAGATCTCCTGCTCCAGGAAGCGCAACTCTGCTTTCTGCCGCTTCTCCGTCACATCTGTGTACCAGGCGCGCGGGCTCTGCGCCGTCGCCGCGCCATTCCAGCGGTGGCCGCGCACCTTGGGGCGGCGCGAGCCGATGACGATCAACCCCGAGCAGGTCCGGCAGCCGCCGCTCGACGGGCTGTGGGCGCCTTCGGAAGCCCCGCCGCTACCGCCGCAGCCCATACCGCCGGCAAGCTTTGGCCGGAAGCTGACTGTCCGCTCCTTTGGCCCGGGCAGGCGGAAGCAGACATTCACCGTGTCAAGTCGAGCCGCCGCATCCGACCCGCAGCCGACGTTTGCCGAGGCGACGACGCCTTCCTCAGGACCTGGGTCACCTACCCTCGGTTGAGCACGGCCGCCCCGGGCCGTGAGGGTCCGCGGCACCCGCGCGGGCGTCATGGGGCTCCCCGGCGGGCTCCAAAACGATCGGATGGCTTGCAAGGGCTGCGCGTCTACAGCCAGAAGTGAAGCCTCACGCTCGCACACCGCTGTGGTGAGACCCTGCTCGCGCTCTCTTGTCCAGCGCTTTTGCGACGGGCTCCGTTGCGGAAGGCGGTCTGAGGCTGTCAGCGACCCTATACGCGTTCCTCTAGGCATTGTGGCGGGAGGGCATCTCCGCGCAGTTCGACTCGGTCGACGGCATACTCTTCCTGGTCTTCAATCCGCGCGTCGCCGTCGGAGGTATGTGGGTGGTTTCAAGAGCGGACCTCACCGATTACGCGCGAATGCGGTCTTGCCGCGCGAACGAGGATGCAGCATCACGAATTGTGCACACCGACAACCAACGCGGGCCGACGCGCGGCCACCACACCGGCGTGGGTGAGCGGCTGCGGCGGGGCTCCTAATGCTGCCTGCCGCGGACCCTCTCCTCGACCGCCTGTCGAGCCTCGACGCCTCCGGCCCGCAGGGTTTCGAGGGGCTGGTGCGGGACGCCCTGGCCGAGGTGACGGGCCAGCGGTTCGACCTCGCCAGCTCCGGGCGGCAGGGCGGCGTGGACGCCCTGTCGCGCGGCAACGCCGCCTGCGTTGGGATGGAGGCGAAGCGCTACAGGGATTCGACGCACCTTGGGATCGACGAGCTGAAGGCGAAGGTCGCCGACGCCGCCTCGAGCTACCCCGGCCTCGACGTCTGGATCCTTGCCACGCGGCGGGAGCTGCCCCTCCAGCACACCGAGGCGCTCGCTGCCCAGGGCGCGGGCCTCGGCATCAGGGTCATCGTCCTCGACTCCCGCGCGGGGCCGAGCGGGCTGGACGGTGTGTCGGTCCTGCTCGCGGCCGCGCCGCTGACCTGCAACGCCTGGTTCGCGGGCGAGGCCGCAGTGCTGGCCTCGCTCGCGACCGTGCGCGCAGCCCCGGGCTTTCCGGGCGCGGCGGCGCAGCTGCGCGACCGGCTGCTCGGGGCCGACGTCGGGTGGGACGCCGCCCGCCGCGCCATGGCGGCGTGGCTGCATGAGTCCATGGCCGAGCAGGCGCGGTCGCGCGCCCGGCTGGACACCTTCGCCGATCTGCTCGCCCCCGCGACGCGACTCCTAGACCGCCCAGTCGACGACTTCCTCGACGGCGTCCTGTCCGCGCCGGGCGTGCCACGCGCTGTGGTCGGGCCCGAGGGGCACGGCAAGACGTGGGCGGTTCTGAAGTGGTGGAACGAGCGCGCGGGCGCCGACGGGACCGGGCTGCCGCTGACGGTCATCCTTCCCGCCCGCGACGTGCGCGGCGATGACCTTGAGGCGCTGGTCGCCGCGGCGTTCGCGTCGCGGACAGGCGTCGGCGACGAGACGTATTGGCGTCGCAGGCTCACGCGCTGGCGCCGAGGGGGGACGGCGACGCTGCTAGTCGTCCTCGACGGCCTCAACCAAGTGCGCGCCCCAGTCCGCTGGGGCGACCTCGTGCGCCCCTTCGTGTCGGACGGATGGGCGGGGCGGGCCTCGGTCGTGTTCACCGTTCGGCCGACGGAGTGGGGGCGCCTGAACAAGCTCGCGGATGTCGCCCCTGCGCCGCTGGAGTGCGAGCTCGGTCCCTACACTGACGAGCAGTTGGATGACCTCCTGCGCGCGGCTGGCCTGGAACGCCAGACGCTTGACCCACGTCTTCCAGCGCTGATGAGGGTTCCGCGGCTGTTCGCCCTCGCCGCGGCGCGCGCGCAAGACCCCATCCGCATCTCCGAGCTGACGCCCGAGGCCTTGGCGTTGGAGGAATACCGCCATCGACTGCGGCTTCACGGGAGGGAGCAGCTTCCCCTGGGCGAGGAGGGCTTCCGGAGCCTCGTGGCGCGCCTCGGCCAGCGCCTCCGCGACGCCTTGGCCGAGGTGCAAGACCAAGTCATCACGCGGCGCGAGCTGGTCGAAGAGATCTCGCTCGAGAGCGGCGATGGGCCGGGGCCCGGGCTCGACGCCATGGTCAGCGAGCTCGCCAGCGGGCGCTGGCTCGAAGAGCGGGGCGAAAACCGCTTCATGCTCGACACGCGCGCCGTCCCGCTGGCCCTCGGACTGGCGCTGGTGGATGAGGCGCGGAGGGATCCAAGGCCGCCGGAGGCCTTCCTCGCGGAATTCCTAGATGTCTTTCGCGGCAGCGACCTGGGCGCCAAGGTCGTCCGCGCCGCCTGCGCCGTGGCCCTGCTCGGCGGCGAGGCGGGCGATGGACTGCGCCACCAGCTGCTCCTCGAATGGGTGACGGCGCAGGGCTTTACCGACGAGCACTTCCAGACGTTCTGGCGGCTGGCCTGCTTCGCCCCGGGGCCTGTCGCGGATTTCGCCGAGGGCGTGTGGCGCGAGCGGCGCTGGGGCCAGAACCTAGACGAGATCCTGGCCAAGGGACTGGCTCAGGCGGCCAAGCACGACGCCGTCGGCCGGGGCGCGGTCGTCGCCCGCCTCGAGCGTTGGCTCGGTACTTGGTGGCCCGACCACCTCGAAGGTCGCATCCTCGGCCGGGCGTCCGACATCCCTGGGGGCGAGGGCCGCCGCGCCGAGGTCCTCGCCCGGGCGGCGGATTGGGCACAGGGGGTCGAGCCACAGCTCGCCCAGCCGCCCGAGCTGCGTGCCATGCCGTCCGAGGACGGATGGGCCTGGGTTGCCCGGCGGGCGTTCGTCACGCTGTCCTACCAGCCGCGGGCCCCGGCGGTGGCCGCCCTCCGCTCCTGGGCGGCGGTGGGGGCGATCCTCGGCTGGCCGTCGTTCTACGACGAGGCCGCTTGGGCCCTCCGCTGGAACGACCTTGACGCCGGGGCGGCCGCCGAAGCAGTGCTGGCTGCGGCGAGGGAGCTCCTGGAGGCGGACCACCCCCTCGCGACGAGGGCCGCGCGCTTCCTGCTCCACGCCCTCGCGACGCCGGAGGCGGCGCGCCTCCTGGCCCGCGCGGGAACCGACGCCGAGGACGTCAGGGTCCGCCGCGAGCCGGACCCGGCGTCCTTCTGGGGGCTGAAGGGCCTGGACGATACCCAGCCTGCGGACGCGGCGGCCGACGGGGATTTCGCTGCGGGCGTCCACGCAGGGTGGGACGGGAACCGCCTGCATGAGGTTCTGCCCACGCTCTCCGTGCGGGACGCGGCGGAGCTGCTCGCGCTGCTCGCGCGGTGGGGGCTCCCGCGCGCGTGCCCGAGGCGGTCGACGCCCTCCTGCGCCTCGCCGCGACGCTCGACGCGGAGAGCTTCGGGCAGCTCGTCGGCCTCGCCTGCACCCTACCTGTGCTGTTCGGGCCCGACGCCCGCCGCCGCCTGCTCGACGCCGCCGCGGCCCTGCCGCCGGAGGCCCCGAAGCGGCCGGCCGAAGAGCTCTTCGTCCTCCGGTTGATCGACGCCGACGGCGAGGCGCAGTCCGCCCTACTGGCTGGCGCCAAGGGCGTCCCGCTGCGTCGCCCTTTCGCCGCGGTCCTTGAGCGCATCCCTGCGGAGCCCCTCGAGCGGCACCTCCGCTTAGCGCTCGCGTCGGGCGACGCCGACGAGCTTTCGCGCCTTCTCAGCGTCGCGTGCCGGGTCAAGACAACGGCGCCCCCCGCCGAGAGCACCGTCCTGCTCGACCTGGCGCGGCACGGGGACGACAGGGTCAGGGCGCTGGCCATGCGTGCGGTCCGCAACGCGGACGTTCCCAGCCTCGCGGTCGCCTTCGCGGACGGCGGATGGGCTTGGCGCCCAGGCCTCGACCGCCGCGAGGCCGCGTACGGCTCTCTCCTGCTGCTCGCGGCGAGCCGGGCCGGGCGGCCGGACGCCTTGGAGCGCGCGGACCCGCAGGTTGCCTCCTTCGCCTACCGCGACGACGCAGGCCGGGCCGAGCTCTTCGCGGCGTGGGTGGAGGCGCAGGTGGAGCGGCTGTGCTCTCCGCCGCCGGAGGGTCTAAGCACGGCGTCCGAGTGGGCGGACAACGGCCCGGAACTCCGGCGGCTGGCGGGCGAGCGTCCCGACGACGCCGAGCGATGGCTCCGCAGGCTCGCGGGCTCCGGCATACGCTGCTCCCTCATCATGCTCTCCCCGCTGCTCGGCCTGCTGGGCGGCCTCATGCGGGTGGCCCCGGACCGGGCGGCGCCGCTGTGGCGCGACGCGATCGCGCGGGCGGGGAGCTCCGTCCGCTCTGAGGAGCTGGAGACGATGCCCTTCACGGTGCCCGCCGAAGGCGTCGTCCGGGACCTCCGGCGGGAGGCCCTCCACCGCGCGCGGGACGACGCGCGGCTCGCCGAGATCGCCTTCCATGCGACCGCCGACCCCGACGACCACTGGATCGTCGCGGCCGTGCTCGAAGACCTGCGCGGGGCCTCCGCGGCGGCGGTCGGCCGCGGCCTGACGCTGGCGGGTTACGGCCGGGCCCACGGCCCGCTCGAGCAGCTCTGGGCGGCGGAGCTGGCCGAGCCTCCGGCTTCCGGCTGGCTCGCGGACGTCCACCGCCGGGCGGCGGCGGGCGCTTGCGCTCGGACGCGCCTTCGCCACGGCCCCCGACGACGCGGAGGCCGCCGTGGCCTTCCTCCAGTTCCAGAGGGCCTTCGACCTCCGGGCGGTCGAGATGGTGGTCGACGACGTGAACGCGGGGCGGCTCGCGATGGGCGACGCGCACCGCGCGCAATGGGCGCTCGGCGGTCCTGACCGCGAGGCGCGCCTGTCCTCCCTGCGGCGGGAAAGGGAAGAGACCTTCGGCGGCACCCGCCGCAAACGGGACATGCACCCGTGGCAGTGAGGGGCCGGTCCACCGTCTCCGCGCGGTTCCCCCGGCCTTCCTCCGAGCGCGCGGCACCGTGACGGCGGACGACGGGGAACCGCCGGACTGGCTTGCCCCCTACGAGTGGGCGGTGGTGCGGCTGGCGACGTGCGTCGCGGCCCGCGACGCCCGGCCGCGGCTCGTCTTCGGCTCAGTGTCTCTGCTGGAGCCCGGGCGCCCGGCCCAGCCGGACGGTCCCGTCGAGCGCGCGGTGTTCGGCCCGCCTCCCCGCGGTAAGGTGTTCTTCCGGCGCGTGTGCCTGCGTGCCGCCGACGCCGTGGGGTGGTACCGCGCGGCCGGGCCCAGGGCGCTCCGGACGCCGATGCCTGCGGACCCGGGCGGCCGCCTCGACGGCGTGGACGGCACGGCTGTGGCCTGCGATCCGCTGGAGGACCAGCCCCCGTGGCCCGCGCTGGGTCTCGGCGGCGCGTCCGACGCGCACGGCGACGCTGAGCACCCGAGCACGCCCTTCCGGTGGGACCAGCGCGTCCACCGTCGCTTTGGCCAGGACGAAGACTTCGCCGGGCTGCTCGGCGACGAAGCAGCCATCCGCTTCCTCGCCCGGCGCCTGCACATCGATCTTTCCCACTTTCCGGAGCACCTTGGCGGCCTCGCGCTGGTCGCCCCGGACCCGCTGCTCGGGCGCGTCGAGCACTTCTTCGTCGCGCCGGACGACGGCCGCGACGAGAGCCTCGTCCTCCGCTTCGTGCCCCGGCGGCCGGGCGGACTCGCCGGGGTGACCGTCGCGCTGTCGGAGGTGCGGCTCGGCCTGATCGCCCGAGCCGAGAGCCTTCCCGTGCCGTACGACGGCGTGGTCGTCCGCCCCGGACGGGGTGCCGTCGGGGCCACGGGTTACGCCGCCGCGCATCCCGTGCTCGGCCTCCTCCGCCACGAGCCGCCCCTGCCTTTCGTCCGGAATGTCCACGTCCACACCGAAACGGCGGCCGCAAGATTCGAGATTGAGGCGCCGCTGAGCGACGCGGCGGGCGCTCCGCCCGAGCGCGCCGTCGTGACGCAGTACGAGGCCCGGGGCACCCGTTCGGCGGCCGCCGCGCCCTCCGGCGCGTCGGCCCGCGTCCTCCGCGCCGACGCGCGCCGCCGGAAGGAGGTGCTCGCCCGGCGCCTCGACCAGACTTGGCTGGACACCCGCCGGGCCGCCGTCGATTTCCTGCGCGAACGGGTGCGGCAGGCAAGGGACCGTTTGTGGATAGCCGACCCCTACCTTGGCGGCCTGCAACTGCTCCAGGTCGCGCACCACGCCTCGCGCGCCGCGGTGGCGATCCGCCTCTTGACCTCCGCCGAGGCGTTCGTGCGGCAGGGGGACGGGGAGGCGTGGGCGCACCGGGCGGCGCGCGTCGGGCGCTTCCGCGCCGCGCTCGATGACCTGCGGCGGCGCGGGTTCGCGGACGTCGAGGCGTTCGTGCTGCGCGGCAGGCCCGTCCTCCACGACCGCTTCCTCGTCATCGACGACCGCGCCTGGACGATCGGCAACTCGCTCAACAGCGTCGGCCAGCGCCTCTCCCTGGCATTGGGAGTCCCAGACCCCGATCCCGTCGTGAAGCGCCTCGACGCGCTGATCCGGGCGGCGGAGCCTTTCGGCGAGTTCGCGGCGGGCAAGTCCGGCGCGGGGGAACCGCTGTGAGCCCCGATCTCGCCTGGCCCGGCGAGGAGGCCGGACCCGGCAGGGTGTCGGCAGGGGTGCCCCTCGGTTCCGGGCCGCCGCTTCCGGTTCTTTTGTCCTTGGAGGAAGCGGCCGCCCTACTCGCAGAACTGGAAGAGCTGCGGGCGGGTCTGCCCGGCCCGGAGCGCTCGGTGGCGGAGCGCCTGCTCAGCGCGTGGCCACAGGATGGGCGACCGACCCGGGCCGCGGAGCGATCGGCGTGTCCGCCGTCGGCAGAGGCGCTTGCCGCCGTCGCGCTCGCGGCGCTGCGCGACGGCCCGGACGCCGCCGCTTGGTCGGCGCTGCACCGCCTGCGGCTTGCCTCGCCCCTCCTCCGCGGGGCGATGAACGGCCTGATTGAGCGGGCCACGCCCGGCGACGCCGACCTTGCGGCGGCGCTCGGAACCGTCGCGTCCGAGCTCGCGTCCGCGGCCGCCGCGGATCCGGTCGGTCGGGCACGCCTTTGGGATCGGGAGCGCTTCGCGGCTTTGCTGGAGCGCTGGCGCGAGGCGCCCGACCCGGAGGTGCTGTGGTCAGGCTCCCGGGAGTGGGCGCGGCTCGGCTGGATCGGGGACGACGCGCTGCATGACGTCCTGGGCGCGCTCGGCCGCACCGAACCGCGGCGACTGGCGCCGGTGGTCGCGCGGCTCCGGGATCCCCACTCGATCGCCTCCGCACTGGGTTGGCTTGGCGCGGCGCGGCGCTTTCGGACGTGGCACGCGCTGCTGGAGGCCGCCCCGCCCGCCTTCGCCGACAACGGCTCGTGGTCGGGGGACTGCCTCGTGCCGATGCTCCTCGCCGCTGGGCACGAGGCGCTGGGCGGGCGCGGGCACCGGGGAAGAGCGATCCCCGCGCCCAGCGACGTCGCGAGACTGGCGGAGGCCATGGCGGCCTGCGTCGCGGCGCGGCCGGACGCCGTTGGGCTCGGCCGTTGGTGGGCGCCCCTGGCCGCGGCCTGCGTGGCCAGCCCGCCCGACCAGCGCTCAGACGCGGAGGTGCGCGCAGGTGCGAACGAAGTGCTGCTCCGTGCCCTCGCTCGGCGGCTGCCCCGGCTCGCCTGGGATCCATCCACGGAAGCATGGGCAGCCTCGAGGGAGGGCTGGTGCCTGCGGGCAGCCGCCGCGATGGCCGCGGCGGAGGGCACGGCGGCGATGCCCGCGTTCGAAGGCTTCGTCGACCCCTGGAAGCTGTCGCCCGACGAGGTGCACGGCGAGCGAGGCGCGGAGCTCGAGCGGCTGGCGGGGCCGTTTCTCCCGATGGAGGACTGGCCCCACGGCCCGGGCGCCGCGCTGCTCGGCCTGCCCTTCGCCGCGGAGCCCGACGGCGCGGTGGCCTGGGCGCGCCTCTGGCACGATGCCGCATGCCTGCGCGAGATCGTCGAGTTCGGCTGGCCGACGGAGGAGTGGGGAAGCGCAGCGTCCCGCGCTGCCGACCTGCTGCGGCTCGCCTTCGCCGTCGGGCTCGCCGCGCTCGATCGTGTTGGGCGGCCTCCGCACGCGGCGGAACGCGCGGCCGCGCCCGCGGCGTGGCTTGGGGCGCTCTTCGACGCCGCGCGCGAGATGCGGGCGATCGACGGCCCCGGCTACGAGGACTGGACGCTGGCGCTTCGGGTCCTGGCGCTCCATCGCGCGCGCCACGCGGGGGCGGGTGTGGCAGCCCCCGCGCGAGGAACGGAGCCCACGCTCGCCACCGTCCTCGCCTCGTTCGGCGGCGACGCCGTCGCCGTTGTCGCGGCGATCGTCGACCTCGCGGGAGACGGCGTGGGCCTGCCGGAGATCCTGGACGCGCTGCGCGCGGCGGGCATCGACCCGGCGTGGGCCGTCGAGACCACCACCCGACTGGCGGATGCCGATCCGCAGCGCGGGTTCCTTCGCGGGATCGCGGGCCGGGCTGCGGCCATTCTTGACGGGCGCATCGCGGGTGAAGGAACGCTCCCGCCCTGAGGCCCCCAGATCGACCACCCCACCTGGAAGGCGGCGGTGCGGCAGGGTGCCCGATCGCTGCGCTCCGGCATTGCCCGAAACGGCCGGGCGTTCGAGGTCCTCAATCCTTCCATTCCGAGCGCCTCGCGGGCAGCCGCGTGGGAACGGATCGGAGAGTTCCCTTCGCACACCGGTCGCCAGGCACCACCGGGCGTCCCGCCTTGTCCTGCGTCACCACCGAGCCGCGCACGACGTTCCGGTATCCCTCCGGCGTGACCCGGTAATCGAAGGACACGCGGTCGCCCTTGGACGTACTGCGCCACAAGGCCACTTACGACCTGTGCGTCGCCGCCGCTTAGGGTGCCGGTCCGCGTTCCGAAGCGGTGAATGCCGTAGGTATCCTCAGGGCCGTAGTGGCGCGTGACGCCGCCCAGGAAGGCGTAGGCGCAGGCCGAGATGCAGAAAGCGTGCTTTCCCTCATAGACGTTGGTGATGCCCTCTAGCGGTGTCGTATTGCCGATACTGGTGTTGTACCCAGCCCGGCGGATGGCCTGGCCAAGCTGAAGCCCGGCCAGGAGGTTGCCGCCTGGCGAATGCAGCCAGATGTCGCGCGTAGTGGACGCGTCAAACGTCTTAAGAAAGCGCTCAAATTCGGCGGGCGTGTCAGCCGTGATGGCGCCGGTCGCCTGGATCCAGATCATCGTCATGCTGGCCTGGATTGCCTGGAACCGCATCGGCTGGGTGGGATCCAACGGCAACTTGTTCCACTTCGACGGTAAGACGCATTTGCCGTGCGGCGCCTACGCATAGATGGAGGCTTGGAGGCGGCCCTCCTCCAATCCACACCTACCACACCGTCGTCGTAGGACTGCGGTCGGCGCCGCCGTTCATAGCGACCGCAGGAACGCTGCATGATGGCCGGAGCCACCACTCGTCGTCGGTCCCGGTCAAGTAGGCCTCAAGCCCCTTCCCACCGCTGCAATTTTTGCCATATATGGACGTAGTACACTTCTGGATTCCAGGAGGCTTCCATGTCACGGGCTCTCTCCGTCGTTTGCCAGCCTGTCGAGCGGGGTCCCGACCGCCTGGACCGGAGCCGGTTCCTACCCCCCAACCGCCGTCGCCTGAGTGCGCCTGGGCTGCGGACCTTCCTGGCCATTGCCGACCTCTGGGGGCTCGATGAAGGCCAGCGGCTGCTCATCCTGGGCAGCCCTGCTCGCTCGACCTTCCATAAGTGGGCGAAGACAGCCCGGGAGCACGGCGAGTTCACCCTAGATGTCGATACCCTGACCCGGGTCTCTACGGTCCTTGGCATCCATCAAGCCCTCGGCGTGCTGCATGCCAGTGAGCGCGAAGCGGTGGCTTGGCTGCGGACGCCGCATGGGGCGACCATCTTCGGCGGCAGGCCCCCCCTCGACCTGGTCACCAGCGGAACCCAGGACGGCCTGCTGGCGGTCCGCCGCTTCCTGGATGCGGCTCGGGGCGGCCTCTATATGGAGCCGATGGAGGCCTTGGACCGGGCTTTCCGGCCGTACCGGGACGAGGACTTGGTCATCTCTTGAACGACGTGTTCTCGGCGGCTCCGGCGCCAACCTACAGGCTGATCCCGTCCCGATTTCCGCCGATCGGTCTCTTCGATACCGTGTCGACGACCGCAGACGCCGCGGCGGTCATGGAACTCGCCGAGTGGACTAATGACCGGCTGGTGGAAGAGCGTATCCGGCGTCTGCCTGAGGACGAGTGGGTCTATGGTCGCCCAAACTCCAGCGTCATCATGGCAACCTTCCTGCATGTCCAGCCTTCGGGTGCGCGCTTCAACGGGCCGGATCTGGGCGCTTGGTACGCCGCGGCCGCGCTGAAGACGGCGGCCTTTGAGGTTGGCCATCACCTGCGCCGGGAGGCGGCCGCAACCGGAAGGGCCGCCATGGAGAGGGACTTCCGCGCCTACACGGCCGGGCTCGAGGGTTCCTACCTGGACATCTGTGGCCAGCAGGCGCAGTGCCCCGAGGTCTACGCTTCCGGCAGCTACACGGCCTCCCAGGCGCTGGGAGAGGGCACCCGGGCGGCCGGGGGTGCTGGCATCCTGTACGACAGCGTCCGGCACCAGGGCGGGGTCAACGTCGTGGCATACCGGCCGCGGAACATCGCGGACGTCACCCAGACCGATCACTGGCGGCTCAGGGTGGAGGCGGGGTCGGCCAGGATGGAGATGAGGAAGCTGGCCAAGTAAAGTTGACGGACGTCAGCTTCGATACGTCTCCAGGGAGCGAGAACCAGGATGGGATTGCTTGGTGATATCCAGACCGCCCTGCTGAATGAGCAGCCTCTCGGACCTATCCTCCTCAGGCTTCGGTTCCTCGGTGCGCGGCTTGGAAGCGCAACCCTGGAAGAGTGGGTCAAGCACGAATCCGAAGGCTACCCGCGCGATGCGAAGCTACCGAGTTATCGCGAGTTCGGCGTGTCCTACACGGGAAACTTCAATGGAGGCTTCGGATCGCAAGCAAACAATATTCCGATTCCCCCATACATCATTGGGAAGCATGCAGGCAAAGAGTGGCTGGTGCATGCCGAGCGACAGAGTATCGCAGCAATTGAAGAACTGCTCGAGTCCAGCAAGGAAAGCAACACAGATCTGGGCATTGACGCATCGAACCTCGTTCTCCTCATTCAAGGAAAAATGTTTCCTGGAATGGCATGTCACGCCGTCAAAGGGCATATCTCTCGAGCGTCCTTGGCTGGGATGATTGCCGCGCTCCGCGCGCGCGTAATGGAGTTCACTCTCGCGCTTGAAAACAGGCTTCCTGAGGCGCAGGACATAACCGCCGGGCAATCGCCGCAATCTTCCGAACCGGAGAAAGCTGCTGTCGTGACCACCATCACAAACCAAACCTTCTATGGTGCCGTCGCTTCCAATGTAGCCAACAGCGGGAGCCATGTAGGCATCAACGTCGCCGCCAGGCAGCACGACATCAACTCGGTCGTTGACACCCTTAAGCAGGGAGGGATCGCCGAGGAGGATGCGAAGGAGTTCGCGGAAATCCTGGCTTCCGAAAAGCCGGAGAGCGGCGACCAGCCCTTTGGTGCGAGAGCCAAGGATTGGGTGGCCAAGAGCATTCCGAAGGCATTGAACGGCACCTGGAAAGCTGGGATTGCCGTTGCCACCAGCCTGCTCACCGAGGCGGCAAAGAAGTACTACGGCCTGGGGTAAAGGCAGATCAGGCGAGCGGCAGGCAGGCAGCCTCTTTCCAATCCACCCCCTACCCTACCGCCGTCTCATCTCTTCCGCCGCCGGTTCCGTTGCATCCTTGCGCGCCTGGACTGACGGGTTACATGGCAGGGCATGGCAAGACGGCAGCGAATGGCTCGGGTACGGCAGGATCAGCCCTTCAAGGGTTGGCAGTTCACGGCCGAGGTGATCCTCTGGGCGGTCCGCTGATACCTCATGTTCCCGATCAGCTATCGCGACCTCGTGCTGATGCTGCAAGAGCGCGGCGTGGCCGTGGACCACACCACCGTCTTTCGCTGGATCCAGGCCTATGCGCCGGAGATCGAGAAGCGGATCCGTCCGCACCTGTGCTCGAGCGATGGCTTGTGGCGGCTCGACGAGACCTACGGCCAGGTCGAAGGCCACTGGACCTATCTGTATCGCGCGGTCGACAGCCGCGGCCAGACCATCGATTTTCTGCTCTCGGCCAAGCGGGACGCGGAGGCCGCGAAGCGCTTCTTCCGCAGGGCGCTCCGGCAACCCCACACGATGGACCCGCGCACCATCACGGTGGACAAGAACCCGGCCTACCCGTGTGCCGTCACGGAGATGAAGGCGGATAGTGAGCTGTGGCGCTTTGCGCGGCTACGGCAGTGCAAGTTTCTCAATAACATACTGAAACAAGATCATCGGCGCGTAAAACGCCTGGTCAGACCAGGGCTCGGCTTCGGTGGTTTCCACACGGCGCGACGGACACTGGCGGGCTACGAGGCGATGGCGATGGTCAGGAAGGGGCAGGTTCGGAATATCGGCGGACGCGACATGCAGGCCCAGGCCAGCTTCATCGCCGAGCTGTTCCAGGTCGCCGCCTGACTTCGCTCCCCGTCGCGGCCGCTTGCAATCGCCGGCATTCTTTGCAACAGAACCGCTCCGCAGTGACGCGGCCCGCCAACAGCAGCTCGCCGGCGTGGCAGCGTCGCCGGAAGCGTTCCGCTCGCGCCTCCAGCGCGGACTGGACCAAGCCAACTTCGAGCAGCGCCGGCAATTTGTGCTGCTGCTGGTCGGCCGCGTGATCGTCACCGACGCCGACGTCGAGATCCGGTACGTGCTGCCCACCAGCCCCGAGAGCGAGCACGTCCGATTTTGTCATTTGCGTAAAGACTACTTCGATGACCCAGCGGCGAGGCAAGACGGCGAAGCCCTTCTGACCTGGCGTGCGAGAGACAATCTGGACTTGCTGCGCGCCACCCTGCATCAGCCGCCTCCATGCTGGTGCGGACAATGCCATGTGAGCGAACTCGGCTCCAGCAACTCGGCGGACCGCCAGGGTTGCGGATCGGGCGGGATGCGCTTTTCGGTTCGTCTACTTCACCGGAATGATCTTCACTCCGCACCCAAGCAACAGCTGGTACAGGCCGTCGACCGCGTCCCTGGCCGCCCGCTGGGCGCAGTAGGTGAACAGCACCCTCTGCTTGGCACGGGTGAAGGCGACGAAGAACCCGGCAATTGCCTCGGCCTCATCCTCCCTAAGGCTGCGGGCCCATGCGCCGTCGTCCAGCCCCACGAAGATGACCGTATGGTATTCGAGCCCTTTACTGCGGTGGATGGTCATGAGCGGCACGGTGTGAACACCCTCGTAGGCGTCAAGAGCCGCCGTCCAGTCTGCCGCTCCCTGCGACGATGCGGCGAGGTGCACCGCTGCGGCATTCTCAATCTGGGCGAACCACTTGCCCTGGGCGTACGCCGGATGGGCGGCGATCAGCCGTTCCCGCCCCACGAATGACAATAACTCGGCCACGACCGCCTCGGCCTCGGCCTGGTCTTTAGGCGGTGCCGGGCGACTGCGTGTCAGCCCGAGTACGAAGGCATCCAGTTCCCTCATGAGGCGCGCCTGGCCAGCTTCATCATCGGCCGCCACCCCACGGAGCGCCCCCAGCGCCTCGAGGCAGTCGGCCCAGATGCGCCCTGCGCGGCTCGTCGCCGCGAGACGAAGCACCGCAACAACCAGATCCGACGCCTCGTCCGCCATGAGCTCCTGAAGCACCACCTCGCCCACCGCGGCCGCCTCGTTGCGCAAGGCTATGCCCGCTGCACGGAATGCATTCTCCAATCTGGGCGCGTACTTGTATGGCGTCTGCCTGACGATGAGCACGAAGTCCTTGGCGGTGAGGCTCCGTTTCTTCATCTCCGTCCTGACCAAGCCCGCAAGCTTCGCAGCTTCGGCATCCCGCGATTCGAAGTCCAGAATGGCGCAGCTGTTGGTCGTCACCGTGGCAGCGGCCTTGGCGACTGGCGCGGCCACCGAGGTATCAAGTGCCTGTGCCAGCACGTGTTGGATCCTGACAAGCTCCGGCGACGAGCGGTAGTTGTTCCGCAGCGAGTTGCGCGCGGCACCGAAGTCGCTTTCCAGGGCTGCGAACGGGTCTCGCATGGCCATGGCCCAGCGCATGATCTGCTGCTTGTTGTCGCCGACCGCCGTGATGATGACATCCGTGCCGCGGAAGACGGTGTGCATCAGGTCGTACTGCACCTGTGTGGTGTCCTGGAACTCGTCCATGAACAGGTGGGAGTAGGTCAGCTGCAAGGCCGTGCGGGCCATGGGGACTAGCCGCAGCAACAGCTCGGCCAGGCGCCCGATCATGGGGAATGACAGCTGGGTCTTCGGCCCCTTGTGCAGCGACGACTGCCAGAAGCGGTCCGCCGCCCACTGGCCCGGCGTCGGGGCAGTCCACCCTTCAACCGGAAGGCGGCTGCCGAGGAGGTGGATCCGCTCGAAATGCTTCACACCGATGGCCTGGACGTCGGCGTAGGTGCCGACGGAGGGCGGTGGGGACCCAACGGTTTCAGCGAGGAACCTGCTATACAGCACTTCCCCCGTCTGCATGATCTCGTAGTCCGGCCGGGGTCGCCAACGGTCAGGCAAGGCCTGACCGAACCTGTCGACGAGGCCCTTCGCGAAGGCATCAAACGTGAGCGAGTCCAGTCGGCCGGAGTGGCTGCCGTGGCATCTCCTCTGCACCCGGGCGGCGAGGTTGCGCGCCGCCTCACGCTTGTAGCTTATCGCCAGGATGCGCCGCGGGGCCACCGAGGCGCCCGTCTGCAGCAGGAACGCCGCGCGCTGGGCCAGCAGCTCGGTCTTGCCAGCACCAGGCCCGGCGATGACGGAGCAGCTGTGCGCGGACCGGACCACGGCATCGGCATCCGGCTCGAGTCCATCGACGCCGACAGGCATCCAGTCCCCGGGCGCGACCCGGCGCAGGAACTTCACCACCGTCAATCCTGGCGGAGGTTGTCAGCTACGTGCTTAAGGACCTGGGCCAGGAGCGGCGGCATGCCTTTCTTCATGGCGGCTGGCTCAAGGTGGGTGAGCGCCGCCAAATGCGTGGCTGGCTTGCTGCGGGTCAGGAAATGATAACGGTACGCGGGCAGGATGGGCAGGTAGTCTGACAGGTCGCCCTGGTAAAGCACGGTGCCGGGGCCGTCCGTGCCGAGGACCACCTCGGCGGCCTTGTCCTCGGCCATCCTTGGCCCACCACCTTTCGGGACCGTTGCTGCATAGGCTGCCGGAAAGGCGTGCAGCATGGCGAGGTCAAGATCCAAGGGTGACGAGAAGAATACGCCGTATCTCTCAAGAATCGTGACCCAGCCTGACAGGTGGTCACCCTGCCATGTGTGCATCGCCTCAAGCCTTTCATCCGAGAGCACCGTGCCATCGCTCAACCGCAACAAGGCATCCTTGGAAGCCCCTATTTCGATGAGGTTTTGGATTGCAGTCTTGATCCGCCCGAACCCGCCGCCGCTCCGGCCCAAATCAAGGTCCAGGAGTGTCGCGTGGGGTATGCCCAAGTCGGCCAGCAGCCGCCAGAAGTGCTGAACGTGGCGTCCCCCCAGCGGCACGATGGCCACGAACGCCGGGTCGATCATCAGATCGAGTGCTTCCGCGAGACGTGGGAGCACCACCTGCTCCGAGTCACCCTCCACCAGGACAACGAAGCGGGCGAAGTAGAGTTCCGGGTAGGCCTGCATGGCGCCCCTAACGAATTTGGCGGCCTCGTCCCTGCCGGGCGGCAGCAGAACCCCCTTGAGAGATGACGCACGGGCGGTCGGGTCACAACGGCAGTAGCGGACTTCCACCGGCTTCACCCGGCTGAGCACTGCGGGGGAGTGGCTGGTGATAATGGCCTGGGCGCCGCCGTACTCGATCAATGAGCGCACCTGGTTGACAATGCGGGCTAGGAAGAACGGGGAGAGATGGTTCTCCGGCTCCTCCATGGCGAAGATCGTGAGCGCGGGTATCGTCAGCGCGTCGTCAACGAAGCCCGGGACAAGGCCCGCCACGACCTGGCGCTCCATGTCGAACACCGCGGCGGCCAGAGCGAAGTAGAAGAGGGACTGCTGGCCGTCGCTCAGCGCGCCGAGGGTGCGGTCGCGCCCGTCAGGCCCCTGTTCGAAGACGACGGCGATGCGGCTCACCACCTCCTCGAACCGTCGGCTGACCAGGCTGAGGCGCGGGTCGGTGTCGACTTTCCCATCATGCAGCGCCGACCACCGGGCCTGGACCGCCTTCGTGATCGCGACAATCGCCGGCTCACCTGCGAAGAGGTCGTCCAGCTTCTCGCCCGTCTCCTCGATCCCTTCCCTCGTTCCGGCCGCCCAGTCGATGGCCCGGAGCAGGCGGGCTGCCAGGGCGCCGGTGCTCGCCCGGACCTGCGCGGCGGCGTCCCTGCTTGCCGGGGTATAGTAGAGCTGGATAAGTCCGCGGTCCGCCGGTGCAACAGACCGCTTCTTCTCGGTCGATGGCTCTTCCTCCAGGGTGTCGACCCAGAACAGATCCTGCGACACCTCCCCTTCAGACGTCAGGTCGTCCTCCCATGTTGCCTCGAGGCGCAGCCGGAACACGGGCGCCTTGCCGGGCCGCTCGAGGAGCATGTGCCTGAAGATGGGAGCAACGGTTTCGGGTGTCGCCGCCCCGCCGAGCAGCTCCGGCAGGGCGACCAGCACATCGACGAAGAGATCCTTGCGGTCGCGGCTCTCGGGGTCTTCCCCGGGCGCGACATGGAAATCGGAGCGAAGGATCGTACGCTGGGCCCGGCTGACCCCGAACACCTTGGCGAGCGCCTGGAGAAAGGCGGTCTTCCCTGCCCCGTTGGGGCCGACGACGGCCGTGATCCCAGGGGCCAGGACTGCTTGGCAAGGGGTCTGCCCAAAGGACCTGAAGCCGGAAACTTTGACGCTCTCGATCAGCAAGATACGGTCGCTCGCTAGCTGGAAGGTGGCCGTGCAAGGAAGAGCGGCACGGATCCTCGCCCTGACGGCCGCCTCGTGAGTTCGCACTCGAAACAGATACGAGAAGATCTAGGGTCTGTACACCCGCATCCCGATTGCTGGCCTTCGTTATCAGAAGGAAATTCAGGCTCGCGCTGATCCGGTGCAGGTCGATGCGGAGGCACGGTGAACGCAGGTTTCCCCCTCCCCTGGTCCACGTCCGGTTCGTAACGTCAATCTTTTCCTTGGATGGGGTCGTCTCCCGGTCCGTGGTGTAGGAGCGATGCTTCCGGCAGGCTGGATGGCCGGGATCAGGCTGGCGCGACGGAGAGCCTGAAGGGGCCAGTATCGTTGACGGCGCTGATGGCTTCCAGGGTCATGTATCGGGAGCGCTGGGTGGCCCACTTGTCGGACTGCTCGAGCAGGATCGCGCCGATCAGCCGCACGACGGCGGCTTCGTTGGGAAAGATACCGACCACATCTGTCCTGTGCTTGATCTCGCCGTTGAGGCGCTTGATCGGATTGGTAGTGCTGCTGAGCGGGCCGCCAGGCGGATGGGGGTGAGCGCGGGAGCTGTGCCAGGTGCACGTCCTTCCCCCGCGCCAGTTCGAGGGTGGCGACGAAGGTGCTGACCAGCGCGGCGCGGCGCCGCCGGCGGGTCTGTGGCAGGTCGGTCAGGATTTCGGACAGGAACTGCGCCAGTGGCTCGCCATCCGGGTGCTCGGCCAGCCGGCGGCGGACCCGCGACAGCAGGCGATCGCGCAACCTGGCCTCCCGGGGGCGGCCCTTGGGGCCCCTCACCCCACCGCGTCGTCGTCCGTCCCGCCGCTCTCGGCCGCGCCGGCCAGTGCCCGGGCGGCAGTGGCGGCAATGCCTCCGCCGCGGGCAGCGCCTCCGTCTCAGGCGGCCTCGCGCAGCGGCGCCAGATCGGCGAGGCCGAACAGCCGGCGACTGTGGCGAGCGTCACCTCCACCGCAACCCCGCGGCGGACGAGGTCGTCGAGGATCGCACCGGCCGCCTCCATCGACAGGCCCAGCGCAGCGTCCAGCGTCGTGGCCGAGACGAGCGGGATGGCGGCGAGCAGGTCCACCGCCCCGCGCCAGCGCCGCTCCATCTCGACGAGCAGGTCCAGCGCGGTCGCGGCCTCGGCGGCGACCGCCCGCAGGAAGGCAGGATCCAGAGGGAGGGCTCCCAGGGCTGGCCGGGCCCGAGCGCCGCCGCCCCGGTGAGCGGCAGCGGCGCGCGCAGCAGGCCGGCCGCCTGCCAGCGCGGCGCGCAGCGGCGGGCGCGCCCCGCCGTGTTCGAGCCAGCGCCAGGTGCCCCAGGCGGCGTCGAGCAGCGCGCCGGCGTCGATCACCCGCGCGCTGTCCCACATCGCCCGCAGCGGCAGGCCCTCCAGCACGGCGGCGAGATGCCAGGGATCGATCAGCGCCCCGTCCGCCGCGGCCTGGCGCCGCGCCGCATCGAGGCGGGCGCGATGCAGCAGCGCCTCCCGCAGCGGGTGGAGGGGAGCGACCGCGGCGCTGGCCTGGCTGTTCCAGGCGGCTGCCCGAAGGGTCGGGCGCCGCCCGGCCGGATGATGCGGGTGGCTTAAAGGGGACCAGCGGCGGCGGAGGGGAACCTCCAGCCGCCGCAGTTGTGTTCTGGGGTGGCAAGGAATGGAGTGGAGCGGACAAGCGGGTAAGACGGGGGCTTGAGGAGAAGCCGGTGGGCAGTCAGCCTTCAGACCGTTCCGACAGCCTGCGGCTCTGTTCTACCGCCCGCATGTCTTACGTCGAAGACCTCCCCGGCATCTTACGCTGTAAGATCTCGCAGCCTATACTAGGTTGCCTCATCACCGTTGCCTGCCGTACTCATCCCCTGGTAAGCATTTCCTTCGCACGGGGGTGGTATGGCTAAGGCAGCAACAGGCGGCAGAAAGCCCGCCAAGAGCAAGACCCGGGAGGAGGCGGCTTCTACACCTCAGCTGACGCGGCCGAAAATCTTGGTTTGCTCCTCCGGCAAAGGCGGCAGCGGCAAGACCTGCCTGACCCGGAACCTAGCTGTATTCGCGGCGCACGCTGGCCTGCGCGTGGCCACAATCGATCTCGATCCTCAGCGTGGCCTGACGAACTGGTATGCGGTCCGCCCGGATGAGGCTGTCGCTATCCCGAACGTGGCTGTCCCCCTCTCCAACCTCCAGGAAGCCATGCATCAGGCCGAGGCCCTGGGGGAAATGGACCTCCTGGTCGTGGACACGCCACCGGGTGTCGATGCGTCCCCGGCGGAGATGCGGCAACTTCTTCTCCTGGCCGACTTTGTTCTCGTGCCCACAGGCCAGGGAGCCGGTGACCTGCGCTCCGTTGTCGAATGGATGGCCTTCATCCGCCGCGAACAACGGCCTTCAGCGTTCGTTCTCAATCTGACGATGCGGGCGGCCGGCAGCTTTGACCGGGCCAAGCAGCGCCTCATTGAGGCTGGTGACCTCTGTCCCTTCGACATCCGCCTCTATGAGAGCATCCGGGTGAGCGACGAAATTGGCCTCGGGGTGGCGGAGATGAAGGGGGCCAACGGACTATCAGATGTCCGCGGCGTCTTCACTTTCGCCATGCACGCCCTCGGCATGAAGGTGCCCGCCGATGTCTAAGCCACCCTTGAAGACCTTCTCGGCTAAGGACATCAAGGCCCGGGCCGCCGCGGCGCCTATCGTGTCGACGACCTCTCGCACGGAAGACTTTGCAACGACCATCGTCCCCCTTAACCGCCCGGAGGACTATGTCCGGGAAATCGGCAAGCTGTGGGACGAGGCGCAGCGGCGCTTCCTGTCTATCGGGCGTTACCTGCGACATGCTATCCAGGCCAACAAGGGCGAGTTCGAAGCCAAGATTCTCCCGCAGCTTCCGTTCGGCCGTGCAGTGGCCTACCAGCTTCGCGAGGTAGCGGAGGCGGTCGAGATGGGCCGCTTCCGGGAGGCTGAGCTTCCTCGCAGCTACAGCGCGGCCTACTACCTGACCCTGGTGCCGGAGCAGTACATCACGTTGGCGCGGAACCGTGGCTTGGTCCGCCCTCAGGCTGCGCGCTCGGAAATCATGCGCTTCCTGGCCGAGATAAAGCCGGTCGATGCCTCGGCGGCGAAGAGGAAAGAGGTCCTCCTCAAGCGCCGGGAGGTTCTTGCCCGGCAGATGGCCCGCATCCGCGAGGAGATGGCAGAAATCGAAAGGGAGCTTGGGCCCGACGACGTCGTCATCGAGGGCCAGGCCGAAGCCGTCGACTGAACAGGGCAGGGCGGCAGTTATCCAGCCGCCCACACCCTCTCTCGCGCCGCCGCCGTCATGGCATCCCAGGCCGCGTGCCTTGCCGCACGCGCCGCCTGCTCGCGCTCACGGGCAAGGGCGATCTTCTCCTCGGCCGCTGTCCACAGATTCTACCCCGCCGCGGTGCAGATCCTCTTAAATCTCCGCTGCATCAGCGCAGCCGTCTCTTGCGAACAGCAACCGGACAATGACTTGAGGACGGCACAAGGATTTCCGCCGTCGCCCTACGACCCATTGAGAGAGCCGACGATGAGCAAGGAATACAACGTCCAGGGCGGCGCCAGTCTGCCGTGCGCTAGCGAAGGGTGGGTTCGACTGGCCGTGAAGGGTCAGCAGCCGTGCAGCATTCCCGCTGACGTCGCGGTGGTCATCGCCGACACCATCGAGCGGCTCGAGGGCTCCATTTCCGATCCGCAGGGGGACGCCCGCATCGAAGGCGACGGCACTGGGCGGTTCCGGGCGGCGGAGACATTCGAGGCCTTTGACGCGCGCTACCCGGTGGGCGTCTACGGCGATCGGCTCAGCAGCATAACTGCCAAGGGCGGCATAGAACTGGGCGTGGCCGACATAGCGGAGAATAAGTCGCTCTCATACGCCAGCACGCTGCGGGCTGCTATGTCGTCCCTGATTGCGAGCCTGCGGGCGGCCGCGCAGGACGCAACCCAAAATACCAAGCGGAGTGCACACGCGCGACGGCGTATCCTCGAGACACGACATCAGCCGCCGTGCAGGCAGAGAAGGGGCGGCGGGGGATGTCCTGCGCCGTCCTTTGCTTATCCATCCCCCTCAATACCCTGTTCTTACGGAAAATGCCCTAAGCAGCAAGCCGAACTGCGTTTGTGCCTTCCAGGGCTTTCGCAGGATCTCCGCTGTTCAGCAGAAGGTTAGTCACCGGCTTGACTATCTCATTCCGAAATGCCGAGACCCGTCACGCCGCATTAGTGGAACGGAAAACAGCCAGAACCTTATACCGATTAAGGCCTGTTAGAGCTCGATTGCGGTTCCCAGTTTCTGGGCATGGCGAAGGGCAAGGACGACCAGCTTCTCACGGATGCAGTCTGGGCGGTGTGGGAGCCACTGATCGAGGAGGTCAGGCCTCGCCGCAAGACGCCGCTGAAAGATCTCCGACGGTCCATCTCAGCCATCCTCTGGCGGCACCAGAACGGCGCCAAGTGGCGCAGCGTCCCGGCCGAACTCGGACCCTGGTGGCTGGCGGCCCAACTTTTCATCCGCTGGGCCAAGGCAGGCGTCTGGGAGCGTCTACTGGAGTTGGTTCAGCGGCGCGGCGTGGCGCTTGGTATGGCCTTCATCGACGGCACCACCATCCGCGCCCACCACAAGGCGGCAGGCGCGGAAAAAAGGGGACCCATGGCAGAGAGCGAGATCGACGCGAAGCACTTGGCCGATCTCGCGGCGGCTATGGCAGCAAGGCTTGCGTGATCGCGGATGGACGCGGACGGGCCATCACCTTCGCTCTCGCGCCTGGCCAGGCGCATGAACTGCCGCTCGCGCCGGGTCTGCTCGACAGCTTGCCGGATGTGCCGGGCTGGATCGTCGGTGACCGTGGATAGGCGTCCGATGCCTTCCGCGAGCGGATCTGGAACATGGGCGCACGTCCTGCCATTCCACCCAAGCGCACAGACGCGCCGGTCGCCTGTCCCACCTGGATCTACAACAACCGATCTCGCGTGGAGAACCTCTGGGCGCACCTGAAAGAATGGCGCGCCGTTGCCACCCGCTACGAGAAGACCGCCCGCTCCTTTCTTGGCATCCTCTGCCTCGCAGCCGCCGCCGATTGGATCAAGATCTAACAGGCCTTAACCATTTCCTCAGGCCACTCAAGAAGTCTGTTGCCAGCTAGCAGGATGCAGACTTGGTCCATGCCCGCATTGAGCGGTCTTCCATTGCTTCCAGGGCAATCTCCTCTACCTTCCATCCCTGGACGTAACGCGGCGCGTAAGCAACAGTGAGCAGGACCTCACGAGCATGCGGCCAGGATGACTTCCGGTAGTGTCCGCGGAAGTGGTGGAATTTCCTGGCGGGGCCGGGGTGTAGATCCGAGGTGGCCATCGGCCCGGGCGGTCTAGAGTGGAGTTGCGAGGCTCCCGCCCCCTTGACCAGCCGAGGAAATGATGACCGAGGAGAGACTGTCACTCCAGGAGTTCCCGGCGAAGGCCGGAGACCGTGACTCCCTGCGCAGCGTCGCGGAGGCGGTGCTGCAACTGCTGATGGAGGCCGGTTTGGAGGGCCTGATCGGTGCCGGGCGTTACGAGCGCAATGGCGGACGACTGAACTGGCGCAACGGCTATCGGGACTGGATGCTCGACACCCAGCTTGGGTCGATGCAGCTCCGCATCCCCAAGCTCCGGCAGGGCTCCTACTTCCCGCCCTTTCTGGAGCCCCGGAAGATTTTGGAGAAGGCGCTGGTGGCCGTTATTCAGGAAGCCTGGATCGGCGGTGTCTCGACGCGATGCGTCGATGACCTGGTGCAGGCGATGGGCCTGACCGGCATCTCGAAGTCCACCGTCTCCAAGCTCTGCAAGAACATCGACGAGCGCGTCTCCGCCTTCCTGGAGCGGCCGCTGTCGGGCGAATGGCCGTGTCTCTGGCTGGACGCCACCTACCTCCGGCAGCACGAGGGCGGGCGGGTGGTCTCGGTGGCCGTCATAGTCGCCGTGGCCTGGGACGCCGAGGGGCGGCGCCAGATCGTCGGCCTGCATATCGGCCCGTCGGAGGCGGAGACCTTCTGGGCTGCCTTCCGCAAGAGCCTGATCAAGCGCGTCCTGCGCGGCGTGAAGCTGGTCGTCCCTGATGCCCATGAAGGGCTGAAGGGCGCCATCGCCCGCGTCCTCGGCGCCACCTGGCAGCGCTGCCGCGTGCACTGGATGAGGAATGCGCTGGCTCGTGTGCCGAAGGCGCATAGTGCCATGACCGCCGCGGCACTGCACCAGGCGTTCCTCCAGCCCGACCCGTTCAGCGTCCGGCAGACCTGGCGCCATGTGGCCGGTCAGCTCCGCTCCCGCTGGCCGAAGCTCCGGGGGCTCATGGAGGAGAGCGAAGACGACGTCCTGGCCTACATGGCCTTTCCCGCCGCGCACCGGACCACGCTGCATTCGGTGAACACGCTCGAGCGGCTGAACAAGGGTGCAAGGCACTGCCTTGCACAAGCGCCGTACCGACGTGGTCGGCATCTTTCCGTCCAAAGCCTCCATCGTCCGGCTCATCGGCGCCATGCTGCTCGAGGCCAATGACGAATGGCAGCTCCAGCACCGCTACATGGGCGTCGAGGCCCTGGCCAAGTTGCTGAACCCCAACCCTGCCAACGAGGCACTACAACTTCCACCCAAGGTCGCCTGCGCGGTGGCCGCCTCAGCTACACCCCAAATCTCACCACATTGACGGACGTGGCCATGACTTCCTCTGCGGCCGCCAAAGATCGAAGAGGAATAGAATTTACCGCGGCGTACGCTGCCTGCTGATGCGGCCCGCCATCTCGTACGGGTAAGCAGTGCGAGAGCTGCTTGAGCCCTGGGCGAAGGAGAGCGGTTTCCTTGGTTTGAGTGACAGCCCATAAGCCGCGAATGACTGAGGGATCTTCTCGGCCAGCCGGGACACCTCCTCCAAGATGACCTCCACGCAGGCGAAGACCTTGAACATGGGGCACTCAGACATCACGCTGCTTCCAGAAGGCTAGCGTTGTTGTTGGAGGCGTAAGATCTTTCGGAACATGGAATTCCTGGAAAGGAGGCTGCTTCGCCTTCTCCAGGAATCCCGATATCAGGCCACCCCATTTGCCTGTGATAGACTGAGATGCGTCGGAGCGGAGCATCTTTGCCGCGCGCTGGACGTCCCTCCACGTGAGCATAGTCGTGTGGGGCATGGGATCGGCCGGGCGGACCTTTGTTATGATGAACGCAAACAATTCGGAATTCGACTGGTCTTCAGCCACTGCTCGCCTCTCTCGCCTTTTCTCATCGCACTCCGGAGCACCCTCCTGGGCAGCGAGCTGCGCCTCCAGGTCGATCAGCTCACCGAGGAGGGCAGCGGCGATGTCCAAACTCCGGCTACCATCGACCCTGGTCTCCAGGCATTCGGCGAAACGGTGGAATCGGCGGGCGCGGCGCTGGGCCTCCTGGTGGAATGATTGAGCATGCGGGTACTGGAGGCGATCAGGCGCCGAGGGTGAGATGCTCAGGCGACGTCGGAGGAGGATACAGGGGCCAGGGAGAGATCCTTAGGCCCCCTTTCGCGTGAAGGAGGATTGGAGGTGGAAGGGCAGGGGGCTCCGAGGACAGACTTCCTCCGTCAATCCACCCCCTCACATGACCGCCGGCCAGTGTGGAATCTAGCGAGGCCCGGAGTGTGGAATCCAGCGAGGGGCACCTTCACCGAAGGCTATGAATCTTCGGGGAAACTGGTGGCCTGCTGGGCTTCAGAATGACCCCCTGGTCGTTCACTTCGAGTTTGGCGCCAGGGTAGACCGCCGCTGCTAGTGAAAGCGTCTGCGTGAAGCGAGGCTTGAAATGGTACATATTCTTGAAATTGCTTCCGAATTGCCCCTTCAGCGCCTTCCACGTTACAAGCCGATCAGATGACAGGGAGTGCAGGCGGTAGGCTAGCCAGAGGTAGGCATCTAAGGCGGGGGCATTGTTGTTCAATGCTCTAATAGCAGCTTCCTCCAGCGGGACAGGATGCCGCCGGAGTTGCTCGTAGAAGCCCTCCGAAAGCTTAGCCGTTTCCAGGGACAAGCGCCCCTGACGGGCATCTCCTTCTTCGATGAACAGGGCACGGTCGACGATGCTCTGGTTGACGAGGCCCGCCACCTTGCTGCCGCTGGCTGCGGTCAGGTGGAAGGTCAGCCGGCAACGGCTGATGCGCTCTGCCTGATCCCGGACACTGCGGCCTGTCATACCGCCGACAGAGACGCCGATCCGGCCCAGCCACTGCCTCAAGGAGCCACCGAGCTCCACTTCCCGGCTCTGGGTACGGAGCGCTTCCGTTTGTAAATACAACAGGATAAGGCGGGCGTGACTGCCAAAGGGCACGCCGACCCACTCATAGCCATCATCGCCGACAGCCCGGCGGCCAGGCTCCACCATGAGCCTGACCTTCTCGCCCGAGATACTCCAGGGCGCATCATCGGCAAGCCGCTTGTGCGGCAGGGCGCACTGGCTCCAACCGGAGTAGGCGAAGCCCAATCCACTGTCCTCGTCGGACAGGTAGGCTACAGCAGCCTCAACGACAGCGCGCTCAACCCCCGCTTCCAAGGCACCTTTGCGACCCTTCGTCTCGAGGAGGTCGTGGACCTCTGCCATGTGCCTACCTCCTCAGCCTAGACTCGGGATGGCGGAATTGTTGATCGGTTTCAAAGGTTTGTCGCCGTGGAATCCAGCGAGGGAGCTAGTAGGAAAGCTATTAGAGATTCTAACTATTAGATTCCTCGCTCATCTCCACGGGATAACCTCTGTAACCCCTTGATTCCCAGCGAGCGCACCTCGCTGCTTTCCACGCTCTCCTCGCTCCTTTCCACGCCTGTCATGTGGGCTGAGGTTCCGTTACCCTCGCTCGATTCCACACTTTCGAGCCGCGACTCGGGCGGCATCAGAGATGCCTCTGCGCCCGTGCAGGCTCTCCTCCACATGGCTATCCATCGCGGGCGGCTCTGCGTCTCCCTGGCGGTAGGCTTGGCCGCCTTCCCGGAACTGGCGAGCCGCCGCCTGCACCGCGAACTGCGCGAGCGGGGCTACACCGGTGGCTATACCCGCCTGGCGGATCTACTGCGCGACATCCGGCCCGTGGCGCTCCCCGGCTTCGAGCAGCGCTTCGAGGGGACTACTTTACGGGCGCCCTATGGCGAGATCACCTTCGCCCTTTCCCTGGGGGAGCCGGCGGCCGCCGCCTGATCGCTCTGGGCCGGTTGGCTCTGCTGCGATAGCTCAGCAAGGGACCCGTTCGCGTGAACCGGATACTTGCCTGGCCTGCTTTCGTGCGAGGGTAGCCAGGGCCAGCGGGACGGCGGACGGCCCGACCCGGAAGGGCGTGATCACCGCGGCTCAGTTGGCCGCGCCTCCGCGGAGCGGAGGTGGTTGGAGCAGGCCCTGGCTTTTGGCGGTCTTCAGGAGATGCGCCACGGAGGAGGTCGACCAATGGGTGCCGCCGCGCGGGGGGTAGAGGCGCAGCGCCGAGAGCCGGTCGCCGATCGCCCGCAGCGTTACGTCCGGGCTCTCGCCCACGATGGCCGCGACGGTCCGCAGGACGGCGTTGCGCTCGCTGACGGCGCTCGTCCTCTGGTGGACCCGGGCCTGGAGCAACTCGGCAGGCGCCAGGCCGTCGCGCACCAGGGCCCGGACCGCCCGGACCAGCCGGGCCTGCGTCCAGGGAGGCGCCGCCGCTCCTCTGGCGGCCAGGCGGGCGTTCACGGCGCGGACCACGTCATCCCAGGTGCGGCCCTCCTCGAGGCGCAGCTTCGCCACCAGAGGCAGCCATGCGTCGGCGCCGGCTGACACCCGGGCGCGGTAGGCGTCCTCCCGGGCATGCTGGAGCCGCCGGAGCGCGTCCGGATCGCGCGCGCGGATGGCCGGGTTGCCGCCGCGGCGGCCCTCCCGGGCCGCCCGCGCCAGGCCGCTGACGACCCGCTCCCGGATCAGCGCGCGCTCGAACTCGGCCACGGCGCCGAGCATTTGCAGCACGAAGCGTCCCTGGGGGGTCGCGGTGTCGATCGGGTCGCCGAGGACCCGGAGGTAGGCCCCCTTCGCCTCCAGCCCGCGGACGACCTCGAGCAGGTGCTCGAGAGAGCGGGCCAACCGGTCCAGCTTGGTGACGACCAGGGTGTCGCCGCGGCCGAGCCGGCGCAGGAGGGCCGCCAGGACCGGCCGGCTTCGGTTCCCACCGGACGCCCGCTCCTCGAGCACGTCGGCGCAGCCGGCGGCGTGCAGTTCGTCGACCTGGCGCAGGGTGCGCTGGTCGTCGGTGCTGACCCGGGCATATCCGATGGCCTTGGGCATCTCGCGGTCTCCGGCTCTCTGTTTCGGGGCACTCGGTGGCCGCAGATTACAATTGCGGCAGTTATCACGAAATATATGTTTGGTGGAGGTTCCAATGGCCGTCGGCCCACCCGGGCACCGTGAACAGCCCGCCCGGCCCAGCCGGATTCCTGGGCCCGACCGCCTGCGGCGCCGGGGTAAGTGCCTGACAAACCGGTCCTTTGCCCGCGCATCAAGAGCGACAAAACCCGCGCCGCGGCGGCCGATCCGCGGGTCTGGCGCGGGGCGGCGACGGGTCGGGACCCGGCGGGCCAGGATCCGGCCGCACAACGGTGGTAAAAAGCCGCTCATTGAAGTTAAGTCCTCGTTAGGGTAAATTCCGCGCGCAACCGGGGGAGGGGGGGCGATGGCCCTGTTGGTCAGGACGCGGCATGACGGCCCCCCGCCGCTGGGCGACCCCGCCCTGCTGGCGGCGCTCGCCGCGGCCAGCGCCGCGGTCGCCCGCCTCGACGCGGTCGTCTCCCTCCACCCGCTGCGGGAGGCGTTGCTGCATCGCGCCCGCCTCGACGCGGCGCGGCGCCAGGCCGCGGTGGACGGGTTTCTGATCGATCCCTGGCATCTCGCCGCCGTGCTGGAGGGCCTGCCGCTGCGGGCGATGCGGGACAGCACGCGGGTGATGGACGCGGGCGCGCTGCACGACGCCGCGCGCCGCGCCCTCGACTACCATCACTGGCTCACCGCGCCCGGCGAGGCGGCGGAGCGCGCGGTGCGGGCGGCGCTGGCCGCGCTGGACGCAGAGCGCCCCTCCGGCGTCGCGCTGCTCGACGCCGCCTGGGGCGCCTGGCACTGGCTCGACCACGGCGGGGCGCGCCCGCCGCTGCGCGCCGCGCTGGTGCGGCGCTGGGCGGCGGCGGGCCTGCTCCGCGCGCCGCTGCCGCTCACCGGGGCGGCGGCGCTCGGACCTGGCCAGCCCTGGGAACCCTCCCGCTGGATCCCCGTCTTCCTGCGGGCGGTGGCCACGGAGGCGGGGGCAGCGCTGGACCTGCTCGTCGAGATGGAGCAGCGCTGGCGCGCGGCGCGGGCGGCGGTGGCCACCGGGCGGCGCCGGACCTCGCGCACGCCCGCGGCGGTGGACCTGCTCGCCGCCGTCCCGCTGGTCTCGGCCACCACGCTGGCCGCCGCGCTCGACCTGTCGGTGAAGGCGGCCGGCGCGATCCTCGACGACCTCGTCCGCCACGGGGTGGCGGTGGAGGTGACGCACCGCCACAGCCGCCGCCTGTTCGGCCTCGCCGGCCTGGCGCCGCTGCGCGCGGCCGCCGCGCCGCCGCGCCGGCCGCTGCCCGGGCGGGGGCGGGGGCGGCCGCGCGCGATGCCGCCCGAAACCGAG
>Ga0180216_1000576_pt1 | contig 37781 bp, 34 predicted proteins | sample eDN3rd37CBELigMG_FD_128879 | JGI IMG/M metagenome (GOLD analysis project Ga0180216, IMG submission 128879) | Enriched Miracle-Growth compost microbial communities from Emeryville, California, USA - eDNA 3rd pass 37_C BE-Lig MG (version 2)... ... | reverse complement strand
GCCGGGTCGACGCGAGGCAGGAAGTCGGCCGCCAGCGCCTGCCGCGCATAGCGCAGGGCCAGGCCGTCGGTGGCGAACATGTGGGCCGTGCCGCGAAAGGCGTTGCGCGGGTACTGGTCCAGCAGCAGGATAAGGGCCAGCGCCGACTCGGGCCGCAGGATCCAGTTCTCGAGTCCCAACCGGGCCGCCCGGTAGTGCGCGTCGCGAAAACGGCCGGCGAATTCCGCATCGAAGGCCTCGTCCTTGGCGAACCAGCGGGCGCGCCCCGCCGCGCGCCAGAAATCCAGCAGCTCGCGCGCATCGCGGGGGATCGAGCGGCCGGTATCGTCATGGGGAACGGCATTCTGGGCTCGGGTCATCGCGCATCCTTTCCGGCAAGGCCAGGGCCTGCCCGGCTAGCCGCCGTACATCATCCGGGGCAGGGACAGGACGATGTCGGGAAAAATCGCCACGAACGCGACGGCGAGGTTCAACATCAGAAAGAACGGGAACGCCGCCTTTGAGATGTAAAGGATGTCACGCCCCGTCATTCCTTGCAAGACGAACAAATTCAGCCCCACCGGCGGCGTGAGCTGCCCCATCTCGACGACCAGCACCAGGTAGACGCCGAACCAGATCGGGTCGATCCCCGAGGCCTGGACCGCGGGCAGGAGCACCGCGGTGGTCAGCACCACGATCGAGATCCCGTCCAGGAAGCAGCCCATCACGATGAAGAACACCGTCAAGGCCGCCAGCAGGACGAAATGGCTCATGCCCATGTCGGTGATCCAGCGCGCGATGGTGGCGGGCAGGCCCGAATACCCCATGGCGATGGTGAGGAAGGCCGAGCCGGCCAGAATGAACGCGATCATGGAGGAGGACAAAGTCGCCGAGAGCAGGCCCTCTTTGAAGGTCCGCCAGTTCAGATCGCCGAACAGCCAGCTCATCAGCAGCGCGATGACCACGCCCACCGCGGCGGAGTCCGTGGGGCTCGCCAGCCCGAGGTAGATCGAGCCCACCACGCCGATGATCAGCAGCGTCACGGGCAGCAGGGTGCGCGAGGCCTTGAGCTTTTGCCCGAACGACATGGGCGGATCCTTGGGCGGCGTCGCGACGCGGCCGCTCGCCGACCAGATCGCGACGTAGGCCATGAACAGGGCGATCACCAGCAGGCCGGGCAGCACGCCCGCGATGAACAGGCGCGCGATCGACTGCTCGGCCGCGACGCCGTAGACGATCAGGATGATGGACGGCGGGATCAGCAGCCCGAGGGTGCCCGAGCCCGCGATGGTGCCGAGCACGAGGCTCTCGTCGTAGCCGCGCGCCTTGAGCTCGGGCACCGCCACCTTGGCGACGGTGGCGCAGGTGGCCGCCGATGAGCCGCTGACCGCCGCGAAGATGCCCGAGGCGAGGATGCCCACGTGGCTCAGGCCGCCGGGCATCGACCGCATCCAGGGCGCCAGCCCGGTGAACAGGTCCTTGGACATGCGCGAGCGGAACAGGATCTCGCCCATCCAGATGAACAGCGGCAGGGCCGCCAGCGACCACTCGGAGGAGGAGCTCCAGATATTGGTGGCCAGCACGTTGGTGACGGGGGCGCTGGAGAACAGCAGCACGCCGACCAGGCCGGTGAGAAAGAGCGCGACCGACACCCACAGGCCGACCGCCAGGCCGCCGATCAGCACGGCCACGAGGATGAAGGACATCATGGCGTCGGACATCACAGGGCCTCCTCGGCGGGGCTCTCGATGCGCAGGGCCTCGCTCTCGCCGCGGCGCAGCACCTCCACCAGCGTGTCGAGCGCGGCGATCAGGAACATCAGCGCGCCCAGGCAGAGCATCGATTGCGGGATCCACAGCGGGATCCTCAGCAGGCCCGAGGCGCGGTCGCCCCACATGAAGGATTGCGCGGCCAACTGGCCGAGGCTGTAGGTGAACAGCAGCCCCATGGCCACGCCGACGAGCGACACGACCGTCAGCGCGCCGCGCCGCGCGAGGGGCGGCAGGCGCGATTCGACCAGCGTCACCCGGATGTGCGCGGCCCGGCGAAAGCCCAGCCCCAGCGACAGGAACGTGGCGAAAGCCAGCGCATAGCCGGACAGCAGGGAATACGAAGGGATCAGCAGACTGTAGCTCTTGCCGAAGAAAGCCATCGAGGCGTAGTCGATCAGGTTCAGCAGGACCTGGCCGAACACGATGACCGTGATGCCCACGAGAGAGAAGGCGGCGAGGCCGCCGCTGATCCGATAGACGGTATCCAGGAACTTGCGCATCGCACGGTCCTCATGCCTTGGGGAGGCTCATTGGGCCCGGTAGGCCTGCAGGACGGCCGCGCCGCGCTCGCCCGCCTCCTTGCTCCACTCGTCGGCCATCTTCTTGCCGATGTCGTGCAGGGCGGCATTCAGGGCGGGGCTGCCCGCGCCGACGACGATGCCGTGTTCCTGCAGCACCTTGCGCTGGGCGGCGTGGTCGGCCTCGGCCATCTCCCAGCCGCGCTTCTCGGCGGTGGCGGCCGCGTCCAGCACCGCCTTTTGCGTCGCAGGATCCAGCGCATCGAAGACCCGCTGGTTCACCACGACGATGTTCTTGGGCAGGAAGGCGGCGACGTCATAGAAATACTTGAGATAGTCCCAGGCCTTGGTGTTCACGCCGGTCGAGGTGGAGGTGAGCATGGCGTTGACGCGCCCGGTGGTGAAGGCCTGCGCCAGGTCCGGCACCTCGACCTGGGTGGGCACGGCGCCGGCGAGCTGCGCCAGGCGCTCGGTCTGCGGGCTGTAGGCGCGGAACTTCAGGCCGCGCAGGTCCTCGATCTTGTCGATCGGGCGGTCCGTGTACAGGCCCTGAGGCGGCCAGGCGACCGAGAACAGCACCTTGAGGTTCTGGCGGCCGAGCTCCTCCTCGAGGGCGGGCTTGGAGGCCTTGTACATCTTGCGCGAATCGTCGAAGGACACGGCGACGAAGGGCACCGAATCCAGCGCGAAGATCGGGTTCTCGTTCGCGAGGTTCGAGATGATGAACTCGCCGATCTGGATCTGCTGCGAGCGCACGGCGTTCTTGATTTCCTGATGCTTGATCAGCGAACCCGCCGCGTGCACGTTGATCTGCAGCTTGCCCTGCGTCGCGGCGTCGAGGTCCTTGGCGAACTGCAGGATGTTCTGGGTGTGGAAATTCGATTCAGGGTAGGGCGTGGCCATCTGCCAGGTTTCGGCGTGGGCGGCGGCCGACGACAGGGCGAGGGCCAGGCCGGCAATGATGGTTTTGCAAAATCGCATGTGTCCTCCGTTGATGTCCAGGATGGAGCGGATGTCCAGGATTGGGCGAGTGTATGACGCTACATTATTAATAATAGTATCGATAAATTTTAACTGGCAAGCGATAAACGCCGCTTAGCGGGTAAACCCCAGGTACCAGTCATCTGTCAGCATCGGCTCACTCGATGAAGCCTCGCGGGATTGCCAGAGCGCCCCCCTGGACATAAACTATCGATAATCCTATTAATAATATTTTCGGCTCAAGGAGGGCTGACATGGCCATTCGCCACCACACGCTCGTCGAGGGCAACTGCCTGAGCTTCAAAGGCGGATTCTTTGGCTTTTCCGCGATCGTCCTGATCGAGGCCGATGGCCACGGCCCCATCCTGTTCGACACGGGACACCACTCCACCCGCCTGCTGCTCCTCGAGGCCCTGCAACGCAAAGGCCTGTCCCCGCGCGACATCGGGACGGTGTTCCTCTCACACCTGCACTTCGACCACGCCAACAACATCGACCTGTTCCCAGGTGCGACGTTCCACGTGGGGGCCGCCGAATGGGACTACGCCCATCGCCCCTCCGACGAGGATGTGTTCTGCAGCCTGGGCATGAACGACTACCTCGAGCGCCAGGACCTGCGCCTGATCCACGAGCCCGAGGGCGAACTCGTTCCGGGGCTGTACTACCGCCACGCGCCCGGCCACACACCGGGCAGCTATCTGCTGCACTACACTCGCGACACGGGCGAGCGCGTGGTACTGGCGGGCGATGCCTGCAAGACCTATCGCGAGCTGGCCATGCTGAGTTCCACCAACGAATACGATCACGAGCGCCGCGCGACGCAGACGCTGCGCTGGATCGCCGACAACGCCGACGTCGTCGTGCCAGGCCATTTTCCCGAGCTGCGCCGCAGCCCCGGCGGCTGGATCTGGGACCAACCCTCGCGGCTGGAGCTGATCGTCCGATGAACCCCGACAGCACGATGGCGCCCACCACGGAACGGATCGTCGAGCAGCTCGAGTCGGACATCATCTTCGGGCGCCTGCGGCCCCATCAAGAGCTCGTCGAGGACGCGCTCATGGCGCGCTTCGGCGCCAAGCGCCACATCGTGCGCGCCGCGATCCAAGAGCTCGCGTCCCGCCGGATCGTGGTCAAGCCCCGCTCGAAATCCGCGCGCGTCAAGGATTTCACCCCCTCCGAGGTCGAGGAGATCTACTACATGCGCGCGCTGCTGCAGCGCGAGGCGGCGCGCATCATGCCGCTGCCGGCCGCGCCCGAGGCGCTCAACGCCCTCAAGGAGGTCCACGTGCGATACGTGGCCGCCGCCTCGGTGGGCGCCGATCAGGACCTCATCCACAAGCTCAACGACGAATTCCACCTGCGGCTTTTCGCCCTGTGCGACAACGAGATGCTCTGCAAGGCGATCGCCTTCTACACCGAGGCCTCCAACCCCATCCGCTCGTACGGCATCACGGACAGGAACTGGCTGCAGCGCGCCATCGCCGAGCACACCGCTATGATCAAGGCCATCGAGGACCAGGACAGGACCGCCCTCGAGACCCTCGTGGTCGACCACATGCAACCCTCGCGCCGGCGATGGGAAACCATGCGCGCCGGCGCATGAACCCCCCGGCGACACGCAGCACCGGAACCCCACCATGAAGCACGACTACCTCATCATCGGCGCCGGCATCGTCGGCGCCGCCCTCGCCGCCGAGATCGCCAGGCGCAAGCCGGGCGCCCGCATCCTGGTCGCCGAAAAAGAGCCCGGCGCCGCCTGGCACCAGACCGGCCGCAACAGCGGCGTGGTCCACTCGGGTGTCTACTACACGCCCGGCAGCCTCAAGACCCGGTTCTGCCGCGAAGGCATGGCGATGACCAAGGCCTTTTGCGCGGCGCGCGGCATCGGCTACGAGGAACGCGGCAAGCTGCTGGTCGCCACCAGCGACGAGGAGGAATCCAACCTGGACAAGCTCGAGGAGCGCGCCGCGCTCAACGAGGTGCGCGCCGAGCGCCTGGACCTCGCCCAGTTGCGCCGGCTCGAGCCCGCCGTCACCGGCCAGGCCGCCCTGCGCATCCCCGCCACCGCCATCACGGACTACGCCGGCATCACCCGCGCGCTGCTCGCCGAGGTCGAGGACGCCGGCGGCATCGTCCGCTTCGACGCCCCGGTGCGCGCCGTCCGCAGAATGGGCGACGCCTACCAGGCGACGGTCGGCACCGAGACCGTCTCGGCGGGGCAGATCGTGGCCTGCTCGGGCCTGTCCTCGGACCGCGTGGCGCGCATGCTCGGCATCGACCCCGGGATCCGCATCCTCCCCTTCCGCGGCGAATACTTCGTGCTGCCGGCAAAGCTCAACACCATCGTCCACCACCTGATCTATCCGGTCCCCAACCCCGCCCTGCCCTTCCTCGGCGTGCACCTGACGCCCATGATCGACGGCACCATCACCGTCGGGCCCAACGCGGTCCTGGCCCTGGCCCGCGAGAAATACACGCGCTTCAGCGTCGACCCGCGCGACGCGCTGTCGGCCCTGGGCTACCCCGGCCTCTGGCGAATGCTGGCCCGGCATCCGGGCCCCACCCTGAGCGAGCTCAAGGGCTCGATCTTCAAGAGCGCCTACCTGCGGGCGGTGCGCAAATACTGCCCCGCCGTGCGCCTCGAGGACCTGGCCGTCTACCGCAGCGCCAACCGCGCCCAGGCCGTGCGGCCCGACGGCACGCTGGTCGACGATTTCCTGATCGAGCGCAGCGGCGGCGTCACCGCCATCCTGAACGCCCCCTCGCCCGCCGCGACCGGCGCCATGCCCATCGCGGCAAAGATCGCGGAGGATATTTTGTAGCGGGGGGTGCCGCGCCTCAGCGCAATCCGTCCCGCCCCTGCACCTGGTCGGCGGCCAGGCCCCCCAGGCGGGCATGCAGGCGTCCGCGGGTCGCGAACGCCATCAAGACGAGGATCTCGTCGGCATTCGGCCCATCGGGAAAGGACACGGTCACGGTGTCGTACTGCGCCCGCACGTACAGGGCGTCCTTGTGCGCCAGGGGAATGTCGATCGGCGTGCCGATCCCGCCGCGCTTGCCCGTCGAAGGAACCCAGGCCTTGCCGCCGCCGAGGGCCTCGCGGATCGGCACCATGAAGGTCTCGGTCAGGAAGGCGTTCCCGTGCTCGTACTCGCCGCCGGCGCCGACGATGCACGCCTTGCCGTAGCTGACGACTTTTTCATCGGGGAACATGGCACCCAGCAGCGCGGCGAACGCCTCGCCCAGGGCGGCCGAGCCGGCGATCACGTCGTCCAGCGGGGCCGGCGACGGACGGCCGATGGCGGGATTGCGGACCAGCGCGCCGATGGCGGCCTTGGTGATCGGCTCGCCATCGGCGGGCACGCCGGCCTCGTTGCACAGAGTGGTTTCCCGGTATTGATACCACCGGCGTACGGCGATGCCCGGCACCGTCGCGATCTTCATATGCGATTCTCCCCGTGAGGAAACAAGACGAAAGGAATGCCGGCGCTCACGCCTGGAGGCCGCTGAAATCGTTCAGGACGCGATTCGCGGCCACGTGGACCTTGCGGTTGCCCGCCGGCGTATTGCGGCTTTTCCCGACGAATCGCGGGACGCCGTCGGTGATGACCGCCGACACGGCCACGATGTCGCCGTTGCGGATCGAATCCAGGGGCTCGCGCCGGGATCCGCCGACGCAGGAATCCAGCAGGATGACGTCCGCGTCGCGCCCTGGGGCGATGAAGCCCGAGTTGCGCCCGTAGACCCGCGCATTGTTCCCCGTCGCCGCGGCGATGGCCTTTTCCGGCGCCATGCCGCCCAGGCTCGCCAGGTGGGTGATGGTGTACATCATGCCCAGCGGCATGATGCCCGAGCCGGTCGGCGTGTCCGTCGCGATCAGGAAGCGGTCGAACTGGCCGGCCTGCTGCACGAGCTCCGCCAGCCACAAGGTGGTCCGCAGGTTGCCCGCGGTGCACACCTGCAGGGCGATGCCGGTTTCCTGGACGAGGCGGGGATAATCGGCGTCGGGCATGGCCACCGGCCCGCCGTTCGTATGGAAGGACACGTCCGGATCCATCGCGATGAGATGGTCCGCCCAGATGCCCGACGAGCCCGGGATGGACGAGCCGCCTGTGTGTACGAGCGTCGTCATCCCGTGCTTCTTCGCCCAGGCGATCAGCGGCGCATAATCGTACGGGCTGGGAAAGGCGCCGAACCCCGCCTTGGCCAGCCATACACCCTTCGCGGCCAGCTCCTCGAAATCGGCCTCGACGAGCCCGGGCTCGAGGATGACGGCGCCCGCCCAGACGCGCATGCCTCCGGGGCGGTAATGCTCGAAGCACTTCATCGCCGCCACCGCCAGGGCCTTGACGCCTTCGGGATCCTTGGGACGGCCCGGGACGTGGACCTCTGAGGCGCTGATCGCCGTGGTGACGCCGCCATGCAGGTAGCTTTCGAGAAAGCCGACGGTTTTCTGCCGCGGCGTATAGTCGCCGAAAGTATTGTGGACCTGCGAATCGATGAAGCCGGGGCAGGCCGTGGTCCCCGCGGCATCGATGACCACGTCGCAGCCCTCGATCTGCGCGCCGTCCAGCGAGCCGACGTGGACGATCAGCCCATCCTCCATCAATAGCGCGTCCCCTTCGGCGAAGGGTTCGCGCCAGTCCCCCGACACGATGGTGCCAATGTTGACGATTGCCGTACGCATGTTGGATTCCTCGTTGGATGTCGCGTGCTACGCCCGCAGCGCCAGCAGGGCATCGATGACCGCGCTGTTGCTGGTCACCACCGGGACGCCGAAGGCATCCTCCAGCATGGGCCGCGCCTCGTAGGCCCGGTAGTTCGTGCAGGACACGAACAAGGCGTCGAACGCATGGCCGGCGAGCCTGCCCTTGGCGAACCCGACGATCTCGGCGGGCGTGGGCGCGGCCAGGGCCTCGTTGTCGGTGATCCCCATCCCGTAGGCGCCCACTACCTCGCGGCCGGCGACGGTGGCCGCGCATGCGACCGCCTGCGTCAGGTCCTCGTTATAGGGCGTGATGACGGCCAGGCGCTTGGGACGGTGCCGGTCCAGGGCCGCCGCCACGGAGGAGATGACACCCATGCCCCTGCAGCCGGCGCGCTCGCCCAGTTCGCGGCATACGCGGGCGTCGTAGTCGAGCCCGAACAGCGAGCCCGCCGAGGTGCATCCGAAGACCAGCACGTCCGGCTTGGCGGTGCCCAGGTCGCTCGCCGCGGCGGGCGCGAATTCCTCGATCATCCGGATCTCGGCCTCGCGGGTCGTCTCGACCAGGTACATGCGGTCCGTGTGGACGGTGTAGCCGGATTTCGGCAGGGCGGCATGCAGGTCGTTTTCCATCACCGTATTGGAAGACGGCACGATCAGCGCCACGCGGGTCCTGCGACTCATATCGAACGTCATTCTTTCCTCCTCCTGTGTTCACTGAAAAATGCGGCTATTCCCGGGGTTCGCGGCCCCAGCCGCCGCCCCCGGCAGTCACCATGATCAACTGGTCGCCCTTCATCAGCCTGTGCGGCCCACTCTTGGCCGAGAGCCTGCGGATGCCGGCCGGCGAGCGGATCTCGAAGGACGCGAGCCCGCCGTCCGCCCCGCCGGATATGCCGGCGGCCGGCGTCCTGGTGCGTTCCCCCAGCACCGAGGCCTGCAGGTTGTCCGCCAGGGCCTCGACCGTCTTGCGCACGCCATCGCCGCCTCGATGCAGACCACGGCCTCCGCTGCCCCGGACGATTTCGTAGTTGATGAAGCGCACGGGCATGCTTGCCTCCATCCCCTCGATGGGCAGGTTCATGGTGTTGCCCATGTGCACCCGGTGCCCGCTCACGCCCGGCCCCCGGGCCGTGCCCCCCATGCCCCCGCCGATCGTCTCGTAGTGCACGAAGGGCCCGCCGTGGGCGGGATTGATGCCGCCCATGGTGTAGACGCAGGCCGAGCCGTAGCTGCCGGCCGACACCAGTTCGGGATAGGCTTTGCCCAGGGCGCCGAGCAGGATGTCGGCGATCCGGTTGGCCGTCTCGGTATTGGCGGCCACCACCGGGAACGGATACGTCGCATTCACGATGCTGCCCTCGGGCGCGATGATCTCCACCCCTTCGTACACGCCTGAATTGGGCGAGATTTCCCCGCCGAGGAAGCTCAGCACGGTATAGAACACGGCCGAGGCCGTGACGGGCAAGGGCGCGTTGATGGGCCCCGCCACGCAGGCGGACGAGCCGGTGAAGTCGAAGGCGAGCGTCGCTCCGGCCTTGCGGATGCGGACCCTGACCAGCGGCGCGGCATCCGGATCGATGCCGTCGCCGTCCAGGGATTCCGCATGCTCGACCTCGGCGTCCGGCAGGCCGAGCAGCCTGGCCTCGACCAGGCGGCGGCTGTAGCGTTGGGTATCGGCCATGATCTCCATGACGACGGATTCGCCGTAGCGCGCGCACAGGCCGAGGACGCGCTCGGTGGCCCGCGCATGTCCGGCCAATGCCGCATGGAAATCGCCCTTGCGGTCCGTCGGAACGCGGACGTTGGCGAGAATCAGGCGCAGGACGTCCTCCCGGATCCGGCCCCGCTCCAGGATCTTGATCGGCGGGATCCTCAGGCCTTCCTTGATGATCTCGTCGGACACGCTGGAGCTGCCGGCGGCGATGCCGCCGATGTCCGGCCAATGGATCCGGCTCAGGGCGAAGCCCACGTGCGCGCCCCGCGAGAAGATCGGCGTCAGCAGCGACATGTCGGGCAAATGGGTGCCGCCCTCGTAGGGGTCGTTCAGGAGGACGCCGTCGCCGTCCTCCCAGGCATCCAGCGGATACCGTGCCAGCGCCGCGGTTCCCGTGTAGCGGGCCGCGCCCAGATGGACCGGAATGTCCACGCCCTGCGCGATCACATTGCAATGCACGTCCAGCAGCGCGCACGACAAGTCCGCCGACAGGCTGAGCAGGGGAGAAAACGAGGTGCGCATGATGACGCTCTTCATCTCTGCGCAAATGGCGTGCAGCGCGCTGTTCACGACCTCGAAGGTCACGGGATCGCGCTCGAGCACGGTGGGTCGGGTATCGGCGATCACGTTCATGCTCCCCCCTTTCGTTCGATGCTGAAGACGACGCTCCCATCCGCGCCGATGCGGGCCGAGGTGCCGGCCGGCACCCATACCGTCGAGCCGGAATGGTCGATCAGCAGGGGCCCCTCCAGCGTGGCGCCGATGCAATCGTCCGTCCGGTAGACGGGAATCCGCCGCGCCGATTCCGTCTTGTCGATGTAGAGACGTTCCTGGTATGGCCTGACCACGCCCGGCGGCCGCCGTTCCGCGAACAGGGCGGCGGTGGTGTCCTTGGGCGGCAGTTCGGCCACGAGGTGGACGTTCACCAGTTCCACCCTGGAATCGGCGAGGTCGAAGCCGAATTCTTCCCGGTATGCCGCCCTGAACCGGCGTTCGATCTCCGCGGCGTCCGGCAGAGGTTCACCCCGGCCGCCCAGGGGAACGCGAAGCTCCGAGAGCTGCCCGACGAAGCGCAGGTCGGCAAAGCGAAGAAAGCTCGCGCCCTCGGATCCGGCCGGCTCCGCGGCCAGCAGTCCGTCGGCCTTGCATTCGAGTCCCTCGAAGGCCCCGCCCATGGCCTCGGGCCTCAGGTCTTCCAGGGCGTGCAGCAGCGTCGCGGAGAGATCGTGCCTGACCTGCCCCAGCAGCGCGCCCAGGGCGGAAAAGATGCCGGGATAGGGAGGAATCACCACTTCCCTCACGCCGACGTCCATGCCGACCATGGCGGCGTGCAGGGGACCCGCGCCGCCGGAGGCGAGAATCGCGAATTCCCGCGGATCATGGCCCCTGCGCACGGTGGCGAGCCGCACCATCTCGGTCATGTTGGCCACCGCTACCTCGATGATGGCATGCGCGGCCCGGGCGACGGACCAGCCCATGGGGCGGGCGATGTGGGTCTCTATCGCCTCCACCGCCAGGTCCCTGGAAAACGTGACGCCGCTGCCCTCGAAGGTCTCGGCGCTGAGCGTGCCGATGACGGCGTGCGCATCGGTGACCGTGGGCAGCTTCCCGCCCTTGCCGTAGCAGGCCGGGCCGGGATCCGCGCCGGCGCTCTCGGGGCCGACCTTGGGAACGCCGCCGCTGTCGATCCAGGCGATGCTGCCGCCCCCGGCGCCGACCTCGATGATGTCGAGCACCGCGCTGCGGATGGGGAAGCCACCCACGTCGCGCCCGCCGTCCAGCCGATCGGCCTGGAATTCGTCCGTGATCCTGGGCTCGAAATCGTGGACGACACCGGCCTTCGCCGTCGTGCCGCCCATGTCGAAGGCGATGATGTTCGCGCGCCCGGTCGCGCGCGCATAGGCCTTGGTGGCGATCATGCCGGCCGCGGGCCCCGACTCGATGAGGTGCGCGGGATAACGCTGCGCATTCGCAGGAGAGGTCAGGCCCCCGTTGGACTTGACGATCATGAGGCTGGAGATCCCCATCTCGCGGACCTCATCGTCCAGGTGGCGGATGTAGCGCTGGACCGCCGGCCCGATGTAGGCGTTCACCACCGTGGTGCTGGTGCGCTCGTATTCGCGGAACTCGGGGCAGACGTCGTGCGAGACCGTGATGAAGGCGTCCGGGAACGCCTCGCGCAGCGCGGCCTCGAGGCGGGCCTCGTGGTCGCCGTTGGCGTAGGCGTGCAGGCACGAGATCGCGAAGGCCTCGGCGTCCGACGCCCGGATGTCCTCGATCAGCGTCTCGATCCCGGACAGCGGCCGGATCGGATTGCCGCGCGCATCCATGCGCTCGTGGACGCCGAAGCGCCGTTCGGGCGGCACCAGCGGCTCGGAAACCCGGACCGCCAGGTGATAGAGCGTCGGCCGGTTCTGGCGGCGCAGCTCGATCACGTCCGTGAAGCCTTCCGTGGCGAGCAGGCCGACCTTTGCGCCCTTTCTCTGGATGAGCGTGTTGGTGCCCACCGTCGTGCCGTGGCACACGGTGGCCCCGGCCAGGCTGCGGCTCGCGGAGAGCCGCCGCAAGGCATCGATGACCGCGAGCGCCGGGTCCCCGGGAGTGGAGGGAATCTTGAACGCCGCGAGGATCCGCCCCTCCCCCGGATCGAGCGCGATCGCGTCCGTGAAAGTACCGCCTACGTCTATGCCGATCACGACTGCATGGTGCGCCATCGATGCTCCCTTCAGACTTTGCTGGCCACTCGGATTTCCGACAGCGCCCAGAGGAAGCGGTCCATGCGCTCCTTCAGGTTGAGGTCGACGCGCAGGTATCGGTCGCCGAGGCCCCGGATGTCATTGCCGTCCTTGACGATGACGCCGCGTTCGAGCAATTGCTTGAACACCTCGGTCGCCCCCAGGGCGGGATCGAGGATCTCGGTCAGGAAGAAATTCGAGCGGGATCCCGGCACCATCCGGAAGCGGTCGAGCTTTTCCATTTCGCGCTGGACGTAGGCCCGGCTCTCGACCACGGTCCGCACCGCGCGGGAGACGTGCTCGTCATCGTCGATACCCGCCACGCCGCCGGCGATCTGCGCCTGGCCCATGTTCCAGGTGGGTTTGATGCGGCGCAGCGGATCGATCAAGGCGGGATTGTCGGCGATGCCGAAGCCCACGCGCAAGCCCGCCAGCCCGAAGGCCTTCGAGAACGTCCGCAGCACGATCAGGTTGGGATACTCGCGCAGCAGGTGCATCCCGCCCTCGGTCTCGCTGTAGTGAATGTAGGCCTCGTCCAGCACGACCAGGGTCTCGGGGGGCGCGGCTTCGCACACGCGCCGGATGTCCCGTTCCTCGAGCAGCCGGCCGGAAGGATTGTGGGGGGTGGTCAAGAAAGCGATCTTCGGCCGCTGCTTGAGCAGTTCGACATACCGGTCCATCTCGAACGCGAAATCCTTGCCCATGGGCGCATACAGCGGCCGCCGTCCCTCGCAGGCCGCGTAGATCCGGTACAGGGGAAAGCACAGCTCGTGCATGAGCACCGCCTCGCCGGGCGCCGCGAAGGCCCGGATCACCATCGAGATCACCTCGGTCTCGCCGGATCCGCACACCACGCAGTCGGGATCGAAGCCGTATTTGTCCCCGATGGCCTTGCGCAAGGCCTTGGCCGTCCAGTCGGGGTAGATGTCCAGCCGCCCCAGGACCTTCTCGACCGCGGCGCGGGCCTTGGGCGATGCGCCATGGGGGTTCTCGGCGGAGGCCAGCTTGGCGACGTCCTCCAGCGGCACCCCGTATTTCTGCGACACGTACTCGGCCGGCAGGCCCGGCACGTACAGTTCCCCATCCACCAGCGCCTGAACACTCGGCAATACCATCTCAGCTCTCCTGAAGAATAGACTAGTTCAATGACGCAGATTAATGGGTACAAATATTCAAGTCAACTAGTATTTTTGGAATGAACAAAACCCGAAATTATTCCAAACTAGGGTACGCAAGCATTCGCACTATCATATCAACAGGATTATCCTGCACAACACCCTAGTATTTATACCTATTCTATCGGCATAAATAATATGATTTTATGCTGACACCAAGACATCAATCCTATTCCAGGAGACGCCTACCATGCTTAGCAAACTCGCGAATCTCGCCGCCCTCACATGCCTGTGCGCCTTGGCCGCGCCCGCCCTGGCGGCGGATCCGATCGTCCTCAAGTTCGCGCACGAGGCCCCGGAAACCGCCATCAAGGGCCAAAGCGCCAAGAAATTCGCCGACCTGGTCAAGGAATACACCAAGGGCAGCGTCGTCGTGGAGGTCTATCCCGGCGGCCAGCTCGTCCCCACCGTCGACGAGATCCGGGCCGTGGCCCGCGGCCAGGTGGACATCATCGCCCCCTACACCAGCTACTTTTCGTCCATCGACAAGGCCTGGGATGTCTTCTACCAGCCGCTCCTGTACTCCAGCCCCGAGGATGCCGTCCAGAAGCTCGCGGGCCCGGTCGGCGACGAGCTCCTGTCCCGGCTGTCCTCGCGCGGCATGACGGGCCTGGCGATCTGGCACGACGGCCCGGTCTACCTGTTCAGCAAGGGGGCGCCCATCAAGGCCCCCAAGGACATGACCGGCCGCAAGGTCCGGGTCGCGCCTTCGCGGCCGCTGGAGGCCGGGCTGGGCTCGGTCAACGCCACGGCGGTCGCCATCCCGGCCACCGAGGTTTACCTCGCGCTACAGCAGGGGGTGGCCGATTCCGTGCTGACCACGCCGACCTACGTGGGGCCCGCGAAATGGAACGAGGTCCTCGAATACGGCAACAAGCTGATGTTCGGCCAGGGCGGCTATGCCGTGGTCGCCAACCAGAAAAGCCTGGACAAGCTGGACGCGCAGCAGCGTGAGGCCTTCATGCGCGCCGCCAAGGAGGCGGAACAATGGAACCACGGCACGGCGCTCGAGAACATCCGGCAGTGGGAGCAGAGGCTGCAGGACGGGGGCATGAAATGGACCGAATCCACCGACGCCGACAAGGCCGCCTGGCAAAGCTTCGCCCAGGCCGCCGAGTCGGCCCAGAGCCCGGAGGCCAAGGCCCTGATCGAGAAGCTGCGCAAATGACGAACGACAGCCGCGAAGCCGATGTCCGGCACCCGGGGGACCGGCCGGGGATATTCCGCAAGGTCCTCGGCACCGTGGAGTGGATCGAAGACCAGGTGGGCGGGCTGCTGCTGCTCGTCGCCTCCTTGCTGGTCTTCATCCAGATCGTGCTGCGCCTCATGGACCTGAGCCTCAGCGGTCTGTACGAAATCGCGAGCTTCTGCGCCATATGGAGCGTCTTTCTGACGGCGGGCGTGGGCATACAGCGCAACATCCACGTCCGCGTCGACGTCCTGGCGATGATCAGCCCGCCGAAGGTGGCCTTCCTGATGAACGTCACCAGCGACCTGCTCGTCATCATCGTGACGGCGGCCCTCTGCTACTCGGGCTACCTGTTGATCGACGAGAGCCTGACGTTCGGTGACAGCACGCTGGGGATCATCAGCATCCCCATGTGGATACCGCAGCTCATCATGCCGGCGGGCGGCTTCCTGATGCTGGTGCACGCCCTCGCCCATCTCGGTTCCACCCTCGAGGCGGGCACCCGTCCCGCGTCCAGCCAGGCGGCCGGCGATCCGCAGTCCGGCGTCATGAGCATCTGACCGCCGCCGCATCGCACGGCCCCTTCGACCCACGACACAGTAGCCTCCGCTCATGTACTCGACCTTCGGCATATTGGGCTTCGGCCTGCTCATCGGAACCCCCGTGGCCTTCACCCTGGCGCTGGCCGGGCTGGCCTACATCGTCACGGCGGGGGAATATCCGAGCACCTTCGCATCCGTCCTGTTCGGCTCGCTCAACTCGACGACGATGCTATCGATCCCGTTCTTCATCCTGTCGGCTGAAATCCTCAACCGCAGCGGCGCGACCCACAAGCTCATCGACATGGTCGACGCCTGGATCGGGCACCGGCGAGGCGGGCTGCCGGTGGTGGCCGTCACCGCCACGATATTCTTCTCCACGATCTGCGGCTCCTCGGCGGCGACGGCCGCCGCCGTGGGCTCGGTGATGATCCCGGAGATGCTCCAGCGGGGCTACAACCGGACGTTCTCGGTCGGCCTGATCGCCACGGCCGGCGGCCTGGGCATCGTCCTTCCTCCCTCGATCCCCCTGATCATCTACGGAATGGTGACGGAAACGTCCATCGCCGCGCTCTTCAAGGCCGCGACCCTGCCAGGCCTCGCGCTGGCCGCGCTGCTGATCATCTTCGCCTACGTGATGGGCGCCCGCTCGCAGGTGGCCCCGTCGCCCAAGCAGCCCATGAGCGTCCGGATGCGGACGGTCCGGGAAGCGGGAGGCGTCCTCATCCTGCCCGTCATCATACTGGGCGGGATCTACTCGGGCTATTTCACACCCACCGAGGCGTCCGCCGTCGCGTGCATCTACGCGCTGCTGCTGGCGCTTTTCGTCTATCGCACGCCGCTCGGCCGCCTGCCGGCGATGCTCACGCTGTCCGCGTCCACGGCGGGGATGATCCTGCTGATCATCGCGGGGGCGACGCTCTTCAGCTACGCGCTGACGGCTGTGCGGCTGCCGCATGCGATCTTCGAATACATTTCGGCCATGGACCTGGCGGGCTGGCAGCTCATCACGGCGCTGATGCTCTTCTTCCTGGTCCTGGGCATGTTCCTCGAGGTCATCTCGGTCATCCTGATCACCATGCCGATCCTGATGCCCCTGCTGTCCGCCTCCGGCATCGACCTGGTCCATTTCGCCGTGCTGCTGATCCTGAACATGGAACTCGCCGTCATCACGCCGCCGATTGGGCTGAACCTGTTCGTCATCAGCGCGGTGAGCAAGGTGCCCGTCCTGCGGGTGTTCAAGGGCACCCTGCCATTTGTCGTCGCGGTGTTTATCGTATTATTGAGTCTCATGTTCATGCCCGGAGCCACCCGGCTGACCATCGGATGGTGATGGAGGAATTCTGTATGGCAGACTCGGGCCATGGACCCGCTACGAATCGCCGGACCGGCGCCGGGCTGGACGCCACGCACCGCCAGCCCCTGATCGGGCAATGGGTCCCCCGGCTCGAGCTCGACGGCACCACCAAGTACGCCGCGCTCGCGCAGGCGATCGAGCTCGGCATCTCCGAGGGTTTCCTGCAGCCCGGCATGCGCCTGCCGCCCCAGCGGGACATCGCAAAATACCTCGGTGTCACCATCGCCACGGTGACCAAGGCCATCGGCCTGGCCACGCACAGGGGCCTGGTGGCCGCGCGCGCGGGCAGCGGCACCTTCATCGTCGACCGGAATGCCGCCCAGGCCGCGCCGGCCGCCGTCCCCGATGCCGACATCGAGACGCAGGACCTGTCCCTGAATGCGCCGCCCGTATCCGTGGTCATGGATCTTCTGCAGGAAAACCTGCGCGAGCTCGCGCACGACGGGCCCGCGACCAATCGCGCATTCGACTACGAGCCCATTCCCGGCGAGGCCGCGCATCGCCAGGCCGCCTGCAAATGGATGGCCCTGCGGGGCCTGGCCGCGTCGCCCGACCAGGTCCTGATCACGCAGGGCGCCCACGAGGCCCTGCTGGTTTGCCTGTCGGCACTGACCCAGCCCGGAGACACCGTCCTGTGCGAACGCCTGAACTACACCGGACTCAGGCGCATCGGCCAGCTCCTGCGCATCAAGCTGGTCGGCGTGGAGGTCGACGACGGCGGACTACTCGTGGACACGCTGCCCGACCTGATCCGGCGGCATTCGCCCAAGGCCATCGTCTGTACCCCCGTCACCCACAACCCCACCACCGTCACCTACTCGGAACGCTGCAAGGCCCTGCTGGGCAAGCTCGCCGAGGCGGCGGCCATCCCCATCATCGAGGACGACATCTACGGCCTGTTCGGGGGCAGCGACGCCCCTCCCCTGGCCGCCTCCTGGCCCGAGGGCACCATCCTCGTCACCAGTCTGTCCAAGACCATCGCCGCGGGCCTGCGCGTCGGCTACGTCTCGGCGCCCGCATCCCTGCTCCCCAGGATCCGGGACGCTCTGTTCATGCTGGGCTGGACCGCCCCGGCCCTGCAGATGTCGTTCGCCACCCGCCTCATCGACTCGGGCCGCGCCGAACGATGCGTCGCCCTGCACCGGGCCGAGGCGACCCAGCGCGTCCAGATGGCGAAACGCATCCTCGGGTCGGCGCTGCACACTTCGTCGAGCACGCCCACTTATCACGTATGGGTGGAAACGGGGACCATGCGCCCCGGAGACATCAGCGCCGAGCTCTACCGCCAGGGCATCCAGGTCTCGCCCGCCTCCCATTTCGTGATCGGCGACGGCCCGGTCCCGCAGGCCCTGCGCCTGAGCCTGGGCCGCGCGCACGAACGCCAGGCCCTGGAGCTGCCCCTGCGCCTGATCGCCCACCGCCTCTCCGCGGGCAAGACGCCCGCCCTGGGCTCCATCGCCTGATTCGAGAGGTGCCCAGGTTTTCCGGCCGGGCCGGGCTTGCCTCGATCGGCATGGGGCCTGCGTCGGGCACGCGCCGGATCCGCGTCAGTTCTGCACCGGACCCACGTCAGTCCTGCACCGGATCCGCATCAGGCCCGCGCCGGGCCCCGCGTCAGGCCGGCGGCTGCTGACCGCCAGGCTGCGCGGGTGGCTGCCCGGGTGGCTCCTGCCTGCCATATTGCCCGGGCTGCCCGGGCGGCATCGGCCCCGGCATGAAGCGCCAGGCGATGAGCCACCCCGCGGCCAGGGCCGCGGCGATGGCGGCGACGGTCCCCGGCCATCCTCCGAGGGTGTAGGCGACGCCGCAGGCCCAGGCGCCGGCGAAACCTCCACAGTAGTAGCTGGAGTAATACAGGCCGCTGGCGAGCGAGCGGCCATGGGTGACCCGGCGGGCGATGAAGCTCATGGTGGAGGACTGCGTCACGAACACCCCGCAGGCGGCCACCGCCAGGGCCGCCACGATGCCCCGCGCCGAAGGCGCGAGCGAGCCCAGCACGCCCAGCATCGAAACGGCCACGGCCAGCAGCACCGTGCGCCGCGCGCCGATGCGCGGGATGAGGCGCCCGGCCAGGGGCGTGACGATCACGCCCAGCAGATACACGCTGAAGATATTGGCCAGGTCGCCCGGACCGAAATGATAGGGGGCGGCCGCCAGGTGCAGGTTGACGAAGGTGAACAGCCCCACCAGCGAGAACAGGATCGTGAACCCCAGCACGCAGGCAGCCCGCAGCGCGGGATTGCGCAGGAGCTGCCCCAGGGTGGCGAGGCTGCCGGAAAAGCGCGCATTGACGGCGAAATGGCGCGATGCGGGCAGGCCGCGCCACACCACCCAGGTGCCCGCGAGGTTCAGCGCGGCCATCACGCCGAAGGCCATGCGCCAGTCCATGTACTCGGTGAAATGCCCCATGAGGAAGCGCCCCAGGAAACCGCCCAGCACGGTGCCGGTCACATAGCCGGTCATGACCCGCACCATCGAGGTCCCGCGGAACTCCTCGCCGATATAGGCGATCAGCACCACGGATATACCGGGCACGGCCAGCCCCTGGAGGAAGCGCAGGATCAAGAGCCCCTGGACGGTTTCCACCTGCGTCATCAGCGCCGTCGGCACGCCAAGAGCAAAGACCGAGGCCACGATCAGCCATTTGCGGCCCATCGCGTCGGACAGCATGCCGATGAACGGGGAAATCAAGGCCACGGCCAGCACCGTCATCCCCACCGCGTTGCCGATCTCGACCACAGAGGCGTTCAGGTCCTGCTGCAACTGCGGCAGGATCGACTGCACGGAATAGACCTGGAGGAAGGCGAACACGCCGACCAGCGCCACGGTCAGCATCAGGGGGACGGTCAAGCGATAGTAATCGTCGGGGGTCGGGATCGAGGACGGGGCGGCGGGCGCGGAACGCCCCGGACGCGGCGGCAGGCTGGCATCGGGCATGAAAGGGGGCGGCGGCAGGCGGTGCTTTACCAAGCTGCGCGCCTCACATAATATGAACCTCTACCATAGCCGATTGCAGGCTCGGGAGGATCGCCATGTCCAGGTTGACTGCAAAAGATTTCGCGCCGGAGCTGCTGGAACTCTATGATTTCTACGCGCACGGCCTCATCGGCAAACGCGAATTCCTCGGCCGCGCGGCCAGGTTCGCCGCCGGCGGGCTGACCGCCTCCGCCCTGCTCGCCGCCCTGAGCCCCGACTACGCCCTGGCCGAGCAGGTCTCGTTCACCGATCCGGACATCCTCCCCGAATACGTCTCCTACCCCTCGCCCAAGGGCAACGGCACGGTGCGCGCCTACCTGGTCAGGCCTGCCAAGGCCGCGGACAAGGTCCCGGGCGTGGTGGTCGTCCATGAGAATCGCGGCCTCAATCCCTACATCGAGGACGTCGCGCGGCGCCTGGCCAAGGCCGGCTTCATGGCGCTGGCGCCCGACGGGCTCAGCGCCAAGGGCGGCTACCCCGGCAACGACGACAAGGGCCGCGAGCTGCAGCAGCAGATCGACCCCGAAAAGCTGATGAACGATTTCTTTGCCGCCATCGAGTTCCTGCCCACCATCGCCGGCACCACGAGGAAAACCGGCATCATCGGCTTCTGCTACGGCGGCGGCGTCGCCAACGCCGCGGCGGTCGCCTACCCCGAGCTGTCCGCGGCCGTCCCCTTCTACGGCATGCAGCCCCGCCCCGAGGACGTGCCGAGGATCCAGGCGCCCCTGCTGCTGCACTACGCCGGGCTCGACACCCGGGTCAACGCCGGATGGCCGGCCTACGAGGCGGCGCTCAAGGCCGCCGGCAAGACCTACGAGGCCCACATCTACCCGGGCGTGAACCACGGCTTCCACAACGACTCGACCCCGCGCTACGACCGCGAGGCGGCCGAGCTCGCCTGGAGCCGCAGCATCGAGTGGTTCAGGCGGTATTTGACGTAGGGAGTACCCTCAGAAATCCAGTGGCCGGAAATACCCCGTCAGCTCCAGGTAGCCCCGGCCCACCCGGTGGCCCTCGCGCGAGGCCGATATCGCGCCCTCCCAGTACACCGCGCCGGTGCTGGCGCGGGAATCGAGTTCCTGGTCCTCCATCAGGGGATCGAGGTCCAGGACGAGCTCGCCCGCCCGCAGGCGCATGGCCACCGGGTACTCCGCGTCCGTCCGGGGCGAGCGCCACCGCCGGCGGGGAGTGAACTCGATCGCCGAAGGCGGCAGCGCGGCGACGGTGCCGTCGGCCCGGCGCAGGGTGCCGGCGGCCCAGAGAGGGGCGCCGGCCCGGTCGCGGATCCGGAAGGCCATCACGGCGCCGCCGTCGTCGAGGTTGATGCCCGTCCAGTCCCAGCCGACGCCCTCGGCGGCCAGCACCTCCGAGGACCACTCGTGATCGAGCCAGGCGGTCCCCGACACCTCGACGCGCGCGCCGTCGCGCGTCACATGGCCCTCGACGGCGAGCTGCGGCTGGCTGTAGTAATAGCTCGCCTGCTCGGGCCGCGGGCCCTTGCGGCTGTAGCCGGTATCGCCTTCCAGCAATATCGGTCCGGTGGGCTCGAACGCCAGTTCGAGGGTGAAATCGTGCGCGCGCACGAGGCTGCGGTACGATCCGTCCGGATCGCGGGCGAGCGACCAGTCGCCGATATGCACGCGGGTATCGCCCACGGCCGCCTCGGCCAGGCCGAAGCCCGCGCGCGCCGCGCGCTGGTCGTGCAGCAGCCGTCCGACCGAGGAATCCGCGAGCGCCGCATGGGCAAAGAGCAATTCCGCCGGCGCGAAGCGGCTGGGGTTGCCCGTGTCCAGCGGCGGGCGGGAACGAAAGAACGTCACCTGGAACCCGATCGGGGCGTCCTCCCCCGCTCGCAGCCAGCCGGTGATGTACCACCATTCCGTGCGGAACGCGGGATGCGCGCCATGGTCATGGGGGAATCGCAGCACGTGGCCCGGCGTGACGGCGGGATAATCGGGCAGGCCGCCGGCGGGCGCCGCCGCATGGGCCGCCAGCGACAGCAGCCAGGCACAGGACAAGAGGCATGCCCGCAACCGCCGTCCCATCACCAGTCCTCCCGCACGGCGCGCACGGCGCTCGCCGACATCGCGCGCCGGCCGCTGGCCAGGGCGGTCAGCGACGCCGCCGCGACGAGCGCGAGCAGGGCCGCGGCGAGCGGCCCCCAGGGCATGTGCATCTCCATCGTCCAATGAAAGGACTGCGGATTGACGATGGTCACCAGGATCAGGGCGAGGCCCCAGCCCAGCGCGAGGCCCACGGCCCCGCCCAGCAGGCCGAGCAGGCCGCCTTCGAGCGCCAGCATCCCGCCCACCTGGCCGCGCGTCAGGCCGATGTGCCGCAGCATGCCGAACTCCCGCGAGCGCGCCAGGGCCTGCGCGCCGAAGCTCACGCCCACGCCAAAGAGGCCGACGACGATGGCCACGGCTTCCAGCAGATACGTCACCGCGAAGCTGCGGTCGAAGATGCGCAGGCTCGCGCCGCGGATTTCCCCAGGCGTCCTGGATTCGATGCGATCGGCCCCCGGCAGCCGTTCGCGAATGGCTTGCGCCACCCGCGCGGCGTCGGCATCCGGGGCGAGCCACAAGGCGGCCTCGGCCGGCCGGCGCTCGCCGATCATCCGGTACGCATCCTCGGCATCCACCACGATGGCGCCGTATTGGCGCGCATAATCCCGCCAGATCCCAGCCACCACGAAGGCGCGCCATGTTCCCGCCAAGGGCAGCTCGATGCGCTGGCCCACCGCCATGCCGTACAGGTCCACCATTGCCTCGCTCACCCAGGCCGGCGGCGGCCCGTCCGCGGGAGGAACGACGGCCGGCCCGACCAGCGCGAGCCGCGCCTGCGGATGCCGCGCGTCGATGGGCCGGATGATCAGCGCCACCGGCGGCAATTGCGGGCTCAGCGCCAGCCGGTCGGTCTGCGTGAACTCGGCGCGCGCCACGCCGGGGGTCGCCTCGATGAGCCGCCGGTCGTCCTCCGAAAAATAGCCGGCCGTACTGCCGGCGGCCGTCCGCAGATAGAGCTGCGCCGGCACCACGGTGTCGAGCCACTGGTCGAACGAAATCCGAAAGCTGTGCACCATGATCGCCATGGCCGCCATCAGGCTGAAACTGGCCACCACCCCCGCCAGCCCGATCGCCGCCCGCCCGGGCGCGGCCGCGAGCTGCGCCAGGGCCAGGTGGGGCACGGCGCGGCGGGGCCGGGGCGCCTTGCCGAACACCCAGCGCGCCACCCACGGCATCCACAGGATCGCTCCCAGCAGCAATACGCCGATCGCCACGTAAGCGAAGACCGGCAGGCCCCCGAGGGGCCCGGCCTGGGTCAGCGCGATCCCCGCGGCCATGGAAGCCAAAGCCGGCCAGGGCGAGCGCAGCGACGCAGGCGTGTTCTCGTCGCCGGCCTTGAGCGCCAGCGCGGGCTGCGCGCGCGAAGCCTCCCAGGCGGGCGCGAGCCCGCCCAGCGCCGCGGCCATCGTTCCCAACGCGGCGAACGCCAGGGCCGCCGGGAGCGAGAACTGCGGAGACGGCCGCACGCCCGGGAAATAGCCGGCGCCCAGGTCCCCACCTCCATAGCGCAGCGCCGCCGCCGCGAGAGCGGCGCCGAGCGCGATGCCCGCCAGCGATCCCGCCGCCCCCAGGACCAGGCTCTCGGCCAGCACCAGGCGCCGCAAGCCGCGGCGCGTCATGCCCAGCGCGCGCAGCAGCGCCAGTTGCGAACGCCGGGACACGACCGAAAGGGCCTGCCCCGAAAACACCAGGAACGCCCCCGTGAACAGCGCCACCAGCGCCAGCACGTCCAGATTGACGCGATAGGCCCGGGACAGGTTCGACGCCACGCGCCCCGCGTCCTCCGGCGTCCGGGCCGCCACGCCCGCCGGCAGCAAGGCCTCGAGCTTTTTCCGGAAGGCCTCCGGATCCACGCCGGGCCGCAGCCTGAGATCGATGCGCTGCAGCCGCCCCAGGCGCCCGAACCGCCATTGCGCGGCGCCGATGTCCATGACGGCCAGGCGCGCGCCCGCGATGGCCAGCGTCCCCGCCACCCGCAGCGATATCGTGCCTGATCCCGCATGCGCCTCCATCCTGTCGCCGGGCGCGAGGCCCAGCCATGAGAGCGCGGCGGGCGACAGGAACACCGCCTCGGGATCCAGGGTGTCCAGCCGCGAGGACCGCTCGTCGGCGGGCCGGCCGACGAGCCCGGGATTGACCGCCATCACGCGAAACACGTCCACGCCCAGCAGCCGCAGCGTTTCGTCGCGCCCCGGCAGCGCGAGCTCCACCTCGACGACCGGGCTGGCCGCCGCCACCTCCGGCAAAGCCGCCAGGCGCGGATACAGCGCCTCATCGAAGCCGCTGCGCGGCCCGCGCACCTCCAGGTCGGCCTGCCCGGCCAGCGTGCGCACCGCCTCCGAGAACTCCGCCAGGGCCGCGTGATTGATCAGATACACCGCATACCCCATCGCCACCCCGATGGCGATCGCGATCACGCCGACCACCGCACGGCCCGCGTGGGCGCGCAACTCGGCGGCCAGCAGCACACGCAAGAGCGTCGCGCCCGTGCCCATCGATCACACCGCCGGCCGGCCCGGCAAATCGAGGGGCTCCAGCCCCCCGGCCGTCAGCAGCAGCGCCCGATCGGCGCTCGCCGCCGCGCTGGCCGAATGCGTGACCAGCAGCCCCATCGCGCCCGGACCGTCCTCCGCCTTGATCCGCTGCCGCAGCAGCGCCAGGATTTGCGACGCACTGTCCCGATCGAGATTGCCCGTCGGCTCATCGGCCAGGATCAGGCTGGGCCGATGGACCAGCGCGCGCGCAATCGCCACCCGCTGCATCTCGCCGCCCGACAGCTCGCGCGGCGGGCTGTCGCCCCGCCCTCCCAGGCCCACCTCCTCCAGCGCCGCCTGGACACGCGCCCGCGCCTCCCGCCGGCCCACGCCCATCAGCAGCAGCGGCAGCTCTACATTCCCGGCCACGCTCAAGTGCGGCAGCACATGGAACGCCTGGAACACGAAACCCATGGCGCGCCGCCGCAGGCGCGTCGCCCCATCGTCATCCAGCGCATGGACGTCGTGGCCATCCAGCACGATCCGCCCGCCGTCCGGACGATCCAGCCCGGCGATCAGATTCAGCAAGGTCGACTTGCCGACACCCGATTCCCCCATGATGGCGACGTACTCGCCCGCCCGCAGCTCGAGATCGAGCCCGCGAAACACAGTACGCGGATGCGCGCCGCCGAATGTCTTGACGACAGAGTCCAGCACCAGCACGGGGTTCTCCTATCGACCGCCAGGCGTTGAAAGGTGATTGTACGGGTGTCGGGTGTACGGGCCGTCGAGGAATGCCTTTGGGGGGTTGCGGCATGGAAATATTTTTGTATGGCATCCATCCTGCCGGCTTGCCCGGCGGTGGTTTCCAGGACTACAGATCCAGCTCCAGGACATGGATGCCATGATTCTTGTCCGTTATGAAGATATTGCCCCGCTGATCCACCAGCACGTCTTCCGACTGGGCGACGAGCCCGGTGCGCGGCAGCGGGCCCAGACGCCGGACCGGGTCGGGCGGGATGAAATACGCGATTTCACGCGGCATCCGCTCATCCGACACGTCGTAGACGCGCAAGCCCGCATTGAAATACGTCACAAAGGCGAGATCCTCGCCCTGGTACAGCACGTCCTGGAACTGCGGCTGGTGCTGGTTGTGAGGGCCGAATCGCCCCGGCCTTTCATAGAAGTTGCGCACGCCCATCCCGGGCGGCGGTACGGGAACCGGAAACAGCGAGATCAGCCGCGGCTTTCGTTCGTCGGCAATATCGACGATGCCGACATAGCCCAGCGCCTCGTCGCCCTGCTCGGCGATGGCCTCCGAATTGACCATCACGAGCGGCCGCCCCCGCAGGGGGATCGCGGAATGCACGGCGATGAAGGCCTGGAACGGCGGCGAAAAGGGCAGATCGCTGACCAGGCGCGGTTGCGTGACCTCGGAAATGTCCAGGATCACGAAGCCCCCGGCGCTATACGGCAGGTAGGCGCGATCGCCCTTCACGTACGCGCCGCCGTGCAGCAGCGTGCCGGCGGGCACGCCGCCCTCTCCGCCCGCGAGCCATTGGCCTTGGCGCCACCAGCGCGAGACCTCCACCGGATGCGCGGGATCGACGATGTCCACGATCTGGTAGATATGGCCGTCATATCCCTGTGGCAGGCTGGTCGCATGCACGTAGCGGCCGCCGGCATAATAATTCCGATGCGTGCCCATGCCGCCGGTCCGGTAGTGACCGATACGGCGGGGGTCCTCCGGATCGACCAGATCCCAGATCAGGAACCCCTCGTCGAATTCCCCCGAGGTATCACCCCCCCAGCCCTCGGGGATCCGTTCCAGCGCGGTGATCATCAGGCCATCGGCAATCTGGATCTGCAGCGTCCACGTATTGGGCGGCCCGGGAATGAAGCGCACGAGCCGCGGCCGGGATGCGTCCGTGATGTCCACGATCGACCAGCCGCTGTGCCACAAATGCGCCGTATACAGATACCAGCGATCCTCGTGCCTGTGGATCGCCATCTTGAATCCGGGCCTGTCGTCGAGGCCGATGTAGGATTTCGCCCTGATGTGGTGGGAATATGCGTTTCCCGGCGGGAAAGGTTCCAAGCCCGTGCTCCTCGTCATTCATTCGTCCGTCAGGCACGAGATGCTCATTCCAGGCCGCGCCGGGAGGCGCCCTGGCGCTCCATCATCCACATGGGATATTCGGCTGGCAAGGCGCTCAGTTCCGCCAGCCGGCCCAGTTCCTCCTCGCTGAGCGCAATCCGTGCCGCCGCGATGTTGTCCTGCAACTGCTCCACGCGCTTGGCGCCGATGATGACGCTGGTGACGGCCTTCTGGTGCAGCAGCCACGCCAGGGCAATCTGCGCAACGGATACGCTTCTCTGCCCGGCCATCTCCCGCATTGCGTCGATGCAGTCATGGGCGCGCTCGACATTGACGGGCGGGAAATCGGATCGCGTGCGCCGGCTTCCTTCCTCGGCCTGCATGCCGCGCCCGTACTTGCCGCTGAGAAGCCCGCCCGCGAGCGGGCTCCAGACCAGCAAGCCGAGGTTTTCGCTTTGCACCAAGGGGATCAGTTCGCGCTCGATGTCGCGCCCGGCGACAGTGTAATACGCTTGCAGCGATTCGAAGCGGGCCAGGCCGAGCTTGTCGGACAGCCCGAGCGCCTTCATGAGCTGCCAGGCCGCCCAGTTCGAGACGCCGATGTACCTGACGTAGCCTTGGCGCACCGCGTCGTCCAGGGCCCCGAGGATCTCGTCTATCGGCGTGGCCGGATCGAAGGCGTGCAACTGATACAGGTCGATGTGATCGAGCTGCAGGCGCGCCAGGCTGGCCTTCAGGCCATTCATGATGTGATAGCGCGAATGGCCTCGCGAGTTCACCCCTTTGGTCCCGGTTTCGCCGTATATCTTGGTGGCGACCACGACGTCCTCGCGCGCGACGCCCAGGTTCCTGAGGGCCTGTCCGGTAATGGTTTCCGATCGCCCGTCCGCATAGACGTCCGCCGTGTCCAGCAAATTGATGCCCTGCTCCAGCGCATGGGCGATCAGCCGGTCGGCCTCCGCCTGCTGCAGGGAGCCGATCTGGCCCCAAAGCCCGTCCCGGCCGCCAAACGTCATAGTGCCCAGCGCGAATTCGGAAACCAGCAAACCCGTTCGCCCAAATTTCTTGTATCGCATCTCGTGTCCTCCGCCTGTATCGGGTGGCGGGCCGGGCGAGGGCCGCTCGCAGGCCGCTGCCCGCCCATGGAAAACTACAGGGTCGCCGCGCGGCCCAAAGCCATCTGGTCGATGCCGAAACGATCCGCCAGCCAGTCGGACAAAACCTCTTGGCCAATGGTCGGGTTGTCGTGCTGGCAATGCTCGGCCCCCGTTTCGTCCTCGGTCAGGAACCGCAGGGTCACGTCGACCCCGTGAGATTTCGCATACTCGTATACGACCTTGGCTTGCTGCACGCCCAACACGTCGAAGCCGCCGTGGACGATGAGGTAGGGGCACTTCATGTGCTCCAGCGCGCCGTCCAGCGTGAAGGGCTTGGCCCGCTCCATGGCCGCCTTCACGGTATCGGTCCCGAATATCCACTTGATGTGTCCGGCCAGGCCGTGATTCTCGTCGGCCGTCGCCCACAGCATGGGGATGGACCAGATGGCGCCATGCGAAATCGCGGCGGCCAGGCGGGGCTCGAAGGAGCCGGCGCGCGCCGCGTAGTAGCCGCCCAGCGAGGATCCGCACACGGCGATGCGTTTGGGGTCGACGTCGCTGCGGGTCTCCAGGTAGTCGATGCAGGCGCCGATGGGTACTTCGTAGTCGTAGCGGGTGAGCAGCTTGTGGCGGTGCAGTGCGCTGCCCTGGCCCGGGCCGTCGATCATCAGCACGGAAATGCCGCGCTGCAGGCAGCCGTGGGCCTGCATGGCCCACATTTCGTCCTTGATGGAATCGAGGCCGCCCATCGAGATCAGGCAGGGCTGCGCGCCGGTATCGAAGGGGGCCCGAACGAAGTATCCGGTCAGGCTGGTCCCATTCTCGTAGGGAATCTCGACCACCTCGCCCGCCGGATTGAGATTCGACAGGAACTTCCTGCTGCAAGCCTCCATCTGGTTGAAAGTGGCGAGGCGGCGCGGATCCTTGGGATCCAGCCAGAATTCGGCCTGGCGATAGTAGCCGGCGGCCCGCTGCCAGCAGTTGGATGCGGTGCGCGGGTGCCCAAGCGCCTGTTCGGCATCACCGCGCGCCTGGTTCTCGTCGCCGAGCCGCTTCCACTCCTTGTGCCAGCTTTCCTTGTCGCCGGGGATCATGCGGCTCGCCGCGAGGAAGCACTCGGATACGGCGCCGTGCCCCTCCTGGGTTTCACCGAGCCCGCGGCGAAACTGATAGCTCATCCAGGGGTGGTCGGGCCAATGATGCCAGCCGTAGGGCTGATAATGCGGTTCCTTGCGATCCATTGCCTGGTCGATAAGCAGATTCTCTTCCATGATTGATTCCTCAAGTTGATGTTGACGCAAGGGCGGCAAGCACCCCTGCGGACTTCGATCCATCCGCCTTCAGCGTGTACTGACCAGTGATGGCAGCCACAATGTCGCAGCCGGCCAATAGGTCACTATCACCAGGGCTATCAGTTGCAGCATGATGAATGGCAGTATTCCTCTCAGGACATCGCCATATCCCACGCGGAACGTGGCCATGCCGACGAAAAGATTCATCCCGAACGGCGGGCTGATCATGCCGATGGCCAGATTCATCGTCAGAATGGCGCCCAGGTGGATCGGATCCACGCCGGCACTCGCGGCCGCCGGAAAGACCAGGGGCGTCAGGACGATGATGGCCGAGTTCACGTCGACGAACATCCCCGCTATGAGAAACACGACGTTGATGACGGCGAGGACCATGACGGGGTCGTTCAGCATGGGAGACTTCGCGATGGCCTGCGGAATCTGCTCCAGCGTCAGGAACCAGGTGAGCAGCGATCCGCCCACGATCAGGATCATGACCATCGCGATCACGCCGGAGGACTGCCTCGCCACCTGAAACAGCTCTTTCCTGGTGAGCCTGCGATAGATGAACACCTCGACAATGACCGCGTATGCGACCGCCATGGCGGCGGCTTCCGTCACCGTCGTGATCCCGCTGTAGATACCGCCCAGGATGATGACCGGAAACAACAGGGCCAGCACGGATCGCCTGAGCGCCTCGGCCAGCCGCCTGGCGCTGAACCTGTCATCGCGGCCCAGCCCCTTGCGCAGCACGTACCAGACCGAATAGAGGATCATCAGCGCGGCGAATATCAAGCCCGCGCCAAGGGCCGACAGGAAGGTCTTCGCAATGGATTGGTTCGCCTGCAGTCCGTACAGGATCACGGCCACGCTGGGGGGAATCAGCATCGCAAGCGTCGAGCCGGACAAGATCAGGCCCAGCGCGAAGCTCTTGCTGTATCCCTTCCTGAGCAGGACCGGATACGCGATGGGACCGATGCTGACGATCGCCGCGACACCGACACCCGAAATCGCCCCGAATACCGTCATCGTGACGATGGTTGCAATGGCAATGCCGCCGGGAATGTGACCCACGAGGGAATCGGCCAAATCCACCAGGCGGTCGGCGATTTCGCCCCGGGCGATGACATCGGCGGCGAACATGAAGAGCGGCACCGCAAGAAGCGCCGGCATTGCGATGCCCTGGACTCCATGCTGCACCACCGCGATGGGCGGCATGCCGAGGCCCGAAAAGGTGAATCCCGCAATGGCCGGCAACAACAACGATACGAAGATCGGGGTGGATACCACCAGCAGTCCCGCAACGCCTAACAGAACCATGACGACGACGTTCATTTGGGCTTGTCTTCCAATGAGGTTTCATCCGCTCTCGACGTGTCGGGGATTCCGCGACGCGGACTCCCCACGGACCGCAGCAAAGAGCGCGGTGGCATCAGGGTTGCACGGAATCCGTCGGTGGATACCTGGACTCGTCCCCGCAAAGGATGCCGATCAGCATGTCCAGGCAATTCAGGAGCATGACGACCATCCCCACCGTGACCACCAGGTATATGTAGCCTTGCGAAATCCCCAGGGATGGAACATCGCCGCCCGATGCGAAGAGTTCGTAGGTGAGCAGGGAGCCATGGACGACGAAATAGCAGCACACCACCGTCGCGCAGGCGAACATCACGATGCCGATCGTCCTCCGCAACCAGACTCGTCCGTGAGCCATGCGGAGCATCAGGTCCACGCTGACGTGACCGTATTTCGGAAGAATGACGGCCGCCCCCAGAAATGTCATCCAGACCATCAGATACATGGCCAGCGTTTCCGTGCCAATGTACGACTGCTTTAGAACATTGCGCGCAATGATGTTGACGAACAGGAGAAGGCTCAGCGTCAACAGGCAAAGGGCGGCAATCGAGCCTACCGCCCTGTTCAGGGCGGCAAGCATTCGGCGATGAGAGCCCATTACTCCACCCCCAGCCTCTTGAACTCGGCCTCGAACTGATCCACCAGATTCTGGGCTTCACCGCCGGCGAGTTCGACATAATAATTCTTCACGGCCGGCTCCAGCACGTTCCTCAGTGCGGACAACTGCTCGGGCGAGGGCTTCAGGACCTGGGTACCGCTATCCCTTATTTTCTTGAGATCCTCCTGGATCAGGCGCTCGTTGGCCTCGAAAGTCACCTCGCCGCCCTTCGCGACCGCATCCCGGATCTCGGATTGGCAATCGGCGGGCACCTTGTCCCACCACCGCTTTGAAATGATGAACACCTGATCGAGGATCCCATGATCCGTGAGGTTCACGTATTTCTGCACCTCGTAGAACTTCATGTTGTAGATCAGAGGTATGGGGTTGTCCTGCGCATGGATGGTCCCCGTTTGCAGGGCCGAATAGGTATCCCCGAAGTCCATCGAGACATTCTGCATCCCCAGCAGTTCATTCTGCTTGTACAGAACCTTGGAAGGCATCACGCGGACGATCTTGCCCTTGTAGTCCTTCACGTCCAGCAGAGGCACGTTCGAGGTCCAGTCCTTGTATCCGGTGTGCCAGACCCCGACGCTGACGAATCCGGCCTTCTCGGTGGTCTTCAGCAGATTGGACATCGCCTCGCCGCCGTAGACCTTGTTCAGCACATGCGGATCCGCGGGCCAGAAATAAGGCAGATCCAGGATGCCCATCAACGGCTGATACACCACGAGATTGGCGGCGGGCGCAATCATGACCTCGACCCCGCCAATCTGCACCTGTTCCAGCATGCTGTTGCTGCCGCCCAATTGATCCGACGGATAGACCTGCACCTTCAGATCACAAGAGTTCTTTTCATTCAGTATGTCGGCCACCTTGTGGGCACCCAGATCCCGCGGATCGCCGGGTGCGGCGGAATGGGCGATCTTCATGGTGAAGCCCGCCGCGGAGGCGCACGAGGCGGCGCACAGCGCCGCAATCGCGAAGCCAGCCAAGGAAATACGATGATTGTTTTTCATGATTGTCTCCGTTGATGGAACGGCGTCACTGGTGACGCGATATTTATGATCATGAAGTTGCAGTGGAATGCCGATCTAGAGCCCGTAATATGCGGCCGTATCCAATATCATCCTGCTCAGTTCCTCGGGTGCGCTCAACATCGCATCATGGCCCGTGTCTATTTCCTGCCAGCGCCAGCCCGGCCTCCCGTCCACCCTCTCGCGCATGTCCGCGTAATACGGATATTTCAGGCACCTGATATAAGTGGCCGGGAAATCCGCCGGCCAGCGTATGTCGGCGGGGATGGCCTGGGTGTGGGTCAGGATCGGCATCAAAGTGAGCCGCGCATGCGCCGCCTCCGCCTGCTCCACGTCCTCGATGCCAAGGAACCTGGCCGCCGGAATACTCATCGCCCAACCCGAGGGTTCCAGCCTCATGTTCTTGCCGAAATAAGGAACCACATCGAAAGTATTCTCGTTGGGACCAGGAACGAACGCATCCAGCAATATCACCCCACGCACCCCGAGATCCCGCAGCTCGGGCGCGAGCCAGGCCGCTATCATGCCGGAGTAACTGTGAAACACGGCCAATGCATCGCGCACCTCCAGCTCGGACAAATAGGTTCGGAACTGGTCGACGTGCGTCTTCAGATCGATTGCCTTGTCCGATTCGGAAGGCTCTTTGGCCGGCGCACGCAGCGTGGGCGCATGAGCACGATGGCCCGCGCGCTCCAATATGCGCGACACATCGTCCCAGCACCAGCCGCCGTGCCAGGAGCCATGCACCATGATGATGTCCGCCATATGAGTCGCCCTCATCCCTGTGCCCTTGGTCCGTTCCTGCTGGTCCGTTCCTGCTGGTCCGTTCCTGCTGGTCCGTGCCGCCACCCATGGTGGTAGGGAGCCGCGTCGCGCTGTGCCGTGCCGTGCCCACGGACGCCCGCCTTCAACCACCGGATCAGCCGCCCCGCCATCGCATGCCACCTGCTCGAGGTGTGATGCATGGCACATTCAGACTAGGGCCACCGCACACATCACGTCAACATAACCTTGATCAATTTCTCTATATATGAGAATAATGAGTAAAAACCCCTAGAATATCAGCGACCCCTGGCGCGATATCCAGCTTCCAAGAATCAAATATTTTTTGCAGGGATAATAATGAGTTACGAAGTAGATCAAGAAGGATATCGGGGCGCTCGTACCACAATCACAGGATGTTTACTGGTGTACCCGCCTGAGATCTATCGATTTCAGTATCACATAGTGAGAAATATAGCGCACCCCGAACCCGCGATGGCAAGCCTCGCCGATTCGGCAGATGCTGCGTTTGGGAGGGGCCATCTGGTTTGGACATGAAAGCGGCGCAATCACGCTTGATCGCCTTCGAAACTTTCGGCCATGCCGTTGGGCCAGGGCCGATAGGCCCGGGTGTAACGCTGGACAATGCCCAATTCGCTGCACCAGACCCGGAGCTCACGGCTGCGGAAGGCCGACCCGTTGTCGGTGATCAGCCGCTTGGTGGCCACACCACACCCAAGCGTGCGTAGCAAGCCACGGCTTGGCGCAGGAACGCCATGGCGCTGGCCTTGCGCTCGTCGGGATAGATGCCCGTGCAGGCCACGCGAGCGTAATCTCATCTTGGCCACGAACACGGACTCCCAACCCGCCCCGTCCATGCTGTCACGCCGGTTGCCGGTGACGCGGTGGCTGGGACGCACGCCCAAGTTTCTTGATGTCGATGTGCAGCAGATCGCCTGGGGCGGCATGTTCGTAGCGCACTAGCGGTTCTCGGGTGGCAGGTCAGCCAGTGAGCCACCCCGGGAGTTGCGGAGGCTCCAAGCTTTGAGAGAATGGAGCCATGGCAAACCAAACGAAGTTTCCCCCGAGGTGCGCGAACGCGCCGTGCGGCTGGTGCAGGAGCATCGCGGCGAGTACCCGTCGCTGTGGGCGACGGTCGGTTCGATCGCACCGAAGATCGGCTGCACACCGACGACGTTGTTGGATTGGGTCAAACGCACGGAGATCGACAGCGGCGTGCGCCCCGGCGTAACTACTGCCGAGCGTGAACACATCCTGGCTCTGGAGCGCGAGAACCGAGAGCTGCGCCGTGCCAATGAGATTCTGAAGACAGCGAGTGCCTTTTTCGCCCAGGCGGAGTTCGATCGCCAACTGAGGAAGTGAACGCCTACATTGATGGGCACCGGGATCTGTACGGGGTCGAGCCGATCTGCAAAGTGCTGCTGGTCGCCCCGTCAGCCTACAGGCGTCATGCCGCCCGGTGCCGCAATCCGGCGCTGCGCAGCCACCGAGCGCAGGAGGAACAACAGCGGATGGTCGATATCCGTCGCGTCTGGGACCGGAACTTCTAGGTCTACGGTGCGCGTAAGATCTGGCGTCAGATGCATCGCGAGGGCAAGCCCATTGCCCGCTGTACGCGGCTGATGTGCCGCCTGGGCATCGAAGGCGTGCACCGAGGCAAGCGCGCACACACGACCGTGCCAGAGGCGTCCAGACTCTGTCCGCGCGCCCTGGTGCGCGGGACGACGTTCCACGCCGATCGCCCCAACCGCCTGTGGGCGGGCAGCACGGGCGATGCCTACGGCAACGCTTTGGCTGAGACCATCAATGGCCTGTACAAGGCTGAGGTGGATCCACAGACGCGCCTTGCGACCCAGCCGCTTGGCATCGCGGTAAGCCTCCCAGCTTTCCACTTGCCAGGTGTCCACCACGTCTTCCCATTCGGGCAGCAAAAACGCAGCGTTGGCTTTCAGGCCATCAGCCTGCATGGCAGCCGCCTTCAGCAATGTGGAAGTTTCATCACGGCGGGCAAATACCGGTTTGCCGAATTCCGCCGCATACAAGCAGATGCCGAGAGCATCCATGGCGGCCACGTCGATATGTTCACCGAGCCTGGGTGTGTCAGATCAGCCGATACAGATTGCCCCGCAAGGCATTGGCCAACATGTCCGAAAACGTGGAAAGCAGCGCACGCTCATCTTCGTCCTTGTGCGCCAGATACACAGCCCGAAGCAAGGCGACTACGGTCTTGTCAGTGCCCGCCGAGCCAGACACACGCGCCGCACCGTTGTAATGGCGCTCGACCAGCTGACGCTGCGCCGGATGGAGGAATACCGTCCACTTGTCCCACGGGTATTCCAGGGCGCGGGCCAGCTCGTCCATATCGGACATGACGCGGAAGCGGCGTTGCGCGTCCGGGTGCTGGAATGGGTCCGCCCCCTTGCCAGCCACTTCCGGCAACGCCGGCGTGCCGCCGGGTCGCCAGTTCGAGTAGGGCTTCGGCCGCCTCACCGGGCAGGTGGTCGACCAGTTCCAGCAGCGAATCCTCGTCGGCAGCCTTCACGTTGGCCAGCCACTCATGTGGCACGCCATAGGCCAGCAATTGGGCGTCGCCATATTTCGCGAACAGTTTCAGCTTCTGCTGCGTGGCCGGCCTGCCGCCCTCGACGTACTTCGGAACGAGGATTTCCTCGACACGCTCGCGGATTTCCACGATTTGCGCCGCTCCCGTGGTCGGGTGCACTTCCAGCTTGCGTCGCTCGGCCCATTGATAGGCCTTGTCGTGGTGATCGACGTAGCACGACAGCAGGCTGCCAGCGGTCTTGTGCAGGATCAAGCGAATGTCGCGGCTGACACGTACCGAGTAGAAATTCGGATCTGTGGTCTTGTCTAGCTTGTGGAAGCTCATACTGTTGCCGGCGGGGTCCACCTGCAAATCGAATGCCGTAGTTTCGACGGCCTTCTGCTCATCGTCGGTTAAGCGTGCAAGGCTGGCGTTGAAGGTGTCGGCAATGCTAAATTGCATGCATCAATCTTCTCCCACGGCGACAACATTAACTTGCCATTCCTTGCACAATTTGCGAAATGAACGACTGTTGTCGAAGGCCTGTTGCAGATCGAAGTGTGCCGTGAAAGCGGGTTGATCGAGCACTTCGCTGTATGTTCTGCTCTCCATATTTCGACGCAACCAGCCCTTTGCATCTCGCGGTGATTCCGGATCCACAAATTCGTCTGGATAACAGAATCCCCTGCGACCATCAAGCGATCGGGCTGCCGCTAAGAACCACGCTTCATATTCACGTTTGGCGATTACCACCGACAAGCGCCGATGCGATATATACTGCATGGCGCGCCGATGTATATCAGTAGCTAGGGTGACCGGGCAATCATCATCCGCGTCCAGCAGCACCAATATCCAGCCCCGCTCGCCGCACTTGGCCGCAGCCAAAAGCAATTGCTTCCTGAATTCTTCATCCCGATTAATGAATCGATCACGATGTACTCGAATAGGCGGCAGCGGCTCGACAAATTCATTAACCACCTGCCATTCATCACGCAAACGGCGCAACAAGATCGGTAGGGCCTTTTCTTCCCCGTCACCCTCAACAATACTGGCGATACGAATCATATGGCTGGCACCTCGCTAAACAAGTTGCCACTGGCGGCTTTGTCTTGCCGCTCAATGCTTTCACGGTCGGGAGCAAGCTGATTCATGCGCAACAATTCGCCAACGGAATATAGATGATCGCGCATCACTTGGCGGGAGGCTTCATCCAGTGGCGCGATCTTGGTCTCGCCAGCTTCGGACACCACGGCCAGCACGGCATTGGCATCGATATTGCGATCGTCCAGCAAATCCGGGCTATGGCTGGTGACTAGGACTTGAGTGGATTTGGATGCACGAACCAATGCCTCACGCAGCGCAGCGCTTGCGGCTGGATGCAGTGCAGTTTCCGGCTCCTCAATGCCGATCAAAGTTGGCGAATAATCCACGTTACTCTGAAACAACGCAGTCAGTATGCCAAGTGCACGCAATGTGCCGTCCGACATATTTTGTGCTTGAAACCGCCATGGATGGGTGGACCCGGCCGTATCCTGTCGAAACTCCAGCGTCTCCATGTGGCTGATGGACTTGCGGGCGACGCTATGCACCACCGGCGATACCGAGCGCAAATACTCCTGTATCAGTTTCAGTTGACCCGAGGCAACTCTTTCTAGATGACCAATAACGCTAGCAATATTTTCTCCCGCGGGTTGCAACAGGCGGCCATCCTGAGGTTTTTGCAACTCGCGCATCAGCTTGGGGTTCAGATTGTAGAAACCCATCACCTTAAGAGCATCGAAGACCGGGCGAAAGGCAGAAATGCCAGAAACCGCAACCAATGCCAATCGGTCAGACACAACCGCCGGAAAGGTCTCTTCGCTGCTTTCCAAAAGCTTGCCCTTTGCAACGCGGAAGTAGGGGCCTTTGCCAATCCCCGAGACGACACATTCTTCTCGCTGCACCTCATAGCCACCATTTACCAATGCACCAATGGCAAAAACGTAGTGGCCAGAACGGCCATCCGGCAGATTGAATTCGATGCGGATAGAAAAATTGTTGGGTCTACCATTGGAATAGCGCCTGACTTCGCTGATGCCGGCTCGCTCATTGAATGCATACTCCAAAGTATTGGACAGCGCGTCCTTGACAAAATGCAGCGCATCCATGAAATTGCTCTTGCCCGCACCATTGTGCCCGACCAAGTAGGTCAGCGGCTGCAAACGCACATCGCAATACCCGATGCTCTTGTAATTGCGCAGGATGACTCGGCGAATGAATGGTGTATGTGGCATGTTGGCTCTCCGAATCAGATCTTGAACACCTTCATCACCTCATCGCCCAGGTGATTAATGACCTTGACTGCAAACCGTCCGTGCGGGGCTCGGGAACAGGCGTGGGGTATCGCTGTTTAGCGTAGCCTAGGCCTCAGGGTCGATTTCGGCTTTGAGGGCGGTCTTCAGCCCCTTGTACGGATCGTTCGCGTCGAGGTAATCATAGTCAAAATGAGGCATCGTCTCGAAAATTACCTCATTACCATCGTTCGGCTACCCCATTTCCGGGCCTAGAGCGGGGGCTGCGAGGCACTGTCAGACATTAAACAAGAAATTCATCACGTCCCCATCCTTCACCACGTACTCCTTCCCTTCCGCACGCATCTTTCCGGCTTCCTTCGCCCCCTGCTCGCCCTTGTGGGCGATGAAGTCCTCGTAGGCGATGGTCTGGGCGCGGATGAAGCCGCGCTCGAAGTCGGTGTGGATGACGCCCGCGGCCTGGGGGGCGGTGTCGCCGATGTGGATGGTCCAGGCGCGGACCTC